>Ga0114933_10004813_pt1 | contig 12463 bp, 13 predicted proteins | sample 4SBtaG_FD_89691 | JGI IMG/M metagenome (GOLD analysis project Ga0114933, IMG submission 89691) | Deep subsurface microbial communities from Kolumbo volcano to uncover new lineages of life (NeLLi) - 4SBTROV12_W25 metaG | ecosystem: Environmental > Aquatic > Marine > Volcanic | place: Kolumbo...
ATCATATCTTCTAGCTAAAATGTTAGCTATTCTTGATTCTCTTATTCGCTCTTTCATCTGGTCAATGGTCCGCGGGTCGCGCATACAGATCGGATGTAGTCTTTCCCACTCTCTCACTAACCTCGTGCGGAGCGTCGCAGAGCGACTAGTATCTAATTTATCGCGCCTGACTTCATCTGATCCTGCTCCTTTTTGAACCATGCTTCCATCTCCTCTTTTGATTTTAATAGTTTAACGTACTCATCACCGTTTTCCGCGGTTACGATTTTGATCATACCGTCTTTTTGTGCATGATCTAATGTAAAACGAAAATACTTTTCCATGTGATAAGCAAGGGCCTTACTGCCATGCTTTTTTGTTAAGTAATCTAAAACTTTACTTTTTGTTTTTTCGTTCATCTTTTTCTGCTTTCTCTAACAATTGCTCTATCAAACCAGTAACTGACTGAAAACGTTTCTTTGCCAGTGTCTTCAATCGTGCACGAGTTTCATGTCTCACTGCAACTGTCGTGAATGGGTTTTTTAATTCTTCTGCTTTCATTCTGTTTTTCCTTGCTTTCCAGTTTTTTAAATTTTCTTTCGCACTCTTGCCAATACCTAACTTAACAAGATGCGATGCTGCTTTTTCATCCATACCTTTCATTAACTGATTGTATGCTTCTATTTTCTTACGGGACATATTTGCTCAACTCCTTTAATTTATAATAATATATCCATCTCATCTCTACGTCTTCCGCCGTTATCATAGCATAAACTAAATTATCATGCCTTCTTTCAAATAGTTCTGGCGTCATTGGTAGTGGTCTATAATCAACAGTGTTACCTGCATGATCAGAATGAGTTTCTGTTTGCCAACCTATAACAACCATTCAAAACCACCTCTCTCCCAAACAATGAAAACACCAAATAAAATTGCTATCAATCCAACATGTCTGTAGAGGAGTAACCCCATCGCTATAATCGTGCCTAGTATTAAGTACATAGTCATGATGACTCCTTTCTGAGGTAACCCCTCTATAAGTACATATAACTATTTATAAGATTTTTTCAACTGTTTTATCCAATCTTTATATTGTTCGTTAAGAACTTTATGAGAAATCTTGGTTTTGCTTATTAAATTAGTAATGATATGCTCATCGACTGTGCCTGCACATTGTAGATCTATGTAAGTGCACTTATTGTTTTGACCCATTCTATGAATTCTATCTTCTGACTGAACTCTAACTTCAAGATCATAATTGTTAGAATAATAAATAATTGTATCTGACACAACTAGATTTAATCCATAACCACCTGTCTTAGGATTAGCCACCAAATATTGTAGATCTGACTTTGGATCTTTAAATCTTTCTATAATGTTTGTTCTCTCCTGGTCCTTAGTGCCTCCATAAAAAGCTTCTACAACAGCAAAGCTTTCATACTTCTTCCTTATTGCTTTCACAATTCTTTCAATATTGTGCCTATATGTTGCCCAAATTATTACTTTGCCATCAACTTCATCTAAACAATCTAGTAAAGATTCTAATCTAGGTATCATACCTTTATCATCATGTAGATCTACAGTCATACCCTCATCAGTTGTTAAGAAGCCACAAGCGATCTGATGTAATCGCATCATCATGGTAAGCTTTGCCACAGCTGTGGTTTCTTCACCTGTATCTAATCTTGCTATTTGCATTGCTTGCATTTGTAAATATGCATCTTCTTGTTTTTTATTCATCGATACTTCTCTTGTAAGATATGTCTTATCAGGTAAATCCAAACAATCTTGTTTACGAACTCTAAAAGAAAAGTTTTGTAATTTATTATTTAGCTCATGTATGTTTTGATATCCTAAAACTTTTTGATAAGTGTAATCGGCAGCGTAACCTGTTTCCATTACACAATACCTATTTTTATATGACCAGTAACTTGGTTGACCTAAATGATCTAAATCAAGAAACGCACATTGCGAAAATAGATCTAACGGTGAACGGGTCACGGGCGATCCAGTCAAGATCCTACGGAACTGGGCCATCGCACCAAGTTTCAATATCGCTTTAGTTCTAGCAGCTTTAGGATTTTTAATTGTAGTAGATTCATCAATAGCAAACATTGATGGATATAATTGTAAAAATTTATCAGCTATCTTTTTACCCTTGACACTTGAGAATGCCTCAACGTTCATTAAAAAAATTTTAAAATTATCTACATCATTATAGAAAAAATCTTTTCTACGTCGCATTTCTTTTTTTGTATCTGTGGGATCCCAATCATATACATCATAGTTTTCTACAAGTGGTGACATGTGAGCTGGCAATTGTTCTACTTTCCAGTTACGATAAACACCTTTAGGTGCTACGACAATTGCGCCTTTAATCTTCTTTGTTAAATATAATAAGCAAAGATTATCAATTAAAACCTTTGACTTGCCAGTGCCCATCTCCATAAAATAAGCAAAAGTTTTCTTATTCCAGGATAACTTTAATGCCTTATGCTGATGCTCGAACGGCTTCGTTCGAAAACGATACGATAACTCCATTTGTCCTTTATACTTGAAAAGCAAAGAAAAAACAAATAAATGTAAAAAGACTTGAGATTGTTCACTTTATGATGACTCCTTATAAATCTCAGGTTAAGGCTAAAAGAATTAGGGCGCTTTCGGGTGCCCTTTTCTTTTTGTTGACAATATAACAAATTATATTTACAGAAGTTATTGTTGTTAGCTGCAACAGAATAGGAGTCAAATGCCAAAAGATTTAGATTACATTTTAAACACGCTTGAAGAAAAAGCTATTGATCAAAAAATAAAAGACATCGACACAGAGGGTCTATCTGACATTGGTGCGTTGTGTAAGAAACTTGTTGAAGCAAGAAAAGAAAAAGCAATGCACGAAAAAGCTGTAGAAGACACCACGGAAGAAATACAAAGTTTAAGTGAAACTATTGGAACTTATCTCAAAGAAAAAAATTTAACATCATTCAAACTTACTGATGGAAGTTCTGTAGAGTACAATGAAAAACTTAGAGCAAATATTAAAAGAGAAAACATTAGAGAAGCTTATGAGTTCATACGGACAGAGGGCGCCGGAGATCTAATTAAGAACGAAATTAAAATGCAGTTCGGCAAAGGACAAGACCAGGACGCAGAACAATTCAAAACATTTTTAAAAGATAAAGGTTTAGTGCCCATGGAGAAACAGGGCATTGCATGGAATACTCTCGATGCATGGTGCAGAGAGACTATAGAAAAATACGCAGCACAAGGAAAAGCTTTTCCAGAAGAAGTGTTTGGTATCTTTCGTTATCACGACGTTAAAATAAAAAATAAATAGGAGGTCATCATGGCAACTAAAGGAATACCTGCCACTAAAAAATCTACAGCAGTAGCTGAGGTAGATGAGGCATTAGAATTAATAATACAAAACGTTGGAGATGGGTTAGGTAATGTTACCACCCAAGATATACTAATACCTAGGTTTCAAATCTTACAACCTATGTCACCAGAAATTAGTGACAAGACAGTAAAAGGTAATACGCCAGGTAATATAATTAATAAAGCTAACAAAGAAACATTTGACGGCGAGGCAGGCATACGTGTTGTGCCTTGTGAGTTTTTTAGAAATTATGTTGAGTGGGAGAAGAGAGGACAGACTTCAAGAAAAGCACCTGTTAATACTTATCCTGCAACATCTGACATAATGAGTAAAACCAAAAAGGATGAAAAAGATAATTTAAATTATCTACCTAATGGTAATTACATTGAAGAGGTTGCGAATCATTTGGTTGTGGTTCTAGACGAAGATGACCTACCGCTATCTAAAGCTTTGATCACTATGAAAGTTTCACAGATGAAAAAAAGTAGAATGTGGTTGTATATGCAAAAGACTGCTATTCTAAAGGTAGCTGGTAGAGTCATTCAAAATCCACCAAGTTATTCGTTTATATACAAGTTAGGTACCACATTGGAACAAGTCGGTGGTAACCCTGTACATAGTTGGGTTATTGAAAGACTCGATATGGTATCAAATAAGGATACCCTAGAATCCTGCATCAGCTTTGCTAAATCATTCCAGCAGGGGGAAGTTGGAATAGCTCCAGATCATGATGAAGAGCAGCAGGAGGAAATGGCTGATGTCACTCCAAACTCTAATAGTGCACAGGATGCTGAAGAAATTTCTGGCGTGAAATTCTAGGGTACAGGTTCGTAACAATGAATGGGAAAACTATGATGACCTCATGTGTACCGTTGGTTGTTGCGCGTGGGTGTGTTGAGCTTTGTTCGTATAAAACTTCGCCGTTTTATTGCTCAGCACACACCACTTACATGAGGTCAAAATGTTCAAAAAATTTAAAAATATATTTAGTGGTTTAGAAAGAGCGCATGGTGAATACATCGCTGGCGATCTTGACGAAAAAGGCAAAAAAGGCGGTAAAGCCTTCATTAAGAAAACGCCTGTTACAGATGATATGTGGAGCGCTCACTTACGTGGGGACAATCCTTCTCTTGGCATTGTTCCTATCAATGATGACAGCATGTGTCGTTGGGGGTGTATTGATGTGGATACTTATCCAATTGATCATAAGGCCATCGTTGAAGAAATACAGAAGCTGGAGCTCCCGTTAGTAGTAGCTAGATCAAAGAGTGGTGGAGCTCACATTTTTTTATTCTTATCTGAATGGGTGCCAGCAAAAATTGTTAGAAGTAAATTAATAGAATGGTCAGCGGACCTCGGGCATGCAAACACAGAAGTCTTTCCAAAACAAATAAGCATTAACACCGAACGTGGTGACGTAGGTAATTTTCTTAACTTACCATACCATGGTGGAGATGACTCTTTCCGTTATGCATTTAACGATGCAGGCGAAAGCATGACATTAGAAGAATTTTATACAAGAGTCGACGCGGTGTCGTTGACTAAAAGTCAATTAACAAAAAGAAAAGCTAAAAGAGAAATAGCTGCAGAGATGGATGATGGTCCTCCTTGTTTACAAACATTGATGTCAATGGGTATATCAGAGGGTGGACGCGATCAAGTTTTGTATCAGTATGCAGTTTATGCAAAGAAAGCTTTTCCAGATTCATGGCAAACAAAGATTGGTAAATTTAATTATCAATACTTCTCTCCAGAGCTATCAATAGAACAAGTTAACAAGACAATAAAACAACATGAGAAACAAGATTATCAATACAAATGTAAGGACCAACCTATGTGTTCTGTTTGTAATCCAGTGCAATGTAAACTTAGAAAACATGGCATAGGATCCGCCTATCAACATCAATTGACAGATCTAACTAAATTAGAAAGTGATCAACCCGTTTGGTTTTTAAATGTTGATGGTAAACGTATGGAGTTAGACACAGATACTCTATACGATCAAAACAAATTTAGAAAAAGATGCATGGATGTATTGACAGAATTACCACCAAGAATGAAAGAAGTTGATTGGTCAGCAAAAGTAAATTTTCTTTTAGAAAATTGTGACATCATTGAAATGCCTAAAGAAATAACGAAGCAAGGTAGATTCGATGAACATCTTAAATCATTTATGAGAGAGAATGGCGAAGCATTGTCTATTGATGAGGTTTTAATTGATAAAGTGTTTACGGATAAAGATGATGTGTCCTGGTTTACTTTAAGTGCGTTAGAATCTTTTTTAAAATCAAGAAAGTTTGCAGACTATAATGAAACACAAATCTGCGGTAGAATAAGAGAACTAGATGGTGGTAGTAAAAAGAAAAGAGTAAAGGGTGAGCTAGAGCATTTGTGGTATATGCCCTCATTTAATTTCGATAATACACCTTTACCAGTGCAGAGTTTAGAAGACGAAACACCTTTTTAATATGGCTGAAGTTTTTAAAATATTTGGACCGCCAGGAACTGGTAAAACAAAAACTCTTTTGGATATTGTAGAAAAAGAATTGAAAGAAAATTGTACACCTGATGATATTGCTTTTTTGACTTTTACAGTAAAAGCCAGAAACGAGGCGATAACAAGGGCTAGTCAGCTTTTGAAAGTCGATTCTAAAAAATTTCCATACTTTAGTACCTTGCACAGTATAGCTTGGAAAGTTGGCGGATTCCAAAACAAGAACAAGATGACAACTAAACATTGGTTTGAATTTGCAAACTTAATGAAACAACACAGAGTGTCGGGAGATACAGACATAAAAGTAGATAAGACACAATCTGAAATGGGAGGAGAGATAGCATCAAACAAATATATATCATTAATTAACAAAGCTCGACAGCAAAGATTAAGTATAAAAGAGTTTAGTCAAAGAAATAGAATTCCTGAGGGTGGATATCTAATGTTAGAAAAGGTAAGTGATTTATTAATCGAACATAAAAAACAATTAGATGTTTATGATTATACTGGCAGCATTGAATTTATTGTTGAAGAAGATGTAGAGATACCAAAACTAAAAGTAGTCATTGTAGACGAAGCTCAAGATCTAACAAAACTACAATGGGCTCTCGTTAAAAAATTTGTAGATAAAGCTGATAGAGTATACGTTGCAGGTGATGATGATCAAGAAATTTATGAGTGGGCAGGAGCAGAAGCGTTATATTTTAAGAACTTAAAGGGAAAATCTAGAGTGCTAGACAAGTCTTACAGGGTGCCTAGAAACATAGCAGAAAAGTCTAGAAGACTAATAGAAAGAATACCAAAACATTTAAGAGAACAAAAAGATTGGAGAGCCGTAAAAGACGGAGGTAAAATAATTTATCTAGAAAACGAAAAATTTATTAACTATGAATTACCTGGATCTTACTATTTTTTAGCAACATGCAGCTATATGCTTAATGATGTAACCCGAGAGTTGCGAAAGCGAGGTAAGTTCTATAAAAGAGGAGGTGACCTATCAATTAGAGAGGAAGTAATCTATGCGATTAACACTTGGAAAAAGTTACAAAGAGGCGAACAAGTGTACGCAGACTCAATTAAAAATTTATTTAATTTTATGAAAAGTAGAAACAAAAACAAACCTAATGCAAGTTTAAAAATAGGTGCAAAGAAAAAAGTAGAGAGCATAGACGTAGATAAAAAGTATAACTTTAATGATGTAAAAGAGTTAGGTTTATTTGCTGAAGCAGATTGGAAGTGGCATGAAGCATTAGACAATCTTGATAATCCAGACATTGTTTACATTGAAAAAGTTTTTAGTAACGGCACTGATTTAAACAAAGAGCCAAATATAGTTGTTAATACTATTTATGCTGTAAAAGGTGGAGAAGCAGATAACGTTATTATGTTTTCTGATTTATCACCCGCAGGTAAGAGAGGTTTGAAAGAAAACATTAATGAAGTTAGAAAAGTTTTTTATACTGGCATGACCAGGGCAAAAACAAATTTATACATTGTAAAACAAAATCATGAATATGCATTTAAGGAACTATACGCGTAATGGCATTAGATGAAAAAGAGTGGCTGCTACCAGAAAATATACCTGATGCAGTTTTTGATTCTGATATAATATCAATAGATCTAGAAACACACGATCCTAATATTAAAACTTTAGGTCCTGGTTGGACAAGAAACGATGGCAAAGTCATTGGCGTAGCTTTGGCCATAGAGGGTTGGAAGGGTTACTTTCCTATCAAACATAATATTGGACCTAACTTTGACGAGAAAGTTTTAAAACGTAATTTAAAAAAGATATTAAATAATAATTCAATAAAAGTTTTTCACAATGCTTCTTACGATGTTGGTTGGTTATCTCGTATGGGGTTAACGGTCCACGGGCAAATGGTAGACACCATGATTATGGGCGCCTTAGTAGATGAAAACAGATTAAGTTACAGTCTTAATAACTTATCCAAAGATTATTTAGATGATAAGAAAAGCGAATCAGGTCTCTATAAAGCCGCGATTGAATATGCCGCCGATGCAAAAGCAGAAATGTACAAGATGCCAGCCATGAACGTTGGACCATACGCTGAACAAGACGCTGTATTAACATTAAAACTATATAACAAATTTTTACAATTAATAAAAGATGAAGAAATGATGACAGTTTACGATTTAGAAATGTCATTGTTTCCTACAATATTTAAGATGATACAAAAAGGTGTAAGGGTAGATTTAGAAAAAGCAGACATCACAGAAAAAGATTTAATAAAAAGAGAGAAAAAAATATTAGATGCAATATTAAAAGATACAGGTGTAGCAATAGATCCTTTCAATGCAAGATCAATAGCAAAAGCATTTGATGCAAAAGGCATTAAATATGACAGAACAGAAAAATCTAAAGCACCTAAATTTGACAAAGATTTTTTATCTAATCATGAATCTGGTTTAGCAAAGAATGTAGTACAGCTTAGGGAAATAAACAAAGCAAGAACTACTTTTGTAGAAACTATTAAGAAACACGCACATAATGGAAGAATACATGCTTCTATCAATCAGTTGCGCAACGACATGGGTGGCACAGTATCAGGCAGGATATCCATGCAAAATCCAAACTTACAACAAATGCCTGCAAGAAACAAAGAAGTTAAAAATATTATTAGGACGTTATTTTTGCCTGAGGAAGGTCAGACATGGGGTACCTTTGATTATTCACAACAAGAGCCTAGGATCATGACTCATTTTGCTTATGATGTGAGAAGAAACAAACAAGAGTTACCTGGCGTAAGAGATGTTGTGGAGGCATACAAAGACCCAAGCACAGACTTTCATCAGCAGATCGCTGATATGGCTGATATTGATAGGAAGAGTGCTAAAACTATTAATCTAGGTTTATCTTATGGCATGGGTATTAAAAAGCTTGCTGGTGAGCTAAACATGGACTTAAACGATGCAAAGCAATTGTTTAATAAATATCACAGTAGAGTTCCTTTTATAAAGGCTCTAATTGATATAGCTACACAGAAAGCGGAGAAGAACGGATTTATTCGCACACTAATGGGCAGAAAGTGTCGGTTTAATCTTTGGGTTCCTACGGAGTGGGGTGTCTTTAGACCCTTACCTAAAGAAGATGCAGAGAGAGAATATGGCACTGGACTACATAAAATTCAACGTGCGGGTACGTTTCGAGCCCTCAACAGATTAATTCAAGGGTCAGCTGCAGATCAAACCAAAAAATCAATGGTAGATTTAGCATCTGAAGGATTACTCCCTTTGATACAAATCCATGATGAGTTGGATTTTTCTGTTGAGGATGAGAAACAAAAGGCAAAGATCATAGAAATCATGCAACACTCGGTTAAGCTCAACGTTCCTAGTAAAGTAGACGTTAGTGAAGGGCGTAACTGGGGAGAAGCAAGTGATTGATGCAAAACATAAAAAAGGTTTTTTAAATCATTGGAAAGCTATAGAGTGGCTTACTAAACACGAATACTACGTTTATAGTAATGTAAGCGGCCTTGGTCCTTGCGACTTAATCGCAATGGATATGGATGGCAACGTAATCAAAATAGATGTCAAAAGCGAAAGCACCAGGAAAACAGGTAAATTTGCAGGTTATAAAATAAAAAGAATTTTATCTGATGCACAAAAGAAAATGGGCGTAAAATTACTCATGGTAAGTGATGAAGGAAAGTGTTACTTTTACAAACATGATTAAAATATGGGTTTTATTTGTTTTTTTATCTTTACCTGATAGCCCAGGTATAAAACACATTAGTGAAATTACTTATTCAGAGCAAGAATGTTTAGTTAAGAAAGAACTTAAATCTGTTTACACAGAACAATGGGCATTGAAAAACGGTATCGAACAGTTTTACTACGAAGTAAAATGTGTGGAAACTAAAATGTATAATACATTAGGTACTTAATCAATTAATTTATCTAACTTTTCGTTTATTTCTATTAGTTGTATTTCAATAACTGATAATCTTGTATCAATACGAAGCATATCAAGATCTTTTATTTTAGATTCTAAAGCTGTTACACGGTTCGCGAGCATACCATAAGTGCTAGCTATACCTGCAGCTATAACAATGACCCATATCCAATCTCTTGTTGTTAACATTATTGTATACCTAATTTTTTTAATACAGCTTGCCCAAAATCATCTGTCTCTAAAACGTTTGGAAAGGCCTCTACATTTTTTCTACCTTGTTCTTGTATAAATTCTAAAGTTCCAGGTTGAAATTTAGATCTTGCCGGTAAATCTGTTTGATTGACCTGAGGAATTGGTAAAGGCCCTAAACCACCTGCTAAATCTATCATAGGTTCGCCAAACATTTGTTTGTAGTTATCTTCAGTAAACAAAGAACCCTCCACAATATCTTCTGCAGTATTTTTCTTTATACCAAAGTCGTCACGTAAATTAGCTTTAGTTGGTTCATCATCTGTCATTCCAAACATTTTAGCTACATCTTTTTTAAAATTTCCTGGAGCTTCAGCAAGTTGACTTCCTAATTTATCAAACTCATCACCTAAACCCGGCATAAAACCTTGTGGGAACAAACCACTAGCAAATTCACCAACTTTATTTTTTCCGCCGCCTATGGCTGATATGATGTTACCTAATAAAGTGTTTTGAGCTATAGCTTTAGGACCCTCCATCATAAATTGTGTTAATGGAAAACGGTCTGCATACGCGGCCATGTTAGTAGGACTGCTTGTTCTAAAATCTTGTATAGTGTCTTGATACAAATTCATACCAGGTCTATCTGGAGATGGTTGTAATTTTAAAACATCTTTTCTATCTATTATGTTTTGTAAAATATCATCGGGGCCAGCATACATCGCCTCTCTTGCTCTTGGATTAAATGTTTCTTGAGCCATGCTCACATTAAATCCAGAATCACGATCACCAGTCACGTTAAACTGTGGTTTTATATTACCTTGACTATCTTTAAACTCATCACCTAGTTGAGTAATTTTACCACCTATTACTTGTGTGCCGTGATATCCTCCGTGGGGCATTAGCTTATACCTCTTGCTGCTATAGCTTTACCAAGTGGATCATCATCTAATAAAGCTAGTCTTGAGTTTTGATCTATACCTCTAGTAGGCGTTGCCTCTGTAGTTATTGGTTCTGGTAACACAGGCGTTTCTTCTTGTTGAGCTGGTTCAACGGCCGACGGATCTATGTTCGCGGGCGCCGGTTGGTCTTTAGATCCAAATATGTCAGGTCTTACTAAACCTTTATCATCATATCTTTGTTTTAAATATTGATCTACAGCTTGCATGGTTCCAATGTCGTCTAAACTTTGTTGTGATTTTAAATAGAATTCTTGAGCTGTTGGTTCATTATCAGACACTCTTTTTTGTATTGCATTGAATTCATTATCTAGTTCACCTGGCAACTCAGGAAAGTCTTTATATAAAGTTTCAATGGCCTCTAAAGCATATCTTTCACTGATAGGTAAGGCACCTTTTACAGTTTTAATACCTGTAAGAGAGGGAACTAATTTAGGAACTTTTAAAGGATTTAATGATTCTTGCGCCGCTGCTTTCATAGCCTTTGTTGTTGCATCGAGAGCCATTGGTGACGCTAACACATAACCTAATTTTCTAGCTACAAGTATACCAAGTAAAGTTCCTGCAGCACCTCCACTAGCACCAGCCATCGCATAACCTGCAGCCACTGGTAGCACAGATGTAGTGAAAGCTCTTACACCGCCCAACATTGTTCTTCTTGCTAAGAATTGTGACATGTTTAAGTTTTTACCATTGAAGAAAGTTTCTGCTGCATTTGCAAAACCTAATAATGTTTTTGCATCAGGTAATTTTATTGTTTTACCTGCTATATTCAAAGCTTCTTCTAATGCACTACCCTTTACCTCAAGGCTTTTACCTAACTCATCTAATCCTAATAAATTTTTAAATTTTGTAGCATTAAATGTTAAGTTATCGAAATTGTCAAACGCACTTAATTCAAAATCAAGTAATCCAGGTTTATCACCTTTGGTAACAGAAAAACTATCTTCAAACGCACTAAGTAATTTTGCTTTGACACCTTTACCAAACATTTCATCACCCATTAGTCTTCTCATTGCTTCAACAGCTTTAGGACTCTTAAAATCTTTAAAGACTGTAGAAAACAACCTGTCAGATTCTACACTTCCAGGTTGTTTTATAAGAGCTTGGAAAGCAAATTTTGAGTCTTGTCCTAAGGCTTTTGCAGATGGCGATCCAAATAATAATACCATGTCTTTGTAAGCTTGATCTGCTTTGTTTAATAATGATTTAATCTCTGCACCATTAGGAGCACCTGCAGCGAATTTGCCTAAAGATTTTTCTAATGATTTAGAGACTTCAAATAAAGAATCACGCAACTCAGGTATGTCACCAGCTTTTGGTTTTATTCCATATTGATAAACTTGATCATTAAGTAAAGATCTTTGTACCTTCCAAGTAGCACCTGTAATCATGTTACTACCTAGATTAGCTATGTTAGTTAGTGAACCATACATTTCACTATTTAAAATATTTGGATTACCTAATGCTACTTCATCAATAAAAGCTTTTTGTTGTTTAGCTATATTAATTGTGTCAGACAAATCTATTATCTGCTTATTACCAAT
>Ga0114933_10004814_pt1 | contig 12457 bp, 13 predicted proteins | sample 4SBtaG_FD_89691 | JGI IMG/M metagenome (GOLD analysis project Ga0114933, IMG submission 89691) | Deep subsurface microbial communities from Kolumbo volcano to uncover new lineages of life (NeLLi) - 4SBTROV12_W25 metaG | ecosystem: Environmental > Aquatic > Marine > Volcanic | place: Kolumbo...
AAATATTAGAATATATTAGATGTTATAGACCAATTGCAAATCCAAATCCTGGATTTATGAACCAATTAGAAAAATTTCAAAAAGAAGTTGGTAGCAGAGATAAGTTGTTATTTTAATTTGCTTTTTTATATTTTAACAAGTTTTTAATATTAACATATAATAGTCAAATAATGGATAAAGTTGATAAACATGATTATAATTACAGTTATTCTATTTTCCCTATAATGCGTGATAGAGTTTTTGGATATTATTTAAAAAATAAAAAACCTAATACATCTGCCTATCAAAATCATAAAAATTTCGAACCATTTCATAAACATATGACATTATCAAGCAATACTTATTTAAATAATTCTATACATAAAAGCTCACCTTCATTAGAAGGGATGTTGCTTGAAAAAAAATATTATGAGAAAAATTATAATTCCATTAAAAATATTCATAAAAAAGCAAATGAAGATTTTGAATTATTAGCAAAAAAGAACGAATGAATATTTACTCAATTGTATTATTAATACTTCGTTATTTTTCTTTTTTATTTTTCTATTAAAATATTAATAGTATTACACTTAAAATGGGTAATGAACAAAGCAATAATAATAATTATAATAATATAGAAAATATAAATCAATTACAACAACAAATATTAAACAATCAACTACGTATTCAACAATTACAAATAAACAATTTACAAAATAATAATCAAAATATGCCGGAAAATACGGATCCATCAGCCAATTCTAATCCATCTTCTAATTCTAATCCATCTTCTAATTCTAATCCATCTTCTAATTCTAATCCATCTTCTAATCCCATTTTTAGCAATCAAGTTCTACAACGTGAAATTAGTAAAAGTCCTGCAATGAAAGCGCAACTATTACGGCAAATATTAACAGAATATCAACACCAAATGACCCAACAGCAAGTTAATAGAATTAATGAAATGCTTAAACAATTACCTGGACCCACGGAAACAGAATACGGTGCTGTTCCAAATTTAACAAATATTGGAACTCGTAATCAAAATCCGGCAACACGGCAAATAATAACACAACAACAGACTAATGATCTTAATACTATCTCGCAAAATTATCAATCACAAGAAGAAAGAGATAAGAGAGAATTTGAATTGGAACAAAAAAGACAATCTGAATTATTTAAAGAACAACAACGACAACGACGCTTTGAATATGAAGCAAAACTAAAAAATCTTGAAAGTGATAATATAAATGCTCTTCAGCTTTTTCAATTAGACAAAAATTATGGTTTAGATGAACTTAAAAATTCATATCGCAAACTTGCATTTAAAACACATCCAGATCGTAAAACAGGTAGCAAAGAGAAATTCCAACTTGTTACCAAATGTTATTTTAAATTACTTGAAGACTTAAAAAAGAGAGAACAAGATCGTACATATATAGAATTACGACAACAATCTCAAGAGTATCTAAGTAGACAAAAACAGGGGAAGAACAATGAATCCATGACGCGATTAGGAAAAGATAACTTCAATCTACGACAATTTAACCAAATATTTGAAGAACATAAATTATATGATCCTAATGAAGAAGGATATGAAGACTGGTTTAAGCGTGATTCAGATGTTAAACAGCCTGAAATATTCTCTGATAAATTTAATATAGATGTTTTTAATTCGACATTTAACGATCATAAAGGACAAACAGGTCAGCAAGTAATGGAATATAAAGAACCAGAAGCGATGGTATCTTGTAATCGTCTTGCTCACGCAGAAATAGATGTAACAGGTCGTGGAAATTATACTCATAGTGTTGAAAATAAAAATTTAGGATATTCTGATTTAAAATCTGCTTATACTAAAGGCGATCTTATTAATCCAAATAGTGTTAATTATAAAAAATATAAAAATGTAGATGAATTAGAACGTGATCGCACTAATATTAATTATATTATGACACCGGAAGAAATGGCTCGTCGTGAAATGATAAAACGACAAGACAAAGAAGACGAACAACACCGTCGTCAACGAATTAATCAACGGGATGATTTAGTAGCTCAACACTATCAACGTGCACACCAAAGTATGTTAGGATATGCGAGTCAGCCGGATATGAAACGATAATCAGACAAAATTTACAATTGAGTAAATCTGAGTTTTAATTTGCACTTTAGTGTTTTATACTTAAGTGCAAATTAACACCAGATTTATGATATTCGTAGCATCAGTATTAAAATGCACTTAATGACATTAAGTGCATTTTAATATTGATGCTTACTCAATTAAAGGATAGATCGTTATTCCATAAATAATGGATATCTTTCTAGTATATAAAATATAATATTACACATATTATTAAGCATAATCATAACTTTATCTAATCGTTTAACATAACTATCAGCATCTACTTCATTTTTAATATTAATAAATTCACGAATTTTATTAATCAAAATATATAATAGTTCTAACAATTTTTTAGTATAATTATCAAAATCATAATAAGTAGAATTTTCAACATCAAATGATACATTTTTTAAAACAGTATCAAGATATAGATAAATCCTATGAATCATTTCTTTATCTAAATTTTGAATTGCTTTTCTATGATTTTCAACTGTAATAGAATTTAAATAGCCTGTTGCAATCTCGTGTATTTTTAATAATACATCATAATCTGTTTTTTGATATTCTCCATTCAAATTAAGTTGAGTCATTTTATGATAAAGTATATTGTCTATCAGATTTTGACATATTTCATCGGGCAATTGTATATACTGATTTGATATATCATCTGGTAAATGCACGTTATTATCCTCAACATCAGCATCATATTCTTCATCTAATTCTAAAATGGGGAAACCTAGAAAAGTTTTTGTAGTGTCATCAATTGAAATATTATTTATTTTAGTTATCAAAACTTCTAATTCATCTATTTGAGTACAATAATCAGTCATTATTTATTTTAAAATATTTAAAAAATATAATACTAAAAAAAACATTCAATTTTATATACTCCCTTACCCAATTAAAGATCAGATTTATTCATATGAGTGGAACTAAAATCATTCAACACTTTTCTTTTTGTTTTTTTAATCATGTAAGTTTTAATTCCAAAACATAGATGTATGAATCCAAATATACCTGCTAATACTAAAAATGATATATGTTCAAAACGTTCCTTATTATTAACAATAGAAACAACCGCATTTTGAATTGTAACTAACGAATGAAATGATATACCCGAAATAATATATTTATCCAAGAATGTTAAATAAGGGACATTAGGCAAAGATTCTGATGTAGCGAACTTAAAAGCGATTGTTGTTAATAATAAAATCATTGTAACATTAAGACGATCTCCTGTTTCATCATAATCCACTGTTAAAGATGTAAAGGCAAGAGCAATTATCAAGAAATTTACAAATATAATATTCCAAATATAATATTTAGCCGAACGGTTTATACAAAATTTAATTCTCACCCGCGGATATGATGAACCAGAATTTGAATGTTCAGACAATGTTTTTTCAAGAATATAATCTGTATAATTGCATAAACTCCATTCTTGTCTAATATCAGTAAATCGCGTTATAGCACTTATCTTAGATCCTTTATAAACTGGAACTAAATTAACTCTTGTATCATTACGCTTACTTTGAATAATAATTTCTAATTCCTGATAATCAAATGGAAAATTATGAAGACTGAATTTCTGACTAAATACTCCAATCATATGTATATTTTCAACAACATATAATTTATGATCACGTTTCTCTATTCTGTAATCACGCTCTTCAAAATTTTGTGTCGATAAATTTACAAAAAAAATCTGCGGATTCCATATATCACCCCATACTGATTTGGGAATAGATTTGTAATTAGTTTCATTAATATTATGCAAAGGACGACCTTCAGCTGTTTCTTTTTCTAACATCTTCCAAAATATTTTGATATTAAAATCAACCAAATATTCCTCTTTTATCGTATCTATATTATCAATATGAAGAATATTATATTGGAAATAAACATCTTTAAGTTTATTGTTTATATCATGTGCAGTATTACGATTAATAATTAATTCCATAAAAAAATATATTAATGTATTATCTCTTGTATCTTGTCTCTTATATTTACATAACTAAAGATTATATTCTTTAAATTTAGATGTATACACGTTTTCTAAATAGAATACTCAAATTTATAACATTTAAATACCATTCTAAGTTATTCCTTGTGCTTCTGAACCGAGTTTCGCTTCGTCATCATCATCCTCGTCATCACTACCAAACAAAGAACCATTAGACAGTGACCTATAATACATACTCATATGCTGATCACAATTACTCGTCAACTGATTAAAACTTTCACAAGCAATATCACCACCTCCATTAGTATAATAAACATTCTTAATACGAATATGCATATTATCAATCATAGAATGTATACAATGCGAACAAGGACGGGAATTACCACCCTTTACTCGTCCTACAAAAATAGATACTCTATCATTTTTAATTTTGTTTAAATTCTTACGAATAGCATCTATCTCCGCGTGTACGGTGCCTAGTAACAACTTATTTTTATTTGGATAATGATTATAGCCAATTCCAACAATACATGGTTTTGTCGGAGTTTTTTTAAAGATTGCACATATATGCTGATAATTCTCCTTTTTACTATTACATTTAGGCGTCTGTTGTTTGCGACGCTCCATTAGAGTATCGGCCATTCGACTTAAATTATAAAAACCCATTGTATTTCTATATCATATAGAAACTTTATTCTAAATTAAATATTAAAATATTATTCAATTTTTTTAATTTTATTCAAATATTAAAATATTATTCAATTTTTTTAATTTTATTTAAATATTAAAATACTATTCAATTTTATACACCTACAATATTTTCAGTACTACTGGATCTACGTCTGCTTCTAATATTATAGGAACCTGCAGGTGAATATTTATATTTACCAATCACTAATAATATTATTTGAATGAAAATTGCTATATTCGCAAATATCAATGGTATCTGTTCAATAAGTATAGAATATACTATCATAACCATACCAGTTATTATTTGTAGTATTAAAAAATAACTAGATATATCATTAGCACTTTTATAACGAAAAACATGATATACTTGAGGTATAAATGCAAATACTAACAAAGAACACCCAATATAACCTATAATTTGATCAGTTAAACCCATTTGAGTTATAAAGTTAAGCTTCACTTAAATAAATAAATTAAGTTAAAAATAGTTAAAATTAATGATACTGCAATACAAAATTAGCAAGATACAAAATTAGATTTAATGATATATACTTGTTGTTCTAATTGTTGTATTTGAAATTTAATCTTATCTTGTTGGATTATAAGAACTTCTTTTACCTCACAAAATACTTGTTCCATTCCATATACATTAAACATACGTTCTATATTAGATATATCTAACTGAACATTATTATAATCTTTCATTAGTTTTAACCAATATTTATGAATATCTTCTAACATTTTAGGAAATGTTTGACATTCACCTATTGTTTTATTTGTATTAACGTTGGTGGAGGTTGTATTAGTAAGAGTTGCCGGTTTAACAGCGGATGGGCTAGAGTAACTATACGTATTACTCATTATTATTAAATAATAATTAAATAATAATTAAATAATAATTAAATAATAATTAAAATTGATAATTATTTCAATTAATTGTAAAAAATATTAAATATTTATTATTAAATAATCATCATTATTAAACATAGTAATTATGACAGACAATATATTACACAAGTTAAATTTAGAAAAGTTTAATTTAAATAGACCTTTCTTATTAATTGATTCTAGTTATATGATATTTCATAGATTCTTTGCATTACGTCTTTGGTATAAGAAAGCTCATAAGGGAGAAACTATAGATGAACATAAATGGTTAGAAAATGAAACATTTATGGAAAAATATAAGAAACTATTCTTTGATGGTATGAAAAAAATAATGAAAAAACGTAAAATACCTGACGAGAATGTTATATTTGCTTTTGATGCTAGATGCTATAATGTATGGAGAAGTAAATTAGTGAATAGATATAAGGGAACTAGAAAGGAAAGTCACATTAAATCTAAATTCTTTTGCTATCCAATTTTCACACTAGCAGAAGAAGAATTGATAAAGCCATTTAATAATAGCACTTCTATCAGACTCCATCACGAAAACGCCGAAGCTGATGACATTAATGCCGTAGTTGCTAATCTATTAACACATATAACTAGCGAACACATTTATATTATGGCATCAGACACAGACTATATTCAATTATGCCATAATTCAAATAATTCAATGTTTGATCCCCAAATTCAAGTAATTGATATCAAAAATAATAATATATGGAATAAATATATTTCTAACCATTTTAATTCGCTTCAATACCTTATTAGCAAAATATTAGTAGGAGATATTTCAGATAATATTAATCCCTGTAACATCAAAACATCGTTATTATTATATTATGACATTATTGATTATAGTAACGCTGTATCTAATAAGAATAGTGACTATACTAAATGCACAAAGAATTTGGCTACTAAAATTGTTAATGATACAAATTCAGAAATATATAAAATACTTGAAAAACTTATTATTAAGAATAGAGAATTTGTAAAATCACGAAATATGTTAGAGGCTATAGTAAATTCTAATGGTGATAAAAATATTGTTGATATTGAAATAGATAATATATCCGAAAATGGCTGCTTTACTCATAATCAAATTTTAATTGACTTTGAATGTATTCCAGTCAAAATTAAGAATGAAATAGAGAAATCTTTAATTTAAAAATTTATTCTAAATATTATTTATTTTTTTGATAGTTTAAAAGTTACGTTATAAATAGTTAATAAATATATAATAAATATATAAAATATTGCAAAATGACTGATCCAGTAAAAGTGCGTCGAGATGTAAATGGGATTATTATGGAAAGAAAACGATGGTTAAACAAAGAAGATTATCACGGATTTACCAAAAAAGAATTTGGTGAAGTAATGGTTTCGAAATATCCATATTTGTCAGATAATTCTAAAACAATGTTTGAAAAATGTATAGACGGTGAAATGGAGAAACCCGACCAAATGGAAAAACTAGAATACATGCTTAGTATGTTAGAAAGAGTTCAAGGTAATCAACATAGTTACGAAAATGTTAGTAAAGAGATCGGCCAAAAATTTGCCGATGAATATGTAAAACCATTAGTTGATAAGCTAGATAGAGAGAAAGAGGAGAAGAAAAATAAGAAAGGGAAAAGATAGATCACTTTTTATTGTAAATTACGAATTTCACGATTGTTTGCTTCTATTTTTTGTTCTAATTGTTTTATGTCTTTTTTATATTTATTAAATAGCGTAGAATCAATATTAGATTTAGTTAACATTTCACTAAATTCTTGAACCTTTTTTTGTCTAGCAGAATTTAAATTATATAATGTATAAGTTTCTCTTTTAATTTCACCATCTTTCAATTTAATTTTATTTTGCGTAATTGATTTTTCTTCACCTATCCAATTTTCAAGTCTAGTTTGTATTATACTCCAACGTTTTTCGGCATTTGTGTTTTGTTTATCCAGTATATTTAATTGTTCGTTATTTAAATTTTCTAATTCTGTTAATTTGCGTTCAAGTTCTAATTTATCATTTTGATTATCTTTTAAACTTTTATCTAATTTATACACCCTACTTTTCATTAATTTGAATTGAGTGGTATCTTCTCTATTATATACTTGTGGATTGTCTATTTCATATTGTATATCATTAGCATATTCAGTGGTTTGTTTTTTCTGATCATCAAATACTTGTATCCAATAAACTAATTCTTTTTTTTCATCATCTAGCTCTTTATAAACTTTATAAATATCATTTTCTGGATAACTAGAAATTTGTTTTATCTCTTCTTCTAATTTTACTCGTTGATTCATTAAATTATTTATCTCTGTATCAATCTCTGTGTTCGTATCTATAATGAAATCTAGTTCCGAATCAAACTCTATATCATCTTGTTGTTTTAATACTTTATCAATTTTCACATTGATTTCATCTATTTCTAATGTTTTCTTTTCTTTCTCTTCTTTATACTTATAAAAAAGTACATTAACACCCCTTTTACATTCGGGTAACTCCATTAATCTAGCTGTTTTTTTATTCAATTCTGTGTTAATTTCATCTATCTTTTTATCAACTATTTTCTTTTTGGCTAAAAGAACCTTCTTTTTTTCTCTTTCGGTATGAAGTTGATTTAATACATTACGACGTTGTTGTAAATTTTTTCTACCCATTTCTTTTATTTCTCCTTCCATTAGATGTTTATTTTCTTCAAGTTTAATAATATTGTCTCTAAGTATATTTAATTTATTAATGATTATAATCTTCTCTTCTCTTGTAGAAGAATCTAGTTGATTATTTTTATATTCTATACGGCGTTTTTCATTTTTATAAATATTTTCTTCTTTGGACAATTTAGTTTCTTTTTCTGCAGGTATTCGCTCATAATATTTATTTAATTGTTTTTTTTGAATTTCGGCATTCTTAACAATATCTTTTTGAAGATTTGCAGATTTGATTGCATCTTGAATATCATCTTCTATTTTTCGAATATCAGTATTGGTATTTTGGAACATTATGATAATATTATTTTTAATATTAGCTATTTTGGATTTGTAATTCGCAGATAAATTATTTAATTCACTAATTCTAGCATTTACTTTTCTTTGATGATAATCTGTCATTATTTAATTTATATAATAGATAAGAAGTATGGATATTAAATTAAAAAAAAACAAAGGGAGCTAATCTCCCCCTATTTTTTTTTTGTTAGCTAAGACATTAGCTACTCTGGATCATCCTGCTGCCTCTTCCATGACAGAACCAAGTTCTTGGTTCCGCCTCAGCCGCTCCATTCGCCGCCGAAACAGCTCACTGTCGCAGTTCGGCAACGCCTTCAGTACCACAGTCTGTCTCGGGATTCCTTCTGGATGGCGGACAGCCTTCATTCGGTCCCAGAGAAGTCGTCGTCGCCACTCTCGAAGGCTTTGTCGACATTCTTCAATGGGTAGAAGGACAATGCTCCGTTTTGGAGCTGTGTCCTCCTCATTGGGAGACCCCAATGGTATGTAGTCACCAGACAGTTTGGCTTCCAATGCCATCGTCACTGTTTGTCACTGCAGGTTTCACGTTCACACGATTCCACTTGTTGTCTTTGATGCTCTCTCTCTGCTCTCCACTTCGGAAACTTTCAGAAAACTTCCAATACAAGCACAGCACCACTGATAAATTTAAAATAACAAAAAAAAAATCAATTTTGGTTAATTTTGAACTAAAATCGCTAAAAACTAATGTTTAAGTAAGTTATTATTTGAATTTATGTAATAAAAACAACTATTTAAATTTTAAACAATAATCTCGCCAAGCCCAATACGGGTCTCCATACGGACTATATCCTGGTGGATATTCTGAAGGGCGATATTTAGCATAAAATATATCAAACTTATCATACCAACTAATAGTATTGTTGGTATTATTTATATCATTTATATTATCTATATTGTAAGTATCCATATTTAATTTAGCAGGACACGAATTACATCTCTTTAACCGAGAGGGTTTGTAGTTTTTATAATTACTATCATCGAAGGACATTGTTTTTAAAATTGAATTATTATATTAATATAAATATTTTTTTCAATTTTAACAATAAATTACCCAAATATTAAGATGTATCAATCTCTGCGATTACTAACTCGAACATACAACATATTATGTCCTGTAGCAAAAAACCATATTATCTTGATGGAAGAACTTAAAAGACAAAAACAGAAATTGATAATACAGGAACTAAAATTGGAAATACATAAAGTAAAAGAAAGTATTGAAAAACTAAATTCATCTAAATAACTAGATACTATCAATAACACTAAAATCACCATTTGTAGAACTTTCTAAATCTTCTACTAAATTTTGATATTGAGAATTGAGAATATTTACTTTGATCAAATGTCTATTATTTTTATTTTTAGCTTCTATAATTTTACCATAAGCACTAATAGTTTTAATAATTTTTTTATCTGCTTTTTCCAATGATATTGTAATCTCTTTTTCATTAGGTTTCATATTGATAACACCAATTAATTTCTTATAAATATCTTTTACTTGTCTTTCTGTTGACATAGAGTAATCTATATTAATTTTATGTTCTTTGAATGCATTTTCATATCTGGCTCTTGGGTGAGGTAGTTTACTCTTAGGATCAATATAGTTATTATGAAAATAATGTAATATTTCATTTTTTTTCTTTTCAGTTAAATCTTTCCTTTCCTTACTTGTTAACTGAAATTCACCCTTATTTAACATTTCATCAATACATTCTGATAATACTTTATTACCAAATACCCTTTGAATATCTTTCTCATTTGCTTTGTTCCCTTTTTGGGCACTTTTAAATATCATATCTATTGCTAGGACACTATCCCTAGTTATTAAACCTTTTCGAAATTTAACCACTGTATTTGGATTACACAGTAGTTCTAAATTTTTATATCGTACTAAAATATTTTTAGACATAATTTTGTTTATAGTATATATGAATATATGAATATATGTATATATGAATATATGAATATATGTATATATGAATATATGAATATATGTATATATGTATATAATTAGTTAAATTATTAAATTCTTTATCTTAATTATATCTTAATTATTCGTCTTAATTATTCGTCTTAATTATTCGTCTTAATTATTCGTCTTAATCCACCATCTAAATATCTGAAAATTCAGAACTTGTAGCAATAATTGTTCTTCCGGAATTATAAATATTTTCCCATATATTTTCCCATATATTTATGTCTGTATTTTCATTATTATTAACTATATCGCGTAATTTAGTCTTACATAATCCCCAATGTCTTCGTGATATTTCGCCCAATAATTGTGTTCTTGACCATCCTGCAAATCCTACAAACGCATATAGATCTATCTTTTCTTTTTTGTCATCATTATTGTAATAATAATCTATTAATTTTACAATACCGTCTAACTGACCGAATATAATAGTATTATCACCACTATCCAACACTGGTACATTTGTTGAATTAGGAAGTGTTATATTAAATCTTTTAATATTTTCTAAAATACATAATCCAAATCCCATATCTGGATTACACGGACCACCTATAAAATATTTAATATTTATAAAGGATATATTTTTAATATAATCATATTTTTTCCAAATATATCGAATATTCAATATTTTTTTATCTAGTGTATAAAATTCTTCGGGCAATTCTTTAATTGGTCTTGTAAAATCAACTCCTATTATACTATCATTATCATTATTACTTTTTATAACATCTGTAATTAAATATATACCATAAATCCAATGTGTCATACCGCTTACTAAAAATTTATCATCTTTATGTTTTTGTATCAATTCAGAATTATTATCCGATACTGTCTTATCTGATACTATAAAAGTACCTGATCTTAACAACTTAGCCATTTCTGAACCAGCATATTTTAACATCATCTCATATCTATCCGGTGGTTTTATTTTAAATTTACTTAAACATACATTGCATTTCTCATCAATATCTGTCCTGTATCTGGGATTTGTAGATTGTGATAATAAAACAGATTTTTGCCATTTTTTTAAACATTCAATATTAACCCATTTTTGTCCGCCTTTACATTCACAAGGAGCAATCAAGTTTTGTTCGATATCGCCGTTAAAACAATACCTACATTTTAATTGTTCTTTATCATCTTTATCACCCGCATCTTTATCACTAGTATTTTTATTATTAACATTTTCGCTACTATGTTGTTCTGAAGTATTTATAAAATTTGAAAACAAATCTACAAATATTTCATTTTTCTTATTAAATTCTAATGATTGTTTAGCATACAATCTTTTTTGTTCTAACGTTGTTTCAATAGAACCTTCGGTCAGTTCATCTTCTATCATAAAACTATATAAACCAATTAATATAGTTTCCACAGTCCAAGCAGGATTCCACGATTCAGGATGATAATTACTAATAGATAAACATAATTCTTTTTCTGTTTCAAATCTTCCATTAGGCGTTAGCATAATTATTTTCGGCGGTTTTAACGGATATTCATTCGGAAATATAACTTTACCGTGATAAAATCCATTTTTATATGGGTCTTCCGTGCCTTTAATAACATAATGCCAATCAAATATATTACTTTCTAATGGATGGGTTTCTATATTTTCTATTGGATCTTTTATAATAGCTTTATATTCCTGAGTAAGTCTTTTAATTCCCATAAATTTTGTTAAATCTTTTCTTTTCTTCGTTAGTGGTTTTAATTCATTTGTTTGATCTAAAAATACGACACAATCATATTGTCTACCCATACAGGTTTCGCCATAATGTGATCCTATTTCACTATCTTTAATATAATTA
>Ga0114933_10004817_pt1 | contig 12449 bp, 14 predicted proteins | sample 4SBtaG_FD_89691 | JGI IMG/M metagenome (GOLD analysis project Ga0114933, IMG submission 89691) | Deep subsurface microbial communities from Kolumbo volcano to uncover new lineages of life (NeLLi) - 4SBTROV12_W25 metaG | ecosystem: Environmental > Aquatic > Marine > Volcanic | place: Kolumbo...
ATTAGCAATATAGATTGAAGAGTAAGTTCCAAAAACAACTCCAAGGATCATTGCTAAAGAAAATCCTTTTAAAATTTCTCCACCAAAAAGATAAATAGCTAATAATGCTAATAAAGTTGTGGCAGATGTAATTATTGTTCTTGATAAAGTTTCATTTATTGAAATATTGGTAAGTTCAAAAATCTTAATATCAGAATATTTTCTTAAATTTTCTCGAACACGGTCAAAAATTACAACTGTATCGTTCATAGAATAACCAACAATTGTTAAAACAGCTGCAATAATTGATAAATTAATTTCTAAACTAAATAATGAAAAAACACCCAATGTTACAATAACATCATGAAATAAAGCTAAAATTGCACCTAAACTAAATTGCCACTCAAATCTTATCCAAATATAAATTAGCATTAATGCTAAGGATAACGATATAGCAATTACACCTGATTTTAATAACTCTGCACTAACTTTTGGACCAACATTTTCAACCCTTCTAAAATCATAGTTGTTACTAAATGATTTATCTAAATTTTTCTTAATTTCTTCAATGATATTTTTTTTATTATCTTTATTTTCAAATTTAATTAAGAAATCATTATCGTTACCAAATTTTTTAACTGAAATATCTCCTAGATTCATTTGACTAAACCTATCTCTCAATGAACTTACGTTTATTTTTGAGTCTGATGCTCTTAACTCAATTAATGTTCCACCTTTAAAATCAATTCCGAAATTAAGACCTTTGAAAATTAATAATAATAATGAAATTACAATTAATATTGCAGATAATAAATTGAAGTGATTATAATATTTATTAAATGGGATCATTATATTAATTTTTCCTTATCTTTATTTCTAACTACATAAATACTAGTGAATAATCTTGCTATGAAATAAACAGAAAACAGTGTTGTAAAAATACCAACACCTAAAGTTACAGCAAATCCTTTTACTGGTCCTGAACCCATAAAAAATAAAATAATAGCCGCTAATAATGTTGTTATATTAGCATCTAAAATAGCTGTTCTTGACTTTGTATAACCACCATCAAAGGCTAAAATCTTATTATTTTCATCTTTTAATTCTTCTTTAATTCTTTCAAAAATTAATACATTAGCATCAACAGCCATACCAACTGTTAATATAATTCCTGCTATACCCGGTAAAGTTAAAGTTGCCTCAAATAAAGTTAAAATACCTAATAAAATAAAGAGATTAAGTATTAATGTTATATTAGTTATTAATCCAAATATTCTATATTTAACAAACATAAATATTATAACCAACATAAAGCCAATTGCTAAAGCAATCATTCCAGCATTAATTGAGTCTTGACCTAAATCAGGTCCAACTGTTCTCTCTTCAATTATTTCTAATGGAGCCGGTAACGCTCCAGATCTTAACAATAAAGCTAAGTCAGTAGCAGTTTGAAAAGTAAAACCCCCGCTAATTTGACCAGATCCACTAGCAATAGTATCTCTAACAACTGGTGCACTAATAATTTTACCATCTAAAACTATTGCTAACTTTTTACCAATACCAGTAGATGTCGCTTTACCAAATCTTTTTGCGCCTACTCTATCAAGAGTGAAAGAAACTACTGTTTGATTTGTTTGCGTATCCATTTTTGGTTGAGCATCTAATAAATTTTCTCCACTTATTATTATTCTTTTACTTACGGTTGCTTCTTCTAACTCATTTTCAAATTTTAGTTTTTCAACACCAAACCTGTCGTTTTCATCATTGGTTACAAATCTAAACGTAAGATTTGCTGTTTTACCAAGTAATGATTTAATTCTCATTGGATCATCCAATCCTGGAAGTTCAACTAAAATACGATTATTTCCCCTCTTTAAAATATTAGGTTCATTAGTACCTACTTCATCAACCCTTCTTCTTACTATTTCTATGGCCTGATCTTGAGATGAAGTTTTTAATTTGATTAACCCTTGTTTCGAAAAATATAATTTTAAATTTAATCCTACCTCTTCAATTTCTAGTTGATGGGATTTAAATCTTGGGTAATAAGGATTTATATCGCTATTTTCATCTTTAAAAACATCAATAACTGATTGTTTATTTTCATCTGCAACGTTAAAAAAAATATTCTTATTTTCAATTTTAATATTATTTATTTTAATATCCTTATCTTTGAAATAATTTCTAATTACAGTAGTGAGATTTTGTAATTTTTGCTCTATTACAGGTTCGTTATCAATTTCAAGTAATAAATAAGACCCACCTTGAAGATCTAATCCCAAATTTATCTTTTTACTGAAAAAACTATCATCAAATTTGAATAAGTTTGATGAAGCAATTAAAACAAATAAAAGTGTGAAAAGGGTAATAAGTAAAATTCTAAACTTAGAAAAATAAAGCACTTAACTAGAAATAATTATTTTTTAACTTCTTGTGTATTTGTATTTACAAGACTCTGAATACCAGTTGATTTTACTATCTCAACTTTTATATTTTCAGCAATTTCGACTTCAACTTTATCGTTATCTATCAGTCTTTCAACTCTTCCAGTAATTCCCCCAGAAGTAACTACTTTGTCACCTCTTTTTAAATTTTCAACCATAGCTTTATGTTCTTTAACTTTTTTTTGCTGTGGTCTTATTAAGAAAAAGTAAAAAATAACAAAAATTAAAATTAACGGTATAAATTGTCCTATTCCTGAACCTTCCATAAATCTCCTTATAAATTATCAGAATACTTATACTATCTAAGTGATTAAAACAACTTTATTTAGATGAAATCAATTCCAAATTATTCATATACGGTCGCAACACCTTAGGGATAATAATTGAACCATCTTTTTGCTGGTAGTTTTCTAATACAGCAATCAAAGTTCTTCCAACTGCTAAACCACTTCCATTTAATGTTCCAACAAAAACTGTATCTTTATTTTTATTTTTATATCTACTTTTCATTCTTTGAGCTTGAAAAGTTGCACAAGATGAGCATGAGGAAATTTCACGATATTTATTTTCTGATGGTAACCATACTTCGATATCATAAGTTTTTTCTGAACTAAAACCCATATCTCCAGAGCATAAAATAACTTTTCTATAAGGTAATTCTAGCTTATCTAAAATATCAGTAGCACAATCAGTCATTCGCTCTAGTTCCTCTAAACATTTTTCATTTTCAACAATACTAACCATTTCAACTTTATAAAATTGATGTTGCCTTATCATTCCTTTGGTGTCTTTACCATAACTGCCAGCCTCTTTTCTAAAGCAAGGAGTTGATGCAACAAATCGCATTGGCAAATCTTTTTGTTCTACAATTTTATCTTTAACTATATTTGTTAAAATTACTTCAGCTGTTGGAATTAAAAACTTTCTATCAGAACTGCCATCAAATTTTATTTCAAATTGATCATTTTCAAATTTTGGCAATTGTCCAGTGCCAAACATTGTAGCATCTGAAGCTATCAACGGAGGTGAAATTTCATGATAATCATTTTGATTAATATGTGTATCAAGCATAAAATTAGATAAAGCTCTTTCCATTAATGCTAACTTATCTTTAACAAAAACAAATCTTGATCCTGTGGTTTTCGCTGCAAGATCAAAATCAAGCATTTCTAATTTTTCACCCAGTTCATAATATGATCTAGGTTTAAAATCAAATTTAGGTATTTGACCTGATTTAAGAATTTCAACATTATCATTTTCATTACTGCCACTTGGAACATCTGGGTGAGGTACATTAGGAATATTTGATAAAATATTGTCTAAATCCATCTTTGTTTGTTTTTGAATTTCAGAAATCTTTTCCAATTCTGCAGAAATTTCTTTAGATTTTTTAAATAAAGACTCATCTTTAGTTTTTGAAATATCCTTTTTTTCTTTTTCTAAAGCTTCTTTTTTTTGGATTAATTCTCTATTTTTTTCATCTAACTTTTGCAAATTATTGAAATCAATATTCGTAGATCTTTCTTTTAATGATTTTTCAAATTCAGAATAATTTTTTCTAATTTCCTTTAAGTTATGCATCACTATTTTCTAATTGTTTTTTTTCTATAAATTTTACTGAAAATATTGATAATTCATATAAAATTAATAATGGAATTGCTAAACCTATTTGAGTTATTGGATCTGGTGGAGTTAATAAAGCAGCAGCTGCAAAAATAATTACTACGACATATTTTCTTCTTGTTTTTAAAAAATGACTATCAACTACACCTATTCTTGCCAGTAGACTTAAAACTACTGGTAATTGAAAACTTATACCAAAAGCAAAAATTAACTTCATTACTAGTGATAAATATTCATTTACTTTTGCTTCTAGTTGTATTGGTAGGTTTGTATTTATTCCTGTACTTTCAAAAGACAAAAAGAATTTAATAGCTAATGGCATGATTAAATAATAAACAAGTATGCCTCCAAGAAAAAATAATATGGGTGTTAAAGTTAAATATGGTAATATAGCTTTCTTTTCATGTTTATATAAACCTGGTGCTATAAATTTCCATATTTGAATTAAAATAAATGGGCATGTAATAAAAAAAGCGGTAAAAAAAGATACTTTTAAATAAGTTAAAAAAGTTTCTTGAAGAGCTGTAAAAATTAATCTTCTATTTGAGCTATCATCCTTTACTGCGTTTGCAAATGGATCTACTAAAAATCCATAAATATATTCAGCAAAAAAATAACATAAAACAAAAAAAATAATTAAAAAAACAAAACTATTAATTAGCCTTTTTCTTAATTCAGTTAAATGGCTTATGAAACCACCTTCATTATCTTCACTACTCATCTTTTTTAGTATCTTCTTTTATTTTGTTATTATTTTTATCATCTTCGATATCTAAATTTGAGACTTCATTCTGAATATTCCTCACATATCTTTTAGCAGTTCCAATCCATGAGCCTACTTTTTTTAACATAATTGGAAAATCTTTTGGACCTAAAACTATAATAGCAATAGCTACAATAATTAATATCTCAAACCAACCAATAGTAGGCATGTGATTTAATCTTTATTATTTGAGTCTTTATTTTCGTCGGAAATATTTTTTGGCTCAGTGTCATCTGTTACATCAGACGCCATTCCTTTTTTGAAACTTTTAATGCCTTTAGCAACGTCACCCATTAAACTAGATATTTTGCCTCTTCCAAATAGTAAGACTACTAATATTACTACAATTGCTATTTGCCAAATTCCTATACTCATAAAATCTTATAACCTTTTTACGATTAATTTAAAAGTTACTTTTTATTAATCTTTTTCCTCACTATCAAGAGTGCTACTCAACATCTCATCAATATTAGAATAGATATCCTCTTTTTTCTCTTCTTGTTTTTCTTTAAAAAATTTACCTGTTCCAAAAATAGCATTATCAACGCTAGAACTATCAATTAATCCAGCTGCACCTAGTTCATCTACTGTAGGTAAATCTGATAATTTTTGTAAATTGAAATGACTTAAAAATTCATCTGTAGTTACATATTGTATCGGTCTACCTGGAACATCCTTACGTCCACCTGGTTTTACCCAATTAAGTTCCATTAAAATTTCTAAAGTATTAGTTCCGAATGCTACACCTCTAATCTCTTCAATTTCTGCTCTAGTTACTGGTTGATGATAAACTATAATTGCAAGAGTTTCGACAGCAGCTCTTGATAATTTTTTTTCAACAGTTTTTTCTTGGGTCATTAAATTTGAAAGGCTAGGTGATGTTCTAAAAGACCACTTATTTTTTATACAAACTAAGTTGATACCACGATTAGAATATTCTTTTTGTAATTTCTCTAATGATTTTTCAATATTTGTTTTTTTAGAAATTTTACTTTCTATAGTATCAATATCTAGTGGTTCTGCTGCTGCAAAGATTACAGCTTCAATCTCTTTTTCTAGATCATTTAATTTTGAAGGGAATTTAACAATATTATTTTTAGATATTTTTTCTTTTTTAATCATTAACTTCCTTAACATAAATATTTTCATAAAGATTATCTTGTTTGATTTTAAGATTACCTTCTTTTACAAGCTCCAATGATCCAGCAAAAATTCCTGCTTTACCAGTTTTTTTATATTTTTTTCCATTTTTAAAATTTTTAGGAATCAAATCATCAAGATTTTTCCAATCAATTAATTTTCCAAAAAATTCTTTTATTGTTTTAACGCCATCTTCAGCAGTAAAAACAGGTAATTTAGGAATATTAATTTTTTGAAAATCCTTAGTCATTATTATTGTTGAATAAGCTTTAAGTAATTCAAATAAACTTAAATTATATTCTGAACTATAAATAGATCTGATATTACCTTTAATACCTCTTGTTCTAATCTCCCTACCCAATCTTTTTCTTTTTAGCATTTGATCAGATAATAATCTAATTAGTTCTAGTTTTTTAAGTTGTAATTTTAATTTATCTGCAACTTCTTGGACTTTAAATTCATCTTCAGGAGTGCCAGGCAATAAAAGTTTAGATTTAAGATAAGCTAGCCAAGTAGCCATTAACAAATATTCCGATGCAATCTCTAAATTTAAATCTTTTTCATTTGTTATATAATCGTGAAATTGATCAGCTAATTTAGTAATTGAAATTTCTTCTAAATCAACTTTTTGTGCTTTAGCTAAATCTAGAAGAACATCTAAAGGTCCATTGTAATTATTAATATCTACTTCAAATAAAACAGAATCAGTCACAGCCATAGTATAATATTAACTTAAAATTTTATAAAATTCTGATGTTTTTTTAACTATAAAATTACTTATCAACGGTGAATTGTTAGCGATAATCTTCATTTCATTAAGATTAGCATTACAATGAAGAGCTATATTACAACCAGATTCAAAAGTTTTAATAGTATTTGTCTTAATATCACCTTTTAAACTTTTCATCGATAAATCATCTGAAATTAAGATGTTTTTAAAACCAATTTTTTTTCTAATAAGCTGAATTATTTTTTTAGAATGAGTTGCTGGATTCAACTTATCTATTTTTTTATAGATAATGTGTCCAGTCATTGCAAAATAACTACCTTTATTTTTAAAAGGATAAAAGTCATTCTTAATAAGGTATTTCAGTGATTTATTAACTATAGGTGTAAAATTGTGGCTATCTACTTTTGCTAGACCGTGTCCAGGAATATGCTTGATAATGGTACCTATAGAGTTCTCATGAAAAAATTTTATGCACATATCCCCCATTTTAGAAACTGTATTTTTTTTTTTTGAAAAAGATCTATTGCCAATTATTTTACTCGATCCTTTAATTTTAAGATCTAAAACTGGTACTGTATTAAGATTTACACCTATTAATTTTAATAAGTAAGATGTTTTATCTACAAATAATTTATAAATAATGTTTAATTTTTTAATATCGCTTTCAAATAAATCTCCAAAATATTCAGATGTTAAATTATCAAATGAAATAATTTTACCTAATCTATTAACTCTGCCACCTTCTTGATCAATTAATATAGGATAATTGCTATCTTTAAATATAATTTTAATATTATCCGTAAGAGCTTTTGTTTGTTTAATTGATTTTATATTTCTTGAAAATAATATAACACCCCATGGTTTGTGTTGTTTTAAAAAAAGTTTTTCTTTATTTGACAATTTATAAGATTTTAAACCAACGATAAAAGCTTTTCTATTTTTAATCATTTTCTAAAAGCTTCCAAAAATTAAACTTTTTTTTATTTGTTTTATTTGATTGTTTAACGTACTCAATCACATTTTCAGTATCGTTTTCTAAAATAGGTAGATCTTTTGAATATATTTTAATTTTTTCATTTATATTATTATATGATCTATATGATTTTTTTTTATGCTCATCAGAAAAATAATATCTTGCAGTAAAAAAGATAAACAGTCCTATGATGATTATAAATATTAGATATTTAATTTCTTTTAACATTACATTTTTTCAGGTGTATCAACACCAACTATATTCAAGCCTGATTTAATAACATTTGAGATAGCTTTTAAAAATACTAATTTATCTGGTGTAATACTATTTTGATCATTAATAAATCTTTTCTCAGGATATTGTTTTCCTAAATTCCAATATGAATGAAATTCTGAAGCAAGATCGTATAAATATATTGGTATTCTATGTGGTTCTAACTTGGAACTTGAGCTATCAACACATTTTGGCCATTCAGAAATTTTTTTTAAAATTTTAATTTCATCGCTTGAATACTCAAAATCATAATTATCCAATTCTATTTTTGAATTTAAATCTTTATTTATATGTCTAAATACAGAAGATATTCTCGCATAACAATATTGGACATAGTATAAAGGATTATCTTTTGATTGTTCTTTAACTTTATCAAAATCAAAATCTAATTCTACATCGCTGCTTCTACTAAGCATTATAAATCTTGTTGCATCTTTACCTACTTCATCAATTAAATCATCAACAGTGACATAGTCTCCTTTTCTTTTGGACATTTTAAATGGTTTGTTATTTTTTATAAGTTTAACCAGCTGACTAATTTTACAAATTAATTTATTTTTTTTACCTGACATTGCTTCAACTGAGGATGAAATTCTTTTTATATATCCAGCATGATCTGCACCAAGAATATTGATTAAATAATCAAATTTTCTATCAACCTTATTTTTATGATAAGCAACATCACTTGCAAAATAAGTCCAATTTCCATCAGATTTCTGAAGTGCTCTATCTTTATCATCACCAAAATCAGTTGATCTGAACAAAAGCTGTTCTCTTTCTACCCAGTCTTTATTGTCTTCTCCAGCAGGGGCTTTAATTTTGCCCTTATATACAAAATTGACATCTTCTAAAAATTTTATAACTTTTTCGACTTCCTTATTTAAAACAATATTTTTTTCACTAACAAAGTTATCGTGATTAATACCAAGGCTTTTTAGGTTTTTTTTAATCAATATCAAACCTTGTTCGATAGATAATGAGGTTAATTTTTCACTAATATCTTCATAATTATCAAAATTTAATTCTGAATTTGATGAAACAATATTTTTTGCAAAATCTTTTAAATAATCTCCTGGATATAAATCAGTATTATTATCAGGAAATTCTTCATTAAACTTTACTTCACGAATTCTAAAATAAACTGATTTAGTAAAATTGTTTATTTGATTACCATAATCATTAACATAATACTCTTTTGTTACTTTATGCTTATTAAATAACAAAACATTTGAAATAACATCGCCAAGTATAGCGCCTCGACAATGACCTACATGCAATGGTCCAGTAGGATTAGCTGAGACAAATTCTACCAAATAATTAAGTTTTTTCTCATGTTTATTAATTCCAAAAGTACTTTCATTACTTATAATTTCTTGAATAAAATTAGACCAAAATAGTGGTTTAAATTTAATATTAATAAAACCAGGTTTAATAACATTAATAGTTTCTATAAATGAATCTTGTTCTTTAATAATAGGTGATATTTCTTCTGCTAAATCAATAGGTGATTTATTATTTAATTTTGAAAGAACCATTGCAACATTGGTTGAAATATCACAATCAAATTTTATAGGAGGTATTTCTGCAGTTATACCGTTAAAAGTTTCTGGAATAATAAGTTTATTCTTTTTATTTAAATCCGTTATTATTGATTTTATTTTATCTAAATATAATTCAAAAATATTCATTTATAATTGTTGTAAAGTTTAATTGCATAACGATCAGTCATACCAGAAATAAAATCTGAAATAGCTCTAAATTTATCTTTAGTCAATTGATCTTTAGTAAGGAATTTTCTTGGATTAGATTTAATAATATTAAACAATTTCTTAATAATCATTTTTCCTCTTTGATTCTTCCTTAACACAGTTTTATTATTGTACATTTTATTTCTTAAAAAAAATCTAATTTCTTCATCAGAACTTTTTATTTTATTAGAAAAGTTAACTATTAATTCATTAGATTTCTTTAAATCTTTTAATGATTTAACATTTAATTTTTTTAAATTATTTGTACTATTATTTAATAAATCTCTAATCATTAAATCTATGGAGTCTCTTATAATTTGATATGTTGCTATTTTATAATTCTTTTTATTTATTTTTTTTTTATACTTAGTATAAATTTTTTTAAAAAAATCTATTTCAACAAGTTCTTCTAACTTAAATAATTTTGCATTGATTCCATCTTGTATATCATGATTATTATAAGCTATATCATCAGATATTGCTGATATTTGAGCTTCTAAAGGAGGATAAGTTTTAAAATTAATCTTATTTTTAAAAGTATTTACACCAATTAACCTATTTACTAGAGCGTTATCTTCTACAGGACCATTATGCTTTAAGAGACCTTCTAAAGTTTCAACAGTTAAATTAAGACCTTTAAATTTAAAATATTTATTTTCCAAAAACATAACTATTCTTAAAGTTTGTAAATTATGATCAAAACCACCATAATTTTGCATACATTCATCTAAAGCTTCTTCACCAGCATGTCCAAAAGGAGTATGTCCTAAATCATGAGCAAGACTTAAAGTTTCTGCTAAATCTTCATTTAAATTTAAATACTTTGATATTGATCTGGCTATTTGTGCTACTTCAATTGAATGTGTTATTCTTGTTCGAAAATGATCTCCGTCAGTATTTACAAATACTTGAGTTTTGTGCTTAAGCCTTCTAAATGAAGCACTGTGAATTATTCGATCTCTATCTCTTTGAAAAGGTGAGCGATATTTAGAATTAGCCTCATAATTTAATCTACCTTTGCTTTTAAATATGCCTAACTGATTGTGTTTTTTCATCCTTTAATTTAATTAATTAAGTATTATATTAGTAATAACAGTGTTCAGTCATGATTAAAGAAATTAAATTTACAGATAAAGCTTTAAAACAAATAGAAAATTTATTGTCAAAAAAAGACAAGGGATCATTTTTTAGAATCGCTATTAAAGGTGGTGGTTGCTCTGGTTTTCAATATGAATTCACATTCGATAAATCTAAACAAGACGATGATTTAAACTATCAAAATATTCTAATAGATAAGAATTCAGCAGATTTATTAAAAGGATCTGAAGTTGACTATGTATCAGAATTAATTGGTGAATCTTTCAAAATATCTAATCCACAAACCAAATCTTCATGTGGTTGTGGAGTTTCTTTCTCTCTTTAATGATCATATCATCATGGAATGTCAATTCCGTAAGGGCGAGAATTGAAAATATTAAAAGCTATTTATTAAAATATAAACCTGACATTTTAATGATGCAGGAAATAAAAACTGAAGACCCAAATTTCCCTTATGATGATTTTTCTTCAATGGATTATGAAAGTCATGTTTTTGGACAAAAAAGTTATAATGGTGTTGCAATTATTTCTAAAAAAAAATTAAAAAATGTAAGAACAGATATAATCAAAGATAAATTAAAACAATCTAGAATTATATCTGCAGAAGTTGAATTTAAAAAAAAGATTATTCAATTAATAAATATTTATACTCCTAATGGAAATCCAGTTGATACAGAAAAATATGATTATAAAAAAAATTGGATGGACCAACTAATTAAACAATTAAAAATATTATCAAAAAAAAATTCTAATATAATACTTGCAGGAGATTTTAATGTCATTCCAGCAGCTGAAGATGTCTATAACGTTAAAAGCTTTGGGGATGACGCATTATATAGATTAGAAATAAGAAAAAAGTTTAGAGAGATGCTTAATCTAGGCTTTAGTGACGTTTATAGGCATTTTAACGAAGATAAAGAAGGATATACTTTCTGGGACTACATGAGGGGAGCATGGCAAAAAAACAACGGTATGCGTATTGATCACTTCTTAGTTTCAAATTCAATAATTGATATAATAAAAGATATTAATATTAATAAAGATCCTCGTGGAAGAGAAAAACCTTCAGATCATACTCCAATTGAAATTAAGTTAGCTTAAAGATTTTATTTTATTTACCAAGTCTTCGTTGATATTTCTAGGACCAGTATCTTTTCTATTTTTATGTCTTCTTTCACCTGGTAACCGTACCTCACCCATAGTTTTCATTTTTACAAAAAACTCATCAGCATGTTTTTGCCAACTTGTTCCAGCAGTTTTATCCGGACAAATTGCTAAAATAAATTCACCACCACTTGGAGGACCACCGTCATTATTGTCTTTAGCTGCTGTTTCATAACTAAAATTATCACCAACTAAAGCACCTGCCAATAATTCAACCATCATTGCTATCGCAGAGCCTTTGTATCCACCAAAGGGTAATAAAACTCCACCATCAGCTATTTCACCTGGATCAGTTGTTTCTTTACCATCTTTAGTAAGTCCAGTTCCAAGAGGTACTTTGTGCCCTTCTCTTTTTGCAACTTGAACTTCTCCCATTGCCATTGAAGCAGTTGCCATATCATATACAACAGGATTTTTTCCTGGTCTAGGCCAAGCAAAGGAAATTGGATTTGTTCCAAAAAGAGGTTTAATCGCACCAGCAGGTGCAACAGCAGGCTTGTAAGATGTGCAAGCA
>Ga0114933_10004818_pt1 | contig 12448 bp, 14 predicted proteins | sample 4SBtaG_FD_89691 | JGI IMG/M metagenome (GOLD analysis project Ga0114933, IMG submission 89691) | Deep subsurface microbial communities from Kolumbo volcano to uncover new lineages of life (NeLLi) - 4SBTROV12_W25 metaG | ecosystem: Environmental > Aquatic > Marine > Volcanic | place: Kolumbo...
GGCGAAGGGGGGGGCGAGGGGGGGGATGAGGGGGGTGGAGAAGGTGGGGGAGAAGGGGGTGGAGAAGGTGGTGGAGAAGGGGGTGGAGATGAAGGGGGTGGCGGTGATAGTGGCGGTGATAGTGGTGGAGGTGATAGTGGTGGTGATAGTGGTGGTGATAGTGGTGGAGGTGATAGTGGTGGTGGTGATAGTGGTGGTGATGATAGTGGTGGTGATAGTGGGGGCGATGGTGGAGAAGAAGCTCCCAAAAAATCATTTGACAAAAAAGAAATGGCAAAGAAGGCACTGGGGATGGGTGCAAATGTAGGAATGAAAGCTTTAATGGCAGCTGGTCCAGTTGGAATGGGTGTTGGACTAGGATTAAAGGGGGCAAATATGTTACGTAAAACAAAAATGGGACAGAAAGTACAAGGAGCCGCCATGAAGAAGGCTGGAGCTATGGGCAGAAAAATGGCTGGATCAAGTATGGGTAAAAAAATGAGTGGATTTGGGTCTCGAATGAAGTCAAGATTTAAACGCGGGGGTGGTCGCAGAAGAACTCGTAGAAAGCGTAGAAAGCGCAGAAAGCGTAGAAGAACACGTAGGAAGCGCAGAAAGCGTAGAAGAACACGTAGGAAGCGCAGAAAGCGCAGAAAGCGCAGAAAGAGTAGAAAACGCGGTGGAGAAAATAGTTTGAGAATGCTCCCATTAAAAAGACACGATTTTGGACAAAATATTGTTTCTGCAGGAAAAAATAATACCGCAAATACGGAAGAATTCTTGAATAGGATGAGAAAAGAAAGTGGTGTTCGTAAGTCGTCGGTTGAACGTGGTCGTCGGCGTAATCGGGCTATAACACGAACGTCTAAATTTAAAGATGTTCCCACAAAGTGTTATGGTATAATGAGAGATTGGAACAAACAGTCGCGTGTGACTCGTGCTGCAAAACGTCTTACACCCTATTATTGGAAAGAGGTCCGCCCGTGTAAAAAGAAATATCGAAAGACGATGAAAAATTGATTTATATATTATTTAATAGTAATATATAAATGAAGGTTCTCTACAAGGAAAAAGATTTGTGGTGCATTATGGAGGATTATATTTTCCCTTGTTTAAATGAAACGATATGTTATTTGGAAAAACATTTTAAACATGGTGATATGGACACTTTAAGATGTGTTGATAAAACATTAAATAAAAGAATTATGGCGAGGTTTCCTGAGAATTGCGAATATATAACAATAGAAGGAAAGAGAAGATGTTCGCAACATTGTAAAGCTTTACCATTTTACAAACATCTTAAAAAAAGAATAGATGAGCATGACAAAAGTACAGATCAATTTATACATTTTCATTTTAACAAACCTCTTTCATATGCTATTGCAAATATGTTCAAAGATCAATATAAGGATAGAATAAAATTAAACAGATTTGGTAGATTAAAGGGTTGTTGTGAGAAGAATTCTTACGACCCGAGATGGCCACAGGGTTGGCATTTAAAAATCGGTCAAGAAAAAAGAGATCGCATAATAAAAGAATATGAAGAGTTTAAAAAAGGTTCATGGAGGTGGGGTGGCGGATTAAATGTATAAAAATTGATTTAACAAAAAAAGATAAATATAATATACAATGGATTCGCTTATAAAAATGTACGAAGAATATAAAAAGGCTGCCAAAGATCGTGGCGAATTGGATGTAGCTGAATATTATTCGCAGGTATTGACAAATTTAAAAAGAAAAAAAATAACAGAAGCACCAAAAGAGTCTCATTTTAATCGATTAGCAAAGCTGGCAGCAGGTGTATCAGGACAGACCATAGAAGAAAACGCAGCGGAAGCGGAAAGATTATTAGATCTCTACCGTCTCAAATATACAAAGACTGATTAGTGACAACAGACTTCAATGTTAGTTGAGGTATTTTTTTAATTTGCTCCAACAATTTAAGATTGGATTGAATTTCGCATACTTTTTCAAATTCTGAGGCAATATTATTAATTTTAAGTATGGCTTTAATAAAAACGCCCACAGATATTCCCCTTTCTTTGGCTAATTGAAAAATTTGTTTACAAGTTAATTCCGTTTCTGCAAGAGACCAAGCGTAGATAAGTTCGCATAATTCATATTGTAAATTTTCATTTTTACATTCAAGATTATATTGTAATTCAACATCGTGTATTTCGTTATAAAAATTAAAAATTTTATCAATAATAAGTTTAGCTTTTTCAGGTATTTTTTTGTTCCAAACATTAGGAGATCTCCTATCTTCGGGAATAGGAACATTTGCAAAGCAACTAAAGATACAAATTAATTCAATCGCAGTTAAGTCATCAAATTTTTTTCTATCAAATAATTCTGCAGTGACAAGTGAATGTGTTTCTTGTATATTGGCACCAATAATTCCGCGTGATGTAAGTTGTAATTCGGAAGTTATGAAACCGAAATCCAGCAATATTCCGAGAACAGTTTTGATATTTTGTGTAATATAATTAGATATATCTTTGTGTTCAGTTTGTAAATTAAAAATTTCTTTATTAATTTTTTGAAGTTCAAGAATTTGGTTTACTTCATCGTCAATAAATTTATGCTGATTTTGATATGTTTTAATATTTTTAATTATTTGTTTTTTACGTTTTCTGTCAGAAAATTCTAATCCATTTAATAATTGCGCATATTCTTTTAAAATATTAACGGGTGTTCTGCAAAATTCAAGTAATTCAATTTTTTTATCGTGTCTTTCTTGAAGTACTTCAATGTGTTTAATAATATTTTCTTTTTCATTTTCCACAGATATTTTCATCATGCTAAGATTAATAAACGAATCAAAATCTGTTTTATTATTGGCTATTAAGTTAAGTATTAAATTGAAATTGATTTGGAATTTAGATGTGATGGTTTGTGATAATCCGCATAATATATTCTTATATTCTACACAAGTTGGTATTTGAAACATATTATTTAAATGTATTACAGTTCCTTTTTTATCTAAACCGCGGCGTCCGGCTCTTCCTGCCATTTGTGTATATTCGTGTGGTAAAAGAAAACGAAATTTATTACCATCAAATTTTTTAAGTCCTGTAAACAATACAGTTTTTGTAGGCATATTAACTCCAACTGCAAAAGTTTCTGTTGCAAATAATAGTTTTACATAGCCTCTTTCAAACATAATCTCAATAATTTCTTTAAATACTGGAATAACGCCGGAATGATGAACAGCAATTCCTTTTTGTAGCAATTGTACAAGTTGTTCAAATTCAGGAAGTTTTACATATTCTTTCCAATTAGGAATTTTGTTTATTAATAATTTTTTACATTCTTTTGGAATGATATTCATTAGACGAGAATCATTTAATGATAAAGATATTTTATTGGCAAATTCTTCGGTTTTTCGTCTAGAAAAGACAAAACAAATTGCTGGAAGAAGGTTATGTTCTTTCAAATATTTTGTAATATTATTAAGAACAAATTCTTTGTTAACAAATATATTATTTTTTTCAAAAAATTTTTCGTTTTTAGATATGGGAAAAAAATTTTCTTCAAGAAAGAAACCTCCGGGTTTTTTAAGGGGTATTAGTTGATTTAATTTTGTATCAATAAAATTATTATTTTTCCCATATCTTTCTGTTAATTTATTGCGCAAGGTAAGATATGAATAATGTGTTAGTGGTACGATTCTTTTATTGGTAGAGGCCAAATAAACTTCTTGTTGTTTAATATCTTCGATCCATTTTGCAAAATTTTCAGATTTATTAATGGTGGCGGACAACATTACAATTAAAACGTTTTCTGGTAGCATCATAATTGTTTCTTCCCATATTTTCCCCCTTTCTTTATCATTAATATAATGTATTTCATCAAATATGACACAAGCAAGTTCATTTTCAATATCCATTTCAAATTGTAGAGGTTGTTCAATACCTTGTTCACAAGTTTTTTTATTAAATAGATTATTTCGCAATATTTCGGTTGTCATGATTACACAATCGGCTTCTGGGTTGAATTTTATATCGCCAGTTATAATTCCAAAAGAGATTTCGGGGAATTTTTTAGTAAATTCATTAAATTTTTGATTAGAAAGAGCTTTAATAGGTGATGTATAAATAACTTTTTTACCAAGTTTACAGAATTTTTGTATAGCGTATGCTGCTGGCAATGTTTTTCCGCTACCAGTATGGGCGGTTATAAGTACGTGTTTTCCATTTTCAATTGCATTTATGGCATGTTTTTGAAATGCTGATAATTCAAATGGATATGTTTGAAATATTTCTTCGTGTTCATTTCCTTCATATATATTGTCGCAAATTTTAACCATTTTATATATTCAATAGTAATTTTTAAGTTTATTAAATAATGTCATTACAAGATGAAATAACAATTTTAATTAAATAAGCTTAAAAAGGTCTACACAATTATAAACATAGTATGTCAGAGACAGAAGATACGCCCGTTAACACTTTTAATTCCGACGAGAAGTACACAGCTCGTGTAAAATGGTTTAATAATCGTTCCGGTTATGGTTTTGCCACGGTCACAGGTGGTGAGCGCGATGGTGAGGATGTTTTTGTGCATCATTCCGGAATTACTGTAGATGGAGAACAGTATAAGTATTTGGTTCAGGGAGAATATGTAGAATTTAATTTGCGATCTTCTGACAATGAGCGCCACCCCTTCCAGGCAGATAATATTCGTGGCATTAATGGCGGCGTTTTGATGTGTGAGACACATCACGAAACAAAGCGCCAGCGTGAGAATAATAATCGTGAGTCTGGTTCTCCTCCTGAAGGAGTTCGTCGCAAGGCTAGGGAGACAATTCGTCAGCACGGGCGCGGTCCGCGAGAGGGAGACCAATGGTTTTTGGTAAAGCGCGGGCAAGAGCGACACAATCGGCGCACTCATCACCGCGAACGCCCTTCTGCAAATGATTCAGAATAAAATTGATTTATTATATACTTAAAGATTTCTACAATATTGTAGTTATAGAATGCCGACTAAGAAAGATAACTCCCCTCCAGAAACTTCTTCCGCTGCCGCCGCGCCGCCCTCGCCTAATACGCCCGTTTATGAAGGATTTTCAGATGTTTTAAGCACGCTGTCAACTTTTCGTTCCCAAATAACAGTGTTGCAAAATCAAATTCGTTCGCTCGAGAAGACGGTTAAGAAAAATATGAAGACGCTTCAGCGCGAAGCAAAGAAAAATCGCAATAAGGGAAATCGCAAGCCATCAGGCTTTGCTGTTCCAACTCCAATTAGTAACGAATTGTGTGATTTTATGAAGCGTCCGCGAGGAAGTAAAGTTGCTAGAACTGAGGTTACGCAGTATATAATTAGGTATATCAAGGAGCATGATCTTCAATATCAGCAGAATAGAAAGATTATTAAGCCCAACAAGGATTTGCGAGCCCTCCTCGCATCAAAGGCAAAGGATGAAGTGACATATTTTAATATCCAGCGTTATATGAACAGACATTTTGAGAAGAAGGCGGCGGCGGCTAGCAATTAAATAAAAAATTTATTATTTCATATTTTTTAATATGAAATATTAATCAGATTTTACACAAGCAACACCATTTTTACAGTACCATTTATTAAGTCCTGCTTTTTCAAAAACAATATGTGCGACAAACCCAGTGAAAAATAAACATGCTTCCATGATGAGGTTTTTATTCCATTCGCTACAAGCAGGGGGGAGATCGCTTTCATAAAATTTTCCTACAACAAAACTAGTTACAGTCCCAATAGCTACAATTAATACGCCAACAATAGCCGCTTCTTTTAAAAGATTGAGCATATAAGTACAAAAATATTGAAAATAATATTTTTATACGAATTTTTTCTAAAATATATATAATGAAAAAGCATTTTAACTTGAAATCATCATTAAAGAATTTATTCCGTATAGATTCTATTCGTGCGAGTAAATTATTAGAAATTGGACAATTTACAATTTTAGCGTTTATATTGGGATTTATATCAGGAAGTATTCTAAATGACTATGCTCCAGTTTTCCAGTTTGACGATGATCCTAAACAATCTACATCTGAATTATTGGCAGATGTTTTAACAAATGTATTTTTAATTTCTATTTGCTTGTATTACAGTCATAAAATTTTAGATATTATCAGACATGAAGTTCCATTTTTATTTAGTTTGGATAAAAAATATATTCCGTGCTTGAAGAATGAATGTATTGTTGGAATAACTCTTGGGTTTAGTTTAAGTTTTTTGAGTTCTATGACCGATTTTCGCGATAAAGTAAAAAAATTACATGAAAAATTATTTCATCCCGGCAAAAAGCCAGACAACTAAACTATTATTATATTCAACCGAATCATAATTTGCCGCCCAAGGAAAGGCGCCTCTAAAACCATTATTTTTTATAAATTTCCCCAATTCATAATTCATTTGTTTTCCAACAAAAACAGTCCCATTACAAGTATTTTGTAAAGGATTAATATTTGGACAATGGTGAGATAAGCTATGCCATGTCGGTTCTGCTCCAGAGTTCTGCCAAAACTTTGTTGAGAAATATGGCAAACCTAGATTTACTCGTTTTCTATCGATCCCCCACAAATCGATAAAAAACATATCTTTTTCCCAAGCTAAGATAGAACCACAGCTTGACCAATGATAAGACATTGTATTAATATAATCGAAATCTCCGCGGTTTAACATTGTGGCATTAATCCAAGGCAAGACCCCAAATATCCAGTTTCCTTTACCAATGCCTTCAATGCTTATATCAGCAGAAACTATTTTGTCTTTACCAACAGCTTTTTTCAAGTCCTTTAGCCAATGAGAATAGTGTGTTGATTGTTCGGGCGTTACTATTCCAATTTGTTCTTTTGCAATGGTTGAAAATTCATAATCTACAGAAATTCCATCAACATTACATTCATTCATGGCCCTTTTTATAGTTTTTAAATAATTATCTCGCATATATTTTTTTTTATGATCCCATAAAAAGGCATCTAGTGGCATACCGCCCCCACCCCACATAATTTTTGTGTTTTTTATATGAGCTAAATCAACCAACTTTTTTAAATTATAATCTGTTTTATTGCAATATACTTTTCCATTCATATCATAAATTGGTCCACCATAATGGATATGGGTATATGCATCCCAATTCAGCTTTTCTAGTTGGAAAGTGGGATTATTAAAGTCACCAACCCACCAAGATGACATATTAAGCGACAAACAATTGACAAAAAACAATAATAATAGAAGTATCTTCATTATTATTTTTAAATAAATAGTTTTAAATCATTATTACCTAAACATAAGGCAATAAAGTATTTAATGGGTCCCGTTTTTATCACACCCAAAGTAGAATTTAATTTTAAGAATTTTTTAAAAACTTGGGCGTTTTTCAGTTTAACAAATAAATTTCTTAGAAGGAAATATTCCAAAAAACAATCTGAAAATATTATTTCTGGAATACACGCAGTTTTTTCATTAGTTTTTAGTGGTCCCAATGATATTAAAAGATTAAGATGGTTCTCGTCTGCATATTTTGTTCATGATTTCTTACAGCTTTTTTTCTCAAAGAAATTTAATATTATGAAACTTGGATATATGTATCACCATTTATCTGGAATATACCTTCTTACACAAGATTCAAGAGAAGTTCCTGTTAGAGATATGTTATTTTGGGGAGAATTATCTAATTTACCAAGTTATCCCCTTTATCATTATTTACATCAAAATAATGAAGCAGATAAGAAAAAAATTATTTTCTTTCAAATCTTACAAAAAACATTATATACTGGAATTAGAATTCCTTTATTATCTTACAAACTTATTAACTATCTTAATACAACAAAAACATATAAGCATTTATTTACTATTATTCCAGTATATTTAATGGGAATTATATGGGGCGGAAAGATTGTAACCCAAAGTATTAAAAATGTTTTGGAAGAAGAAGGCGACGATGTTGCAGAACTTGTTGAAAATTCTTTTTATGCCATCGTTTAACTCTGAAAAATTGATTTTGTAATATAACAAAATTATATTACAAAAAAATGGGAAACTACGCTTCGTATTACCTTGGACTTGAAGATTTTGGTTCCAATGATCAAATTAAAGATTTGGAATATGAAATCGCACATTTAAAAAATCTAAATAAAACTTTAAACATTCGTTTTGAAGTTGACAAAAAAGAGAAAGATGAGTTGCAGAATGCCATAGAAGAAACAGAGGAGGAAGTCGCCTATTTAAAAAAGGAAAATGAAAAATACGCCAATAGTGTGGTTCCGAGCTACTTGGGGACGATAGATCTGTTGAAGGAAGATATAGAAAGGTTAGAAAAGGATAATAAAACCTTTAAAAAGAGATATGAAACCCAGATAGAAGAAAACGTATCAATATTTGAAGAAATTGTGGCTTTAAAGAAAGAAATTGAAGAATTAAAAAATAGTTCGCCGCCTGCAGGACATACTAATTATTCGTGGCGTGAAATTCTTGGAAAAAAACCTAAAAATTAAAGAGCTGCAACTGCCTCACCGCTTTCTTCCACCGTTGCCCCTTCCTCACCAGAATTAAACACATATTGAAGATATTTGTGAGGTGCACACGCAAGAAGCCACGTTTTCACAAGCAAATCTAGATTAAAAGTTCCAACCAATGCGGTATGAACTGTGTTCATAACACCAGCTGGTTCTTTTCCGTAGACATTTCCTCGGTAATATGCCAACAGAAGCCAAAAACTGAATTGATGGATTGGTCCTGCCACCATAATCATTGAAGAGGGCTTGCCATTACCATAAATTGTGTTTGCTGAAGAAATGCTCCAATATATTGTGCTTAGAAGTGATGTATAAAGAAGGAAATCGCGACACGGATCAACCTCGGCGTGTTCATGACCAGCTTCATGCCCATCTGCCGCAAGGCACACAAGAGAACCAACATAACAACAAAAAGACATGAAATAAAGTCCGCGCGTCTTCATAATGCGATCTTCCATCATAAAAAGAGTTTCAGTGCTTACAAAACCCATTGGTATAATTATACCATTTTTTTTAAGTGCATTTGTTATATCTTTTCTCACCATATATTAAATGCCTTCAAGAAGAAGAAGAAAGCGACGTCGCGGGGCGGGGGTAAATGCAACAAAATCAGATATTCAAACACATTTAGAAAAAATTCCAGGCGCAAAATGCGTCCAAGATTATGTATCGGGTTTATCATCCAAAGAATTTAATAAATTAATGAAAACCTATGTAAAACCTTTACAAAAAGGAGGGCGGAGAAGAACTCGTAAAAGACGCGGTGGACAACCAAATCATCAATGGCTCGCGGGCAACTTCGGCGCAGCATATCCCGGTGCTTATGGAACAACCGGAAATGGACGTCCTATAAAATCATCACGAAATACTCCCGAGTGTGGGAGATGCTTGGCAGTGTGCAGATGTGGGAATGCTAACAGATCGCCTGAATGTAGACAATGTGTTAGCGGGCGTTCCATGAAATCATCTAGGGGCACTCGTCGTCGTGCTCGTGATGGCAATCACGGAATTCGGCGGCGCGGGTCACGGGGTAATGTACCCGAATTAGAACCGCGTCCAAGGCAAGAAGGTCCCCGTGCGCGGGAAGACAGTCGCTTTGATAGGTGTTCTCCCGCCAAGGCACTATGTAGTGCGCGTGGACCAAAATCAACTGCGTGTAAACAAGAAAAAGTATGCAATGACGCTATTATGGCGGAAATAGAAAGATTAGCGGAGAAAAACCTTAATAAGGGTGGTGAAAGTTGGAGAGGACAAGGTAGACGTGAACGCCACGCCGGACCCCAAGATATACCTCCAGAAGTTGCTGAGGCCTCTTCTTTTGCAGAAGGACTTTTAGACAGAATACCCGCTTCCGTTCGCAACCAAGCGCCTGGTGTTATGTTTGGTATAATTGCAGCAATGATAGCCTCCTATCTTTGGAGTAAATGCCGAAGACGCCGTGGTGCTGGTGGAAATGGTGGCGGCAGCGATGGCGGCAGCAGCGGCGGACGAACCATCTATCCCGACGACGCGTATGAGGCGGGCAGCAGCGTGGCAACTCCTTCTACTGTTGGTCCCATGGTTGGTGAGAATAATGCGTCGAGCGGAGCATCTGCCGCCACCATGGGCGGTAGGAGAAGATCTAGACGTCGTAGATCACGTCGCCGAAGAAGAACGCGAAGAAGAAGAAGAAGGCGCAGAAGATAGTTAAATAGTTCTTGACAATATAATCTAATGAATACTCTAGATTATATTGGATCAAAAAAAAGTTTGATTCCATTTATACATGAAAAAATAAAAGAAAATATTCCCAATTTGGATAAGTGTGTTTTTGGTGATTTATTTGCTGGTGCTGGTAATTTTTCATTTTTTACAGCTCCGCTTGTAAAAACAATGGTCGCCAATGACCTTGAGTTATATAGTTATATCATAAATAAAGCTCTTATTTCTTGTAATTATACACCAAGTTTACAACAACGAATAGATGAATTAAATAAATTAGATGGGGTAGAAGGAATTGTTTGTCAAAATTTCAGTCCAAACAAACATTGCGAGAGGATGTTTTTCACCACAGAAAATGCAAAATTGATTGATGCGATGCGCCAACAACTGGAAATGTGGCTATTTTATGATGATATAGATCAAAAAGAACACGACTTTTTATTGGCTTCATTATTGGTTTCGTTGGACAAAGTTTCAAATACCAGCTGTGTTTATGGAGCTTATCTCAAACAATTTAAAAAATCTGCTCAAAAGAAACTAACTGTCGTTCCGATTCACACTAGGACTAATAATAATGAAGCTAATGGTGCAACGGTTGGATCTGCCGAAATAATTGCGAAAATGACGACGTTTGATGCTGTTTATTTAGATCCGCCATATAATCAGCGGCAATACGCAGCTAATTATTCGCCGTTAAATTATATTGTTCGCTATGATGAACACATAGTATTGACTGGAAAAACTGGTCTGATGAAAAATTATAATAAAAGCGGGTTCTGTTCAAAACGAAAGGTGAAGGAAAGTTTTGAAGAGATAATTGAAAATTTAAATACAAGATATATATTTCTTTCGTATAATAATGAAGGCTTGCTTTCAAAAGAAGAGTTGAAAACAATACTAGAAAAAAAGGGGGAAGTAACCCTATACCAAAAGGAATATCCAAAATTCAAAGCGAATAGTAAGGTAGATGGGGATACTGTAACTGAATATTTATGGTTTGTAGAAGTAACAAAAAATATTTTATAAATATAATATATAATGAAAAAAAACAGAACATCGCATCGGGCACGCGTCGGCGCAAGACGCAGAAAACGCAGAAGATCCAAAAAACAACGTGGAGGCAGCCGGCGCAACAGACGTCGCCGATCCCGCCGCAATCGTCGCCGCAATCGCCGGCGTTCTCGGATGCAGCGCGGCGGATGGCAGTGTCCCAACTGCCGCAACCCCAACTTCAGCCAACAAAATCCGTGTCCCCGGTGTGGGCACCCTGTTCAACCCGGGGAGCCAGGCGTCGTCGAGGCGCTCGGCGAAGCAATCGCCGCCACAGTTGGACATAACGCCGCTTGGCGACAACAGAAGGCATTGCTTGCCGCGAAAGAAGATGCATATGTTAGGGCCAGAAGTTACCGAATAGTATTGCCGCAACCCTGTCCGGAAATTATATGGTTTAGGCAACCAGGCGCAGCAGCGGGTGTTGCGCCCCAGCCCTTGCTGCCCGGCGGCGGCGGCGCCGGGCCGCAGGAAGGCGATGGTGGCGGCGGCGGCGGTGCAGCAGGGGGAGGAGGAGGTGGAGGTGAATATGGTCCCGGAGGTGCGCTATACTTCACGTTTCGGGAGGAATTTCATGGACAAGTGCCGACGATGCGATTCACACCTGGGCTGACGGAGGCCCAGAGGAACGCGCAGCAGGCGCACGACGCTGCGCTTCAGGCTGGACAGCAACCCGCGGCGGCTATGGCGGCGGCTGTTGCTGCTTTTCCAGACCCACCAACTGCCGCTGTGGCATGGGCTGCCGAACGGCATGCGCAACGACGATACGTCGCCAGGTTGAACCCCGGGCAACGCGCGCACGTCCAGCAGCTGGCTACCGCGGCCTCCGCGGGCGCCTTGCCGCGCGTTTACCCAGAGCTGCACGGACAGGCGGCCCTGCCGGCAAACCCGATGGGACCCCCTCCCGAGGGCAGCATATACGCAGTAGGTGCCGACCTACCGCCTTCTCAAACACCGGGTCAGTGTCGCTTCTGCGGGGCCACCGGCCCGCCGCACAACCTGCGAGACCATGAGTGGAATTGCCCCCAAAACCCCCGTAATAGTCATGACCGCTGGTCGGCCCCGCCGAACTGGCGTCCAGGAGACCCGTTAGATTAAAAAATTGATTTGAAATATTTTGGAAAATATATTACAAATAGATGTATTTTTCGCCCCCAATGTTGTTTATTATCCCGCTCGGCATTATAGCGCAGGTTCGCGCTCAGATCACGCCC
>Ga0114933_10004819_pt1 | contig 12448 bp, 9 predicted proteins | sample 4SBtaG_FD_89691 | JGI IMG/M metagenome (GOLD analysis project Ga0114933, IMG submission 89691) | Deep subsurface microbial communities from Kolumbo volcano to uncover new lineages of life (NeLLi) - 4SBTROV12_W25 metaG | ecosystem: Environmental > Aquatic > Marine > Volcanic | place: Kolumbo...
GGTATTTTATGGTCAGGCTAGTGGGCCAGTCACGTCCATTGACTCAAGTATTTTGAGAAGTGGGTCTTTATTTCTTACTAGGCCGACTTTAGGAGACTATACGGCTAGCCGTGAAGAACTATTATATAGGGCAAGCGAAGTTTTAGGGTGGGTTGCGTCGGGAGAAATAAAGCTCCATATAGGGCTTAGACTTCCGCTTAAAGAAGCTGTAGAGGCGCACAAACAGTTAGAGGGACGACAGACTACCGGCAAAGTACTTTTGCTACCGTAAATAACTCTCTGTTGAACAATCTATGCGATAAACCCTGTTAAACCCCATTTGGTATGCCTTGACACTATTTCGCTAAGGCTCCTATACTCGAGTCAAACAGAATACTAAATGCTGAGAAGGGGATTAGTAATTGTCAGGCGTGGCTCAGAGAACCGGAGTAGCTGAGAACCGGTGCCAAATGCGGGCAAATGAATGGACCCTGGAGCTTCCAATTGAACGGATGACTGATATCCAAGTATGTTGTGACGAATGGGCAGTGTTAAATGCCTGCGATCTATGTGTGATCGGTTGAGTGAATAGGTATAAATCTATTCGAAAAAGGGTGGTACCACGACAAAGCTCGTCCCTATGGGGCGAGCTTTGTTGTTATTTTGGAAAGCCATTTAGAGAGATGTAAGTTAGGTTAAATTGAATGGATGAGAACATGCATTATCCGACTTTATCAGAAGTAAGATCATACGCTGACAAAGGTAATCTGGTTCCAATCTACAGATCCATTAATGCGGATTTAGAGACTCCTGTCTCAGCATTCTTAAAAGTCGCGACAGACTCCTATTGTTACTTATTGGAAAGTGTTTCTGGAGGAGAACGTTTGGGGCGTTATAGCTTCATTGGGACCAATCCGTATAAGGTTATCAAAACAGGTAAAGGCCAGGAATTTGGAGAAGTTGATCCTCTCACATTAGTCCAGTCAGAAATGGATCAATTTCAGTTAGTACCTGTACCAGGATTGCCGAAATTTCACGGAGGTGGTGTAGGGTATCTGGCTTATGACTGCATACGATATTTTGAACCCAGGGTACCTCCTATGCCGGAAGACCCTCAAGGATTGCCGGAATCAGTGTTCATGTTTTCGGATACTCTCTTAGTATTTGACCACATAAGTCATGATATCAAAGTTGTGAGCCACGTTAAGCTAGATGGTGATATTGATAAGGAGTATGATCAGGCCGTTAAAAAAATTGACGCCTTAGTCGAGAAACTTGAACGACCATTGGAATTACCTGAGCATCTCAGGAATTTTAATGTGAGTGATGAAGTCAATCAATCTGATATAGAATCGAATTTCACTGAGCCCCAATACCTACAGGCCGTTGAGAAGTGTGTGGAATATATTTACGCGGGAGACGTGATCCAGGTAGTTAATTCTCAGAGATTTTCCAGGAATACTTCTGCTCATCCATTTCAGATATATCGGTGCTTGCGTAGTGTCAATCCATCGCCATACATGTACTACTTACACCTAGACGATTTCGACATTGTTGGTGCGGCAATTGAAACTGTAGCACAGGTTCAGGATGGAGTAGCCGCAACTCACCCTATAGCTGGAACACGTCCAAGAGGTGCTACGAATGAGGAAGACGAAGCGCTGGAACACGAATTGCAAAACAGTGAAAAGCAACGGGCAGAACATATTATGCTGGTTGACCTGGGTCGTAATGATATAGGTAAAGTAAGTGATCCTGGTAGTGTGAAAGTGACTCAATTTTTGGAAGTTGAACGATTTTCTCATGTTATGCACTTGGTTTCGCATGTAGAAGGTAACCTTAAAGCAGAACTTACTTCTTACGATGCGCTTAGGTCATGTTTCCCAGCGGGAACTGTGTCTGGCGCTCCAAAGATTAGAGCCATGGAAATAATTTCCGAGATAGAAGGTGAGAAAAGGGGACCTTATGGAGGGGCAGTTGGATATTTTAGCTTTTCGGGTAATATGGACACGGCATTAGTTTTACGTACAGGCATTTATAAGGATGGAGTCATGTATGTTCAGGCGGGTGGCGGCGTAGTAGCGGATAGCAATCCATTAGATGAATATATGGAAACCAAACATAAATCTGGTGCTCTGATGCGTGCTATAGATATAGCAGAAGGTAAATAACCAAGCGTAAGTGTGCTCGCGGTTAGCTATGCTGTTCAGAATATAACAATATATAAGGGGCTGATATGTTAAAAGCTTTTTTTCACACTGGTTTTGTAGTTCAGGATCTGGACAAAACTATCGATTTTTATACTAATGTTATGGGGTTACGAGTTGCAGGAAGAATGGAGAGGTCTGGTGAATTTGCATGCCAGTTGCTAGCTTTCTCAGATGCACATATTAAAGGTGCTTTTCTAGACCTTGGTGATGGTCATCAGCTGGAATTGATTCAGTATATTAATCCGAGCAGTGGAGCAGGGGATTTTGAAAGGAACAATTTAGGAGCGAGTCATTTGGCATTTTTTGTTGATGACATCGATAATTTTTACACAGAGACTTCTGCTAAAGGACTCCGTTTTAATAATGAACCGGCAGTTCTTCATGATGAATCCGGTAAATTGTTGCGCAAAGCTTTGTATGCTCAGGATCCCGACGGTAATTGGCTAGAGTTTGTGGAGCTATTCTGATGTTGTTGATGATCGATAATTACGATAGTTTCACATATAACCTCTATCAGTATTTGTCGGAACTGAATGCGGACGTCGTAACTATACGCAATGATAAAACGACTATTTCAGAAATAGAACGCATGGAGCCGGCAGGCATAGTAATCTCGCCCGGTCCTTGCACTCCTGATGAGGCTGGGATATCCAACGATGTGATACGACATTTCGGACCTAAAATACCTACGCTGGGAGTATGCCTAGGACATCAATGCATGGGTCAAGTTTATGGGGCTACTGTTGGCCAAGCCGGAGAGATACGCCACGGCAAGACCTCTGAAATACACCACACTGGTCAGGGTGTACTAGCTGGATTACCGAATCCATTTAACGGAATTAGGTATCACTCATTAGTAGTTTATCCAGATAGTCTGCCAGATAGTTTGGAGATCACTGCTTGGACAGATAATGGTTTGATAATGGGTATGCGGCATAAAGAATATCCTGTTGAGGGAGTCCAATTTCATCCCGAATCTATTCTCACTCCTGTGGGGAAAGATCTGCTTCAGAATTTTCTGAATCAAGTATATTAGTTTCCTTATTCAATTGTGTTTTGTGCCTGGACTTGCTCAATCCGATCATCCCGACTCGTACTCAACTTGCGGATATTCTGGCTATCGCTTATGTTTAGCTAATCTGTAGACTGAGACAATAGGAGTATCGAATATGACTACTATAGCCGAACGAATGGCCCAATTCTCATGTTCTCTAACGTACGATGATATACCTGCAGATGCAGTGCATCTTGTTAAACGTATGATGATAGACACTATTGGATGTGCAATAGGAGGATACAGCAGTGAACCGAGCAAGATTGCTCGTGACTTGGCTTCAACTGTTATATCTCTCAACCCCTGTACCGTCATAGGCAGTGGTCAGGAAAGCAGTCCGGATTTAGCCACTTATGCAAATGGAGTTATGATTCGCTATCTTGATTACAATGATGGATACACCGCTAAACAATCGGGACATCCGAGCGACAGCATTGCTGCTGTTTTATCAGCTACTGAATTGGCTGGTGAGGGCGGTAAGAGAGCTATAGTTTCAACTATAGTCGCATATGAGATCTTCTGTCGGCTGGGGGACGCAGCAAACTTGGATTATTTAGGTTTTGATCATGTTACTAATGGATGTGTAGCAAGCGTTTTAGGTGCAGCGAGAGGCATGGGACTATCCTTAGAACATACAACTCAAGCTATTAATCTGGCTATAGCCCCAAATATTGCCCTCCATCAAACAAGAGTTGAAGTATTGTCGCATTGGAAAGGATGTGCATATGCTAATGCTAGCAGGAATGCGGTATTTGCAGCTTTGCTTGCAGAGAGAGGACTAACTGGGCCAGCTCCGATTTTTGAAGGAGTAAATGGCTTCTTTAAGGTTGTAACTCGTGATTCGTATGAATTAGATCAGTTTGGCGGTAATGGTGAGCCCTTCAAAATTTCAGAGTGTACGATTAAGAGATTTCCTTTAGGTTTGTATTCTCAGACCGTAGTCCAAGCTGCGCTGGAAGCTAGGGACAAAGTGCCGAACTTTGATGTTGACGAAGTTGCGGAGGTTAATATACGGACGTTGACAAGGGCTATCAACATTATGGCCGATGACGAAGAGAAATGGGACCCTAAGACTAGGGAAACTGCTGATCATAGTATGCCCTATACAACCGCTGTTGCATTGACTTATGGTTTTGTTAACCAAAGTCACTTTGATGATGAATATATTAGGAACGAAAAATTATTGTCTCTGACTAGTAAAGTAAAAATTGAAGAGTCTGAGGAAGCAAATCGTAGGGTTCCTGAAGCTATGCTATGTTATATGGATATAGTAATGAAGTCGGGAGATAAATATTCTTCTGAAGTTCCATATCACAAGGGACATTATAAAAACCCCATGACCGACGAGGAAGTCGAATTTAAATTTCGCTCATTGGTCAAAGATTTATTGAGCCCAGACCAGACTGATGAGCTTTTAGCTCGTCTGTGGGACCTTGAAAACATAGATGATATCGGCGAAGTTATGAGACTTACCAAAATCTGAGGCACGACTTCAGCACCATAGGTTTGGCTTACTTTATATCTGGATGAAATCCAGAGTGGTCTTCAAAAGAACCTTTGTTGGGGTAAATCTGATGATAAAGTCCGCGTGCTCGGTTGGTTATGTAACTATGGGCACGGTCTCGCAATTCACTTGGCCTCTGCTGTTGCAGATGGTATTCAGGGCTAAGTAGGGGACTCCCATCTTCTAGTTCCCATATGCAGAGGTATTTGAGTACTCCCTGTCCTTCTTCTAGCTTAAATCTACGGGCGCTGATGTAGCCTGGAATCTCCAGCCTTTCTACTAGGTGCTCTTCGTTATACCATTCGTTAAATTCATCTTCGTGGTCAGGATCAACTTCCATCATCACTACCATGACGGTGCTTCCGATATGCTGAGTTTCATGTTGCTTATCTCTCCCAGCCATAACTACTCCTATTAACACGCTGAATGCCATTTAGTGGGCTTCGTAGTATATTAATATATAGTTCATACCGCCGAATACCCTTTCACCCAGTCAGAGGACCCTCATTTCTTATAGTTTCTTCCTAACGTCTTTTGTGATATGGAATATTAGTCGGTTTATAAGTTGATGGTTTTTGTTTGATTCAATCTATTATTAATAGTTCCAACTACAAATGGTGGGTATTTGGAACTATAGCGATCGGTATATTCCTATCAGTTATGGATATTGGTGCTATTCAGGTAGCGCTACCAGTCATTGAGAGTTATTTCCAAACAGATTTGCCTACCGTTCAATGGGTGGTTGTGGCATATGCCCTGTCTATCTGTGTATTACTGCTTCCTATGGGTAGGCTGGGAGACCTTATTGGTCGCAAGCAGGTCTACATTGCGGGTTTCAGCATCTATGTCGTAGCGGCAGCTGTTTCGACTATTTCTCCTGATGTATTCATGCTGATAGGTTTTCGTATAGCGCAAGGTGTTGGATCGGCAATGATTCAGAGTAACGCAATGGCGATGATTATCTCTGTATTTCCCAGTAGCGAACGCGGTAAAGCTCTCGGATCAAACATGAGTATAGTCGGATCGGGTTTTATAGTGGGACCTGCTCTTGGTGGGTTTCTGGTTAGTTACTTTGATTGGTGGGCTGTGTTTTTTATTAATGTGCCTATTGGTATAGTCGCAATCTTGGTTGCCGTGCTAGTGCTGAGGGCAGATGAAGGGGCCAAGAATGATACTTCAACAAACCGATTCGATTGGCTAGGGGCAATATTCTCTGGCGTTGCGTTATTCCTTTTGCTTTTGATTGTCGGAAATGGAACCAAGTTCGGGTGGGCATCCCCATTAATATTGATTTCAACAGGTTTATTTGTCATTTTCACAATGGGATTTATTTTCTGGGAACTACGTTACCCTTATCCAATGTTACAGTTGCGCCTGTTCAAAAGGCGTTTGGTAGCTCTCGGCGTCACAGCGGGATGGCTATCTTTTTTCGGCATTTCAGCAACGCGGTTTCTATTGCCTTTCTATCTTCAGAAACTATTGGGTCTTACTCCAGGTCAAGTTGGTCTGCTATTGATACCTGCAGCTGTGTGCATGATCATTTTCGGCCCACTTAGTGGACGATTATCTGATAGGTTTGGATGGAGATATTTGACAATGGGAGGGCTAGGATTATCTACTACGGCTTCGTTTGTTCTAGTACTAACCCTTACTGAAACATCTTCAATTATTTTGATCGTCGCTATGTTGATGCTCCAAAGTGCAGGTCTAGGACTGTTTAATTCTCCAAATAATAGTTCTATTTTTAGTGCTGTTGAACAGTCTGATTTTGGTGTTGTGTCTGCATTAACGCAACTGGTCAGAAATTCTGCAAACGTTCTAAGCGTTGCGTTAGCTACCAGTATAGTAGTTACGGTGATGTCCTTCAGGGGAGCGCCTCCTAGTTTGGATTCTGTTTCTCCCGATGTTGCGTTGGCTTTCGTAGATGGTTTGAGGTTGGCTTTCCTTGTATTGGGGTGCTTTACGTTGATAGGTTTCTTCATAGCATTCATACGAGGAGAGAGAGCAGCAGATTCCAAATAGTCTGAATCTATATGCGCTATAGTTGAGGCTTTCTTGCACTGAAAACGATTTCGCTTATTTGTGGTACATTACCCCTGTAGGATCACATTAGTTTCAAAATTAAGGAGATTTTCATGCTGGACTATAAACCTAATATTGTCCTATCGAATCAAGAATATAACGTCGTGGGTACTAGACCCGTACGCCATGATGGGCCTGATAAGGTAATGGGTAGAGCGAGGTATGCTGCTGATATTCATCTTCCTCGCATGCTACATGCCAAGATGTTGAGAAGTCCTCATGCGCATGCTGTAATTAAGAACATTGATGCCAGCCGAGCATTAGCTCTTCCTGGTGTAGTGACAGTAGTAACGGCTGATGATTTTCCCGATATATCTCCTGATTTATCCGAACAGGATGAAGGAGCGGCTGTTAATTACGGTTTCTATAGCCGAAATGTTATCGCTAGAGAAAAAGCTCTGTATAAAGGTCACGCAATTGCTGCTGTAGCTGCTAATAGTCAGCATGTGGCCGAACAAGCTCTGAACTTAATTGATGTAGAATACGAGATTTTAGATCCAGTTCTTGATGCCTATGCTGCAATGGATGAAGGAGCAGCGATTCTTCATGAGCGTCTAGTCATGTTGGCAAATCCAGCCCAACGCTCTGGGGGTTGGGGAGACGGAGGTACTCCTACCAATGTCTCAAATCATTTTGAATTCGAACTTGGTGAGGTAGAAGAAGGTTTCAAGAAAGCTGACGTAATTGTTGAACGAGAGTATCACACTAAGCCTGTGCATCAAGGTTATATTGAGCCTCATTCAGCTACTGCCCAATGGAATACGGATGACACCGTAACTATCTGGGCTAGTAGCCAAGGTCATTTTGCTCTCAGAGATCACACATCTCGAATATTGGGTGTCTCTGTTTCAAGAGTAAAAGTTATCCCTATGGAAATAGGCGGTGGATTTGGAGGGAAAGGTCAGGGTGGCTGTTATATCGAACCGATCGTTGCTGCCTTGGCTCGTAAGGCAGGACAACCTGTAAAGTTAGCTATGAGTAGACCCGAAGTATTTGTCGGTACTGGCCCGACCGCTGGGACTCATATCAGAGTGAAACTTGGAGCGACTAAAGAGGGAAAGTTTACTGCTGCTCATGCGACATTGATCTATGAAGCGGGTGCATTCCCAGGGTCTCCAGTACCATCTGGATGTAGAACCATGTTAGCCCCGTACGAGATTCCGAACTCGTTTATAGAGGGGTACGATGTTGTAACTAACGTCCAGAAATCGGCAGCCTATAGGGCACCGGGATCACCGCCTGCATCTTTTGCTGCCGAACAGGCAATAGACGAGTTGTGTGACCAACTCAACATGGATCCAGTGGAGTTCAGGTTGTTGAACGGTGCCAAGGAAGGCAGTCGACAGCCAACAGGTCCAGTCTACAGAAAGATTGGTTTTATAGAATGTATGCAAGCTGCTCAACAGCATCCTCATTGGAATACACCATTGGAAGGTCCGAACAGAGGGCGGGGTATAGCTGCTGGTTGTTGGTTTAACGGGACTGGTCCAGCTAGCGCAGTGGTTAGTGTGACTCCTGACGGGACAGTCAGCTTGGTAGAGGGCTCTCCCGATATTGGTGGTAGTAGGGCAGCTATGGCTATGCATGTTGCTGAGGTGCTTGGCATTGCTGCAGAAGATGTAAAGCCATCGATAGCTGATACTGACTCTATTGGATATAGTTCAGGAGCTGGTGGGAGCGGTGTAACTTTTAAGATGGGTACAGCTGTATATCAGGCTGCGGAGGACGTCCGTGGACAGTTAATAGAAAGAGCAGCCAAGATTTGGGATGTATCTAAAGAAGATGTGGAATATGAGAACGGATCAATGAAACACAAATCTGATCCCGAATTGCAGCTCAGTTTCGTTCAAATAGCTCGTAGGTTAAATGGAACAGGTGGGCCAATAATAGGCAGAGGTACTGCTAACCCCGGAGGAGTCGGAAACGCATTTGGTGTACATATTGTTGATGTGGAAGTAGACCCTGATACAGGGAAAGTTGATATATTGCGCTACACCACGATACAGGATGTTGGGAAAGCTATTCACCCTAGCTATGTTGAAGGGCAAATTCAAGGAGGGGCTGTTCAGGGGATTGGTTGGGCTCTTAACGAAGAATATTACTTTAATGATGACGGCTCTATGATGAATTCAAGTTTTCTTGATTACAGGATGCCGATAAGTTTAGACCTTCCTATGATTGATACTGTTTTAGTTGAAGTGGCGAATCCAGGACATCCGTTAGGAGTGAGAGGAGTTGGTGAAGTCTGCTTAGTTCCTCCGATGGCGGCGGTTGCTAATGCCATATCTCATGCTATAGGTGCCAGAGTCGAGAACTTGCCTATGAATCCAGGGGTGGTTCTAGAAACCATATGGAATAAGACCAATAGTTAGATTTTAGCGATAATAGGGGTTGATTACGATCAACCCCTATTTCGGATATCCAATAACCGTTTCAGAAATGTTTCAGTATTAAATCGGATTAATTATTAATCGCTTAATTCGATACATTGTGGTGTTCAATGTCCTTACAAAACTCTAGTGGTCGACTTGATGTTATTGTGATCGGTGGAGGTCCCGCTGGTAGCACGGCCGCTACTATGTTGGCTAAACACGGATATTCTGTGCTTTTATTGGAACGTTCCGAATTTCCTAGAGACCATGTAGGAGAGTCATTATTGCCAGCAAGCATTCCTGTATTAGAAGAATTAGGCGTTATAGATGAGGTTCAACAGGCTGGATTTTTGCCTAAGTGGGGTGCCACTATGATTTGGGGCATGGATAAGGAACCGTGGAGTTGGTACTTCAGGGAAACTAATGAACAATACCCAAATTCTTATCAGGTGTGGCGTCCAGAGTTTGACAAGATACTTTTGGATAACAGCCGTAAGCACGGTGTTGATGTACGGGAGAAGCACAGGGTAGTACATGTGCTGTTTGAAGGCTCCAAAGCTGTTGGAGTGAAATATGTTGATGATTTTGGAGACTCTAAAGTAGCCAATGCTGAATATATCGTAGATGCTAGTGGACAGCAAAATGTACTTGGAAGCCAATTAAATACGAAAAAAGAAGATCCATTCTTTAGGAACCTAGCAGTTTATGGTTATTACACTGGTGTTCCTAAGCTGCCTGAGCCTGCTCACAATAATATATTCATAGAGTCGTACGAAAATGGATGGTGTTGGAACATTCCGTTACACAACGGACAGAATAGTATAGGGATAGTCGTTGATGGTGCCTCTAACCAAAACAGTATTCAAGAACTCGGTGCAGAAAAATTTTACACTGGAGAACTGTCTAAGGCTTCTTATATATCACGTCTGCTAGAGACATCTGAACTACAATCTGTGCCTTCCGTAATAAAGGATTGGTCCTATTCGTGCAGTCCTATGGTTGGAGACGGATATATCCTTGTCGGAGACGCCGCTTGCTTTATTGACCCACTGTTCTCATCTGGTGTTCATCTGGCTCTTATGTCGGGTGTATTGTCTTCAACTTATATTAATACGGCGAAAAGCGATGAAACCTTGGGGTTAGCGAGTAGATCCGTTTACGAGGACTTATACATGAAAGAATATGGGCATTTTAGGGAACTTGCTAGATTGTTTTACTCGAGTAACCGTTCTGTTGAATCATATTTTTGGGAAGCTCGCAGAGTATTAGACGCAGACACTAGTTTGTCTCCGAGAAATGCTTTCATTCAAGCGGTTGCTGGTCAATCTACTCGCGGATATGAGCGCGTTGTACTTCAACATGGTGATCTGCCAAAAAGTTTTCTTGGCTCTGTTAACCAGATAGAGTCAGAGGTTCAGCGAAGATCAGAAGAGTTTACTCAATTGTCTGTGGATGGAAGCTCCTCTTTGTTAAAGAGCTTATCGGTGATTCCAAAACTATCAGAAGGTGTTGTTTTAGAACGAAAGCCAGTTTTAGGAGAGGGCATATTTAACTGGGGTTACGTACTGAACACTCAAAATAGAAACAACGGGCTCGAGTGCAGTGAGTTGGTTGCGGTGTTAATTTCGAAGATGGACGGGCAGTCTACATTGGGCGATCTACTGGATCTGTTCAAGGAGCGAACGCCAGAGGGTGATTGGCCTAATTTGAGGCAAGCACTGATAAATAGTTTGAGGCTGCTTTATATCGATGGTGTTATAGAGCGATTCTCTTCAGAAGCTTAAGTTATTATCAGGGTACTGGTCGTACAAATAAGACCAGTACCCTTTAGTTGCAAATTGAGCCTTATACCAGGACTCCGAATCCAGAGTATGTGCAGATCTCGATCCTATTACCATCAGGGTCATTCAGGTAGAATGCTCTTTGACCGTCATTCCTAGTCTGGATATCGGTGCACTCTACACCCATCTGGGTCAACTCTATGCGTGTCAAATCGATGTCGTCTACTTCAAACGCTGTATGGTGTGAAGGCGCAGAAGGAGCGTCTACATTTTCAATGATGTGGACCATTGCACCACTGGGTAGCTGTAACCAATATAGGTGATCACCATTTACCATTTTAGGGATCTGCTTTAACCCCAATACTTCTTGATACCATTTCAACGCGGCATCTTTGTCTTTAACATTGTATGTGATGTGATTAATGTTCCGTAAGCGAGTTGTTGCGCTGAGCATTGATTGCCTCCCAAATGTCTTCAGTTATGCGTGGAAGTGTAGTGGGCAGTCGTGTTCTGTGTCAATTGCTGTAAGAATAATCTTCCGTATTTTTATAACAGAGTTAATTGACCAATATTTGGGCTACCCATAAAATGACCGCACTATCAAGACAAGTGCTAATCATATGTTAGGAGGATATTCATGACTCAGCAAAACCTCCCCCAAGTTTTAGAAGGGGTTCGAATATTGGAACTAGCGAGATGGCAGGCAGCTCCCCGAGGAGGGATGATCCTTAGAGATATGGGAGCTGAAGTCATAAAAGTAGAATGGAGAAAAGGAGCCGACCTGCGTAATTCTGGACCATTTGTTGGAGATATGAGTGTACAATTCGCAGCTTATAACAGGGGAAAGAAAAGTATTACCCTCAATACTAGGCATCCCAAAGGAAAAGAGATGTTTTTGGATTTGGTCAGAGTATCTGATGTCGTATTGGAGAACTTTAGACCCGGAACAATGGAGCAAATGGGATTTAGTTATGAAGAGATGTGTAAAGTTAATAAAGGAATAATACTTGCTTCGGTATCCGGATTTGGTCAATATGGTCCATATAGAGACAGACAGTGTTTTGACCCTATAATCCAAGCTATGAGTGGAATTGGACATCAGACAGGACGGGGTTTTGATCAACCAATTATGGCCGAGGGACCTATTATGGATCGCACAGCTGCGTTACATGCCACCATAGGGATACTGGGCGCTTTGCGGTATCGTGACCGTACTGGTGAAGGGCAATGGTTGGAAGTAGCAATGATGGACGGGGGTATCACACTAGAAGAAGTTGCATTAGCTATGTGCCATGAAACTAAAACGAATGACTTTCAGCGCGGTGGCTCATTTATCCAATGTAAAGATGGGTGGATTACTACAGGTGCGGCGAGAGCTGTGTATTGGGAGCGTATGTTAAAACTGATGGGATATGATGAATTGGCTGATGATCCGGAGTTTTCGGCACCCATGTTTGCGACAGACC
>Ga0114933_10004822_pt1 | contig 12439 bp, 9 predicted proteins | sample 4SBtaG_FD_89691 | JGI IMG/M metagenome (GOLD analysis project Ga0114933, IMG submission 89691) | Deep subsurface microbial communities from Kolumbo volcano to uncover new lineages of life (NeLLi) - 4SBTROV12_W25 metaG | ecosystem: Environmental > Aquatic > Marine > Volcanic | place: Kolumbo...
AAGCAGCTCGCCGTCGGCTTCGGTCGACTCGCTCGGAGGCGGCACGGCCCGGGGAGCTGCTGGCTCGATGTATTCGGGCACACAGACTCGCAAGCAGGCGACGGTCTCATCTGGCGCGCCGCCGGCTGTCTCCGCCAGATGAGCGAGGTGTTCTCGCACTTCATCCCACGCCGTCGCCGGCCGCTGGCCAACGAAGATCTTGGCGTGGCGGGTCTTGTCGGCCTTCTCGGCGTCTGTGCTGAGCTCCTCGTAGAGCTTCTCGCCGGGGCGAACCCCGGTGAACTGAATCTCGACGTCCACCTCCGGGCGCAGGCCGCTGAGGCGGATCAGGTCGCGCGCCAGGTCCACGATTTTGACCGGCTCACCCATGTCGAGCACGAAGATCTCCCCGCCCTCACCCATGCTCCCTGCCTGCAATACGAGTTGACAGGCCTCCGGGATCGTCATGAAGTAGCGCGTCATGTCTGGGTGCGTGACGGTGACGGCGCGCCCATCGGCGATCTGCTCCTTGAAGATCGGGATGACAGACCCGGCGGAGCCCAGGACGTTGCCGAACCGGACGGTCACGAAGCGGGTGTCACTGCGGGCGTCGAGTGCCTGCACGTACATCTCGGCGACGCGCTTGGTGGCCCCCATGACGCTCGTCGGGTTCACGGCCTTGTCGGTCGAGATCATGACAAACGTCTCCACCCCGAACTGGCTGGCGAAGTCTGCCACGGCTTTCGTGCCAAAGACGTTGTTCTTCACGGCCTCGCCCGGGTTCCACTCCATCATCGGCACGTGCTTGTGCGCGGCCGCGTGGAAGAGGGCAGAGGGCTCGTAGCGCTCGAAGATCCCCTTCATCCGGTCGTGGTCGGTCACGTCCGCCATGAGCGGCACGATCTCGAGCTCCGGGAAGCTGCGAATCAACTCGCGATGGATGTTGAAGAGGCTGTTCTCGGCGCGCTCGATGAGCAGCAGGCGGCTCGGCTGGAACGCCGAGACCTGTCGGCAGATCTCAGAGCCGATCGAGCCTCCCGCGCCTGTGACCATGACGACGCGGCCATGCAGGTCATCCGCGATCGCTTCATCATCGAGCTCCACGGGCTCGCGTCGGAGGAGGTCTTCGATCGCAACGGGCCGAATGCGTGAGATCTCTACTCGGCCGCTGGCGATTTGGTAGAGCCCGGGGATGATCTTGACCGGGAGGTCAGCCTTCTCGGCGAGCCGCGCGATCCGCCGCACCGACTCGCCCGGCACGCTGGCCATCGTGATGAGCACCTGCTTGGCCCCCGCGTCTGCGCAGAGCTCCGCGAGCTCCTCGGTGGTACCGAGCACGGGTATGCCGTTGACCATCGTGCCGCGCTTGCCCGGGTCGTCGTCGAGGAAGCCGACGGGGAGGAGGCCGATGTCGGGGTTGTGTCCGATCTCCTTGGTCATCAGCACGCCGCCCGAACCGGCGCCGACGAGCATCGTGGGCACCGCCTCTCGCGGCCGCACGCTCTTGGCTCTTCGTTGGGTGTCGAGGTGCTCCCCGAGGAGCCGGCGACCGACGCGCACGCCCGTGATGCCCAGAAAGACGAGGATGAAGTTGGCGGCGATGACGCCGAGCGGGACGACGCCGTGGCGGAGGTAGACGTAGTCGTGCTGGAGCTCACCGAACGCAAGCCGTGACCAGAGGAGCACGACCGTCGCGAGCACTGCGGCGGTGAGGATCCGCCAAACTTCGCGCAGCCCGATGTAGCGCCACGAGAACTTGGGCACGCCGAAGGCCCAGAAGACGAGGTACTCGCCGAGCACGACGTACGGAACCGTGAGCGCGATGCGCCCGAGGATGTCGACCGGCGGGCGCCAGTCGAAGCGCATGAAGAAGGCGACCGCAAACGCGAGGGCCAGGACCACCACATCGATGGCGAGCTGCGAGAGCCTCCTGACGTGGCGCTTCACCGCTTCAGTCCCCCGTGACCGCCTGCCGGATGGTTCCGGTCACCCGCGCCAGGTCGTCTTCCGTCAAGAAGGACGAGCTAGGCAGGCAGATCCCGCGAGCAAAAACGTCCTCGGCGACGGCACCTCCGTGGCGCTCTGCCCCCTCGAAGAGGGGCTGGAGGTGCATCGGCTTCCAGGCCGGGCGCGCCTCGATGTTCTCTTTGGCCAAGGCCGCGATCAGTCCGTCCCGGCTGATCCCGAGCTGGGCTTCGTCGACGGTGAAGACGCTCAACCAGTTGGTGTGCAGGCCCCAATCAGCCTGGGGCATCAACGAGAGACCGTCCATATCAGCGAACGCGTCCTGGTAGGCGAAGGCGATGGCGCGACGCTGACGGACCCGCTCCGCCAGGACCTTCAGCTGCCCTCTGCCGATACCCGCCAACACGTTGCTCATCCGATAGTTGTATCCCAGCTCAGAGTGTTCATACGCGATCCCGGGATCTCGCGCTTGGGTGGCCCAGAACCGGCTCTTCTCCACCTTTGAGGCGTCGGAGCTGACGAGGGCCCCGCCGCCGGTGGTGGTGATGATCTTGTTGCCGTTGAAGCTGAGCGCGCCGACGTCGCCGAGGCAGCCGACCTGTCGCCCACGGTGCAGTGTGCCGAGGGCCTCCGCTGCGTCCTCGAGCACCGGAACCCCATAACGCGCGGCGAGCGGCAGGATGGCGTCCAGGTCGGCGCTCTGCCCGTAGAGGTGCACCACCACGAGCGCCTTGGGGAGCTTGCCGGCGCGGTCCTTGGCTCGCAGCACATCCTCGAGCTGATTGGGGTCCAGGTTCCAGGAGGTGCGCTCGCTGTCGAGGAGCACGGGCCGGGCGCCGAGGTAGAGGATCGGGTTGACGCTCGCGACGAAGGTGAGCGTCGGGCTCAAGACCTCATCGCCTGGGCCAACCCCGAGCAGGCGCAGGCCCAAGTGCATGGCGGCGGTGCCGGAGACGAGCGCGCACGCGTGGCCGCCGACGAGCTCTTGCAGGTCGGCCTCGAAGGCGTTCAGGTTCGGACCGACCGAGGAGAGCCAGTTCGTCTCGAACGCCTCAGCGACATAGTCGGCCTCCTGCCCGCCCATGTGCGGCGCCGAGAGGTAGATCTTGCTCATTCGCCGTAGTAGCCCTTGTACCAATCGACGAAGCGCTGAATCCCGACGTCGATCGGGGTCGATGGGGAGAAACCCGTGTCCCGCACCAGGTCGTCGACGTCCGCATAGGTGGCGGGCACATCGCCAGGCTGCATGGGCATCATGTTCTTCTCCGCGACCTGGCCGAGGGACTCCTCGAGCGTCTCGATCATCTTCATCAGCGCGATCGGCTCGTTGTTGCCGATGTTGTAGATGCGGTAGGGCGCCGAGCTGCTGCCAGGATCGGGCGCCGCTCCACTCCACTCGGGGTTGGGCTCCGGGACCCGGTCGAGGGTGGCGACGACGCCCTGCACGATGTCGTCCACGTAGGTGAAGTCCCGGCTCATCTTGCCGTGGTTGAACACGTTGATGGGCTCTCCGGCCAGAATCGCCTTCGTGAAGAGAAAGAGCGCCATGTCGGGTCGCCCCCATGGGCCGTAGACCGTGAAGAAGCGCAGGCCGGTCGTCGGGAGCCGGTAGAGGTGGCTGTAGGAGTGAGCCATCAGCTCGTTCGACTTCTTGGACGCGGCGTAGAGGCTCACCGGGTGGTCGATGTTGTGATGCACCGAGAACGGCATCGTCGTGTTCGCTCCGTAGACGGAGCTGGAGGACGCATAGACCAGGTGTTTCACGCCGTTGTGCCGGCAGCCCTCGAGCACGTTGACGAAGCCGACCAGGTTGCTTCGCACGTAGGATCCTGGGTTCTCGAGGGAGTAGCGAACGCCAGCCTGAGCGGCGAGGTTCGCGACCGCGTCGAAGCGCCCCTCGGCGAAGACCTTCTTCATGGCGTCTTCATCCGCGAGATCGGTCTTGGTGAACCGAAACCCCTCGTGTTTGGTGAGGCGTTCGAGCCGGGCTTCTTTCAGCGCCACCGAATAGTAGTCGTTGAGGATGTCGAGGCCGACCACCTCGTCCCCCCGCGCGAGCAGAGCTTCGCTGAGGTGGTATCCGATGAACCCGGCGGCTCCAGTGACCAGTACACGCATGTGTTCAGAGGCTCCAATAGCTGAGAGAACCCGGGATCTCGCTCGGGTCGAGCATCGACTTCAGGTCGGCGATCGCGCCACGCTCTTGGAGCAGCTCGAAGAGTCGCTCTCTGGGCATCTCGGCGTATTCCCGGTGGCTTACCGCGATGATCAAGCCGTCGAGGTTGGCGAAAGCATCGAGCGGGCTCAGCGTGAGCCCGTACTCGTGCATGGCCGCGTCCGGGTTGACGCGGGGGTCGTGAACGAGCGGCTCGATCCCAAACTGGCGCAATTCGTCGATGATGTCGGGGACCCGGCTGTTGCGCAGGTCTGGCACGTTCTCCTTGAAGGAGAGGCCCAAGATGCCCACCCGTGCGTTCAAGATCGATACGTCCAGCGAGATCAGCTGCTTGATGAGGCGCTGAGCGATGAAGGCGCCCATCCCGTCGTTGATACGTCGGCCCGCGAGGATGACTTCGGGGTGGTAGCCGAGCATCTCCGCCTTCGCGGTGAGGTAGTAGGGGTCTACGCCAATGCAGTGCCCGCCCACGAGACCTGGCGTGAAACGGAGGAAGTTCCACTTGGTGCCCGCCGCTGCCAGCACATCGGATGTGCGGATGTCGAGACGGTCGAAGATCAGGGCGAGCTCGTTCATCAGCGCGATGTTGAGGTCGCGCTGGGTGTTTTCGATGACCTTTGCAGCCTCCGCGACCTTGATGGAGGGCGCTCGGTGCACGCCAGCCTCGACAAACGCCTCATAGGCGCGGGCGACTCTCTCGAGCGCCTCGGGCGTCTCGGCGGCAACGACCTTCACGGTGCGCTCGAGGGTGTGCTCGCGGTCGCCCGGGTTGATCCGCTCCGGTGAATAGGCGAGTGCGAAGTCTTTTCCGCTCACCAGGCCCGTCAGCTCCTCGAGAAGCGGTCCGCACACGTCCTCGGTGACGCCCGGGTAGACGGTCGACTCGTAGACGACGATCGCGCCCGGGCTCAGGAGGCCAGCTACCGTTCGCGTGGCCGACCGCAGCGGCCCGAGATCGGGCTGGCGGTGCGCGTCGATCGGCGTCGGCACGGTGACCACGATCATGGACGGCTTGCCGACGTCTTCAGGACGCGCCGTCAGCCGCAGTGAAGTCTCGGCCAGCACTCCCGGTGGGACTTCGTCCGTTCGGTCGATCCCGTCTCGAAGCTCCGAAATCCGTTCGGTAGAGACGTCGAGGCCGATGACGTCCTCGAAGTGACGGGCGAAGGCGAGGGCGACTGGCAGACCCACGTATCCAAGCCCAATGATGGCGATGCTCTCGGCGCTATCCTGCATGCGTTCCTGGGGGGCGAACATGCCACTGAGGCAATGGGTGTCAACGCGCCCACCCCCCTCGTTGCACGCGTCGACACTGACGTTCGCGCGTGGCAGAAAATCGGTCGGTGCGCGGGATGAACTTGCACGGGTGTACAGGCCACTGATGTCGAGTGTGCGGGAGCGACGAAAAGGAGAACCGATTCGGGTCACCCATGTGACGACCGTGCCGGCGTCTTTGCGTTTCCTTCGCGGCCAGCCCGACTTTGCCCGGGCCCGCGGCTTCGAGCTGCGGGCCGTCTCTTCTCCGGGCGCCGAGCTCGACGCGTTCGGCGAGAGTGAACGGGTGCAGGTCTTTCCCGTCGAGATGGCTCGCCGGATCACGCCCCTGGCGGACCTCGTGACGCTCGTCCGGCTCATCTCGCATTTTCGAGCCACGCAGCCGGACATCGTTCACGCGCACACGCCCAAGGGCGGACTGCTCGGGGTCATCGCCGCCACGGCCGCCCGCGTGCCGGTGCGCATCTATCACATGCGCGGCCTGCCCCTGATGGGTGCCTCTGGGCTGAAGCGAGGGCTCCTGATCGGGACCGAGAGGGTTTCGTGCCTGTTGGCTGACGAGGTCTTCTGTGTGAGCCATTCGTTGCGGGGCGCCGCGCTCGACCTGTCGCTCGGGCGGGCGGACCAACTCCGTGTTCTGGCCGGGGGGAGCGGGCAGGGCGTCGACACCGATCGGCGCTTCTCCCCGACCCGGCTGGGGCCCCAGGCTCGCTCGGCTTCCCGTGCCGCGCTGGGCATGCCGGAGGGAGCGCTCGTCTTTGGCTTCGTGGGGCGTATCGTCCGAGACAAGGGCCTGCACGAGCTGGCCCGCGCCTGGGCACGCGTCAGGGCTGAGCTCCCCGAGGCTCGGCTCCTCATCGTCGGTCCCCTCGAACCCCACGATCCGGTCGACCCAGACATCTGGTCAGCTCTCGCGTCCGACGCCAGGGTGCATCGGGTCGGCTTCACCGAAGACACACCCCAGCTCTACGCCGCGATGGATGTGGTGGTCCTCCCGAGCTACCGCGAGGGCTTCCCCAACGTGCCGCTCGAGGCGGCCTCCATGGGCAAACCGGTCATCACCACCCGGGTCCCTGGTTGCGTCGACGCCGTCCTCGAGGACGTGACCGGGCTCATCGTCGAGCCTCGGGAGCACACCGGGCTCGCCGAGGCGATGCTGCGCTACGGCAGGGAGCCGCATTTGCGCGAAACCCACGGGGCCGCCGGTCGGAAGCGGGTTCTACGCGAGTTTCGACGCGAGGTGATCTGGGGCGCCATCGTGGAGCGGTACCGGGCTCTGCTGAACCGCGCCGAAACCGTGCACGAAGCCGAGGAGCGCGCCCGTGGATGAGATCATCCCGGTGATCGTTGTCATCACCCTCGGAGCGGGTCTGTTGGTGATGCTGCAGCGACAACTCGACCAGCGCTGGGAGCCCTCTTGGCTCGGGTTTGCGTTCCTCGCGCACCTCGCGGCGTCCTTCGCGCAGGTCCTCATCACCCGCGGGTACTACGGCGGCGGGGACATGGTCATGTATCACCGGACTGGCAATCTGCTGGCCCAGTTGGTGAGAGCGGATCCTGGGCGCTTCCTGCCAGATGTGTTTTGGCTCGTGCTCAATCGCCCCGTGAGGGTGCCCTTCCACATGGTCGGCAACGGCACGGCTACGGGCAGCATGAGCGCGCTCGCCGCCTGCACGTCGCTGCTCACCAACGACTCCATCTATGCGAGCGCGCTGATCTTCTCGTTCCTGAGCTTCTCGGGGAGCTGGGCGCTCTACATGGTGTTCCGCGAGACCTTCCCCGCGTCGCTGCGCCAGCGACTCGTCATCACCTGTATGGGGCTGCCCAGCGTGGTCTACTGGACGTCGGGGATCCTCAAGGAATCGGTGGCGGTCGCTGGCTTCGGGTGGGTCCTCTTCGGCACCCACCGCATGTTCCGCGGTCAGTACCGCGTGGGCGGAGTGGCGGCCCTCGGAGGCGCCTTTCTGATGGCGATGGTCAAGCCGTACATCCTGATCGCTTTCGGCGTGAGCGCGGGCGTCTTCTTCTATTGGCGCCGCGCCATCGGTCGGAGCGGGACCTTTCGCGTTCGGCCCTTCTACTTCGTGCTCTCCGGCTCGCTCGCGGTGGCCTTCCTCCTGGGGCTTGGCGAGGTCTTTCCGCGCTACGCGATCTCGGGGCTGGCAGATGAGGCGACGCGTCTCCAGGTCGTCGGCGCGCGCGTGTCGGGCGGCTCCAACTACAACCTCGTGGCCGCCGGGCAGAGCTCGGTGCTGGGCCAGATCGCTTACGCACCGCTGGCCCTCGCGACCACCCTGTTTCGGCCGCTTCCGTTCGAGATCTCGGGCGCAACGATGGCCGTCAATGCGGTGGAAACGACCCTGCTCACGGGGTGGCTCGTGGCGGTCCTGTGGCGTCGACGGTGGAGCGAGATCTGGACGCTCACGACCCGCTCTCCGCTGCTCATGTTCTGCGTGAGCTTCATCGTGCTCTTCGGCGTCGCGGTTGGGCTAGCGAGCACGAACCTCGGCAGTCTCTCGCGCTACCGGGCGCCGTTGGTCCCGCTCTTCGCGAGTTTGATCGCCGTATGGGGTGGCTGGAGGCCGTCTCCGCAGACCGCTGGGCCAGCCGCCCGACCCCTACCGCGGCGGGTTCGTCGTCGGGGCCGGTTCCAACGGAGGGGCGCATGAGCCATCAAAAAGGGAGTCGGCGTCTACGGATCGCTCGGGTGGTCCCTGCGCTCGACTTCGGCGGGGTCGAGACCCGGATCGGCCTTCAGTCCGAGACGCACGACCGTGAGCGTTTTGACCTGCACGTCATCACCTTCCATCGCGACGGGCGAGCTGGCCTCCGGGTCAGAGCCGCCGGGGTACCGGTGCACACCCTCGACGTGCACCCGAGCGTACGCCGGCCGAGCACGACCCTCGCGCTCACCCGGGAGCTCCTGCGCCTCCAGCCTGATCTGGTGCACGCCAGTGCGGGCGAGGGCATGTTCCACGCCGCGATCGCCGGCCGTCTCGCCCGCGTGCCGCGGGTGGTGCTCGAAGAGGTGGGCATGCCCAGCCGGGGTACGGCTGGCCATCTCGTTTTTGGGGCGCTCTTTCGAGCCGTCGACGGGGTGGTCTCGGTCTCGGGCGCGCTCCGCGACTACCTCCGGGAGACCGAGCGACTTCCCGAGGAGAAGGCGTGGCTCATCTACAACTGCGCTCAGCCGCGCTACTTCGAGCCCGTTTCCCGGACTTGGCCACGGCGCGCACGCTTTCGCTTCTTCACGGCCGGGCGCCTGGTGCCCCAGAAGAACTTGTCGATGCTGCTCGATGCCCTGCGGGCCGTCATCGACGTGGAGCCCGAGGTGGAGCTGCACATCGCGGGGGAGGGGCCGCTGCGCGCTGACCTCGAGCAGCAGATCCTCCGGCTGGGGCTGGAGCGGCACGTGACGCTCTTGGGCTTCCGGGCGGACGTGCCGGCGCTGCTCGACAAGTGCAGCGCGTTCGTCTTTCCGGCGGGCTGGGGCGAAGGGTGCAGCAACGCCCTGGTCGAGGCGATGGCTCGCGCAACGCCCGTGATCTCCTCGGACGCTCCCGGCAACCCCGAGGTGGCGGGGGGACTCGGTCTCGATTGGCTCGTCTCCCCCGATGATCCGAGCGGCTGGACGCGCGCGATGCTGCGGCTCGTGCGTGCGCCCTTGGAGGAGCGGCGCGCGCACGGCGAGCTGGGTCGCGTGATCGCGGAAGCGGACTTCTCCCCGGGCCGCTACATCGCCGACGTCGAGCGCATGTACACCCACGCGATGCGCCGCACGGCCATGGGAGTTCGATGATGTCTTGGCTCGACCACATGCCCAAGCGGACCCTTGGACTCCGGGCCAAGCGAGCGTTGGACGTCGTCGTGTCCGCGACGGGGCTGACCCTGCTGGGCCCGGTCTGCCTGGGCGCTACCGGGCTCGTTTGGTGGAAACACGGCTGGCCGCCGTTCTTTCGGCAGACGCGTCCCGGCCTCGACGGGGCGCCGTTCGAGTTGGTGAAGCTGCGCACGATGAGCAATGAGAGGGGGCCCGATGGCGCGCTTCTTCCCGACGCCGAGCGACTCACTCCCCTTGGCCAGTTCCTTCGTTCGTCGAGCCTCGACGAGCTGCCCGAGCTCTGGAACGTGCTCATCGGTGAGATGTCGCTCGTCGGCCCGAGGCCGCTGCTGATGCAATACCTCGAGCGGTACGACGCGAGGCAGGCCCGACGCCACGAGATGCCGCCCGGAATCACCGGGTGGGCCCAGGTGAACGGGCGCAACGCGATTGGGTGGGACGAGAAGTTCGAACTCGACGTCTGGTATGTCGATCACCAGTCGCTGTGGCTGGACGCACGCATCTTGATCATGACGGCCAGCACGGTCCTGCTGCGCACGGGAATCAGCGCGGAAGGTGACGCAACGATGCCTGTTTTCATGGGCAGCCAGAGGGAAGAGCGAGGTCAGGCGTGAGTGAGACCCAACCCGATCCGAGGGCCCGCCTGGCGGCGATGTCAGGCACGCTCGAGGAGCGCCTCTACGGGCAGATGGCGCTGATCCGTCGCTTCGAGGAGCGGCTGCTCGAGCTCTTTGAAGACAACGAGCTGGTCGGCACGACCCATTGCTACATCGGGCAAGAGGCCAACGCGGTCGGGGTGCTCAATCACCTCGCGGCCGGCGACGTGGTCTTCAGCAACCATCGCTGTCACGGACACTTTCTGGTCTACGCCGACCGCGCCGACCTCTTGCTCGCCGAGCTGATGGGGCGCGCCGGAGGGCTCGTGGATGGTCGCGGAGGCAGTCAGCACATTTGCTTTGCAGACTTCCACAGCAACGGAGTGCAGGGCGGTCTCGTGTCGAACGCGGTCGGTATGGCCATGGCCGAGAAGATGAAGGGAACGGGCGCGGTCACCGTGGTCTTCCTCGGCGACGGAACCCTCGGACAGGGGATCGTCTATGAATCACTCAATCTGGCTTCCCTTTGGGGCGCGCCAATCCTTTTTGTCGTCGAAGACAACGAGTGGGCTCAGAGCACGCCGCGTCGACTCGAATTGGCCGGCGACATGGTCAGCCGGGGCCGGGCCTTCGGAATCGAATCAGGCGAGATCACGTCCACGGACGCGATGGAGATCTACGCGCACTTTGGCCCGATCATCGACCGCATCCGGACGACGGGGCGACCGCACTTCGAGGTGATTCACACCTACCGGCTCTGCCACCACAGCAAGAGCGATGACAAGCGGCCGCGCGCGGAAGTCGAGGCGCGACGGGAGCGAGAGCCGCTCCGCGTGACCGGGCCCCGCCTCAACCCCGAGGTCATCGAAGGGCTGCACGTCGAGGCGGGGCGACGCGTGGCGGCGGCGGAGACGTGGGCGCGCGCCTTGCCGCTCCCCGACCCCGAAACCCATCTGGAGGCCCCCCAGTGAGACGGTCCACCGTGCTCGGCTCACTCAACAGCTCCTTGCACGACGCGCTGCGTGAGGACGAGCGGGTGCTCGTCCTCGGGGAGGACCTGCTCGACCCTTACGGCGGCGCGTTCAAGGTGACCCGAGGGCTTTCCACCGCGTTCCCCGACCGGGTGTTGACCACACCGATCAGCGAGGCGGGCTTCACCGGTGTGGCCGTCGGCATGGCAATGCGCGGCTTGCGACCCGTCGTCGAGATCATGTTCGGCGACTTTCTCACCCTCGCCGCTGACCAGCTCCTCAACCACGCGGCCAAGTACGCGTGGATGTATGCCTCGAAGGTCAGCGTTCCTCTCGTCGTTCGCGCGCCGATGGGCGGTCGCCGTGGCTACGGCCCCACCCACAGCCAATCGATCGAGAAACACTTCATCGGCATGCCGGGGCTCGAGGTCGTCGCCGCCCATCCCTTCTGTGAGCCGGGCGCGCTGCTTCGCTCCTGTATCGATGATGATCGGCCCACGGTCTTCATCGAGAACAAGCTCATGTACGCGCGCGCCCTGCGGCTGGCGGACGGAGGGCGGCTCGGCGATCTCTACATCAAACAGACCGGCGGTGACCGTCCCGCTCACCTGCTCTCCTATGATCCGTTTGTGCACGCCGACGTCACGATCGCAGCCTACGGCGGCATGGCGGAGATGGCGGTGAGCGCAGCCGAGCGGCTCTTGCTCGACGAAGAGATCGTCGCAGATGTGGTGCTCGCCACCGACCTCTCCCGGGCGCCGATCGAGCTGCTCGGCGATTCGCTCTCCCGTTCGGGGCGGCTGCTCACCGTCGAAGAGGGCGGCGCGACCTGTGGGTGGGGAGCGGAGCTCATCTCCCAGGTCAGTGAACATTGTTTTGCGTTGCTGCAGGCCGCTCCGGTGCGGGTCTGCGCGCGCGAGATCCCCATCGCGAACAGCCGGCCGCTCGAAGAGGCGACGTTGCCTCAGGTCGACGACATCGTGGGAGCGGCGCTCGCGCTGACCCTCCCTTCGGAGCGCTCATGACCATCGAAGTTCTGCGGGTTCCGCTGCTCAACGCAAACGAGGACGAGCTCATCGTCGTGGAGGTGCACGTCGAGGAGGGCGCGTACGTCACGGCGGGGACCCTCCTGTTCAGCCTCGAGTCCACCAAGGCCTCGACGGACTTCGAGGCGCCCAAGGCGGGGTTCGTGCGTGCCATCTCGGTGCACGTAGAGGAGCGTGTCGCGGTCGGAGCGACCCTCTGCCTCCTGAGTGAGAGCGCGGACGAGGCGTTGCCAGCCAGCGCCACGGAGGGCCCCAAGGAGGACTCCGTCAGGGCGACCCGGCGCGCGCGTGAACTGGCCGCCAAACACGCGATCGAGCTCGGCTCGCTCGGCGTCGACGGCATCGTGCAGGAGCGTCACGTGCGTGCGGCGATCACCGACGCGCCTTCCGCGCCCGTGACCTCGCGCGCGTTCGAAGTCACCGGTGGCGGGCGGGACATCGTCGTCCTGGGCGCCGGCGGCCATGCCTCCGTGCTGATCGACCTGATCCGGGAGGGGCGTCGGGATCTGAACCTCGTCGGCATCGTCGATGACGGGGCCTCAGCCCCGGCCGATGTGCTCGGCGTGCCCGTGCTGGGCCCGAGCTCGCGG
>Ga0114933_10004824_pt1 | contig 12437 bp, 15 predicted proteins | sample 4SBtaG_FD_89691 | JGI IMG/M metagenome (GOLD analysis project Ga0114933, IMG submission 89691) | Deep subsurface microbial communities from Kolumbo volcano to uncover new lineages of life (NeLLi) - 4SBTROV12_W25 metaG | ecosystem: Environmental > Aquatic > Marine > Volcanic | place: Kolumbo...
AAATGTATCTGGTATTTCTTCACCTTCTTCTAAATCTTTACCAAAGAAACCATTGTAAAAACCTTTTACTGTATCAAATAGTCCTATTATAATTGTAAATGGTAAAAATAATTTACCTAAAGATTTTAATAATGTTCCCCCTTTACCAAAGACACTAGTTATTTGTGCTATTACTGGTAGTTTTGCAATTGTGCTTCCTAGAGTAGTTAAAGGTTTAAATATATTTGCTATTCTTGATAATAAACCTACTTTGCTACCAGCACCTGCAGGACCACCTGCTGTATCTAACAGACCAAAACCACTTCCTATCAGAGCAAATAACTTTGAACTCTTAATAGTTTTTATTAAATCAATTCTAAATGCTTTAAGACCAGCAATAACTGTACCAGGTCCTGTTATTGCCCCTATAGCATCCTCTTTTGTTGCGTCTATAAACTCTTTTGTGTTTGTAAAAATCTTTTTCGTTCCCTCTAATACAGCTGCAAGAGGTTTAACTAGTTTATCACTAAACTTCATTAATGCAGCCAAACCTAGTAATAGTATTGCTAGACCTGTTTTTGGTCCTACTTCAGGCATTTGAAATTCGTTGCCTTGACTGTCTGTATCACCTGCAGGTGGAGGTGCACCACTATCAGCATCAGCACTATCAATTGCTTTGTCTCTAACATTACCACCAAAACCTTTTATTAATTCGTTGACAATCATACCAAGACCTCTAGTAACTTTTTTCATACTAGTAGATATTTGCTCTTGTACATTAAATAATGCTTCAGGAATTCTTTCAATACCAGTTCTTATATCTTCAAATATAGCTATCGTAGATTGCATAGGATTCATTTTCATGATCCCTGGTCCTCCTCTAGATGGTGGTGCCAGATTTACTGGTGACAAAGATGTAGCTGGTGGTGCTATTGCTGGTACTGTTAGTGCCCCTAATGCCATTTATTTTTTTCCTTTACTTGTTCCTGTATATAGACCGAACCAGGCAGCCCCAGCGCCAACAACGATACTGATTAACCCACTTTGTTCCATAGTAGGTGCCTGTAAGTCCATATACCATATTACACATTTGTATAACAATATAATATAAACTGTTAAGAACAGCCTTGGAAATATTCGCCAAGCGTCAACTGCTCTTGCCATATGAATTAATTTTGCATATGGATTTATACCTAAATCTTTAATAGAAGTGTCAACCTCTAAGTCAACACTAATTTTTTGCTTAGGTTCTGCTACTTTAACTTCTTTTATTTCTTCAGCCATTTATCTTCTCTCTGCTTCTCTTTGTTTTTGTTTCTCTTTTTCTTCTTTAATATAGGTTATTAGCATATCAACATATATATCCCTTTCCCACGGCATCATATTCTCAATTTCAGTCAAAGAATATTTATGATGTTGCATTAGAGAAAAATTTACTTCAAAATAATTCTCAAGCGTATTGTGTGAAAGGGCTACCCGAAAAAATCGTTTAGTCCAGTCAATGTAACATCATTACTCTTTTTCGTCTTAGGATTCTTTACCTTAATTGTATGTTTTAATTTAGGCATAGTATCAAAAAACGCTTGCATTTTTTTAAATTGACTTGTATTCATCTGTTCAACGAATTCTGTCAATTCTTTTTTAGTTTGGTCTTTTGCGTTGTAAACTTTTTCACCATTTTCTTCGTATATTTGTAATATACAACTACTGATAACATCTAACATATTGTCAGCGGTAACTGCTTGTATACCTGTATCAGTAAATGAATCAATAGTAGGGTATGTCATAATCATTCCCATATTATCTGTTAATTCAATTTTGTTAGTGTGATTATCTGAATCAACTTGTACTTGAACCTCCGTTAAATCAACTTCAACATCAGCATAAGTTTTTTGGTCATCAGGACAAAGTATCTTTAATTTAGATACCTCACCGACTGACTTTGCCCTTATGTTTAAAAATATATATTCTACATCAAACATAGGTAAACTTGCTACTTTTAATTTATCAAAAGTACATGATGAAACAATGTCTTTTACTGCATTGACAATTTGTGTATTGTCTTTGCTTTCCATTGCAATCATCAATATTTTTTCTTCTTTCACCAAGAACGGACGATATTTTATTTTCTCATCTGTACTCGGTACTTCCAACTCATAAGTTGGAGTATTCAGTTTTGGTAGTGCCATTATTTAATCTCCTTTATTATATAAAATTATGTAAATGGTGGGAATAATTTCCCTCTAAACAGTTTTCCTATCGGAACCTGTTGTTTGGCAGAATTAAATACTTCTCTGCCTGCTCTTTGTAACTCGATAGGTAATCTACCGAATAATCCTCTGTCTGCACCTTTGACATCATGTATAGTTTGTTGTGAATTGCCAAAAGTCATTCCTGCAATATGGTCAGTTGTAAGATTATACCATTGTTTATATGCAAATCCTACATTTATTTTTACTAATTGATTTGAAGAACCATAGTTATATTCTACAGCACTTAATGTCTGTGGAAAAACTTCTATTGCTTCAACACCATAAGTTGGTATGTCTCTATCACCTTCTCCATCGAATGAACCTAGTTGATAGATTTGCATTTTACCTGTGTAATCATCATAATATTTTGCTTCGTTTGATACGTTATTATGCGACATTTTCATCCATAATTCTATGAATTGTCTTTCTCTTAAATATTTATCAGCATAAAAAGAGGCATTTATTGTACCTGCATATTGATGACCAACAACCATATCAACTTCTGGTTCGTTACCAAATTGTTTCTTTTGTGTAACTAAATCTTTACCTGGCATAGATACACTATCACAATGTATATTCATTTGTGTTCCCATTTGTGAAGCTAAATCTAACATTGTTGCTGATTTAGGATTTTGTGCTGTTGCCTGTTCTCTACTTCTTGCTACTAATCTTGGATCTATTTGTCCTTCTCCATATCCTGCATTATTAGACGCACTTACCATTTGTTGTAAACTTGATGGTAAAAATAACTTAACAGCAAATCTTGCTGGTCTAGCATAACCCTCTGCTTTTGCCATAGCAGCACGAAAACGACCAATTGTGTTTTCTGTATTTCCTCTTTGTCTTAGTCTAGGGTCTCTATCAACATTATCTAAACTTCTATCTCTAGGAAAACCTACTCTTATATCAAAAGGACCTACTCGTTTACCTGCTCTAAAAATTGCCATTAGTAAGGTCTACCTTTCTCAAATCTTGCGACTGGTAAAAATATTGCAATTGCCATTTCTTCTGCTGTTATATTTAAAAATGATGACCTAACTTGACTGTATAGGTAATGTTTAATTGTTTTTTTATAATATCTGCCTGATAAATTGCCAATATTATATCTTGTTTTACTATCAAAATTCTTATCACTTGCAAATCTTGATAACTGTCTTAAAAAGTTTACTCTTGCGCCAGGTTGTAAATAGTGAAAATTAATACCATAGAATCCACCTTTTGCAAAGTCTATGGGAAATATCAAAGGAAATCTATCATAGTAAGGTAATGTCTGTTTAAATTTAGGGTCATAAGCAAATAAATTCATAATACCATACTTAGGTGCTACGGTTGCTTTTCCTTGATTGATTAAACTTCTAGCACCAGGCTGTCTAGTCATTGATTGTACTTGTTTTTTGTACCAATCATATGATTTAGGACCAGTTGTCGTGTCTAATATTTTATCAAATACAGTTGCCATACTACTATTTATATTGGTTTATAGATGGTAATTAACTCTTCCTTACCTTTTACTTTGATTTTATCTACTTCTACTGACTTGATATTGTCTAGTTTTTCTTGCGTAAATGATGAATATAATAAAGGTGTTACTTTACCATTATCGTCTTTGTAGTTTCTTGTTGTTGCTTCTAGTCTTGCAGCTAAATTAACTGCGTCTCCTATAACAGAATAATCTAATCTCATTTCACTACCCATATTACCTACAATACAAGTCCCCGTATTGACACCTGAACCAATATTAATATCTGGTAGTCCTTTTTCTTTAAACTCTGCTTTTATTTTATCTGTTTCTTCAGCACATTCGATAGCAGTTTTGACTGCCATTTCAGCATGATTAGGACAATCAAGTGGTGCGTTCCAGAATGCCATAATACAATCACCCATATACTTGTCTATTGTGCCACCATTGTCTAATACTATTTTACTCATACGATTTAAATAATCATTTATGACATCAACTAATCCTTCAGGATCATCATTGTTTTTGTAATACTCTGAAATAGGTGTAAACCCTACAATGTCCATAAACAAGAAACTCATTTCTTTTCTCTCTCCACCTAGTTTTAATTTACTTGGGTCTTTTACTAATATAGCAACTTGTCTTGGGTCTAGATATTTTTCAAATTGTTTTCTTATTTGTTGTTTAAGTCTAAACTCTAATATAAATCTTAGGAATGTAGAATGAAAACCTACTATGAATGCTGTCAATAATATCCATGTAATATCAAATAAGACTAGACTTTTAAATGAGAATGATGTATAATAAAGACCACCAATTGTACCTACACTTAGTAATAATGCAATAGACCAATATGGTGTAAATCTACAAACTAATACTATAACACATCCTACAAAAAATGCAAGCATTAATTCAATTAAATTATCAAATCTTGTAATTGTTTCACCGTCTAATATTGTTTGAAGTGAATTAGCACTTATGACATAATCATACTTCTCGCCAGTAGGTGTTGCTACTATACTCGATAATCCCTCTGCTGTCAAGGCAATAATTACAGTAGTTCCTGCAGCCGCTGAAAAGTCTTGACTTGCTGCTGATATTGTGTTAAACTCTTTGTTCCATCTTAGCCATATTCTTGCGTTTGTGTCTGTATTGATTGTTGCATATGCTGGTACTCTCATAGCAGTTACACCAAAATCATCTGCCTTTACTTGATAACTAGGATCACCTACTGCAACTCGTATTGTTTCTATCGCCATGTTAGGATAAACTTCATCACCTATCTTCATAAGAAGTGGTACTCGTCTTACAACACCATCTATCTCTGGTGCTGTATTGATAACACCAACACCATTTGTGCATTGTGCAAGTTCTGGTAAAGGTCCGACCATACCAGGCCATTCAAATAAAAAGTCAAGTGGATTGCCTATCTTTGCAACACCTCGTGGTACAGGATTAGATGTTCTCTTTTGTACTGTGCCAGTTTGTGCTATAACTGTGCCGTATGTCAATGTCTCACAAAACTCCCAATCGCCACCAAATCTATCAGGTTCAGTAAACAATATAGGCATAACTATGATACCTGTTTCTGCTGTTCTTAGTTCTACTATTAAATCTGCTAACTTATCTCTTGGCCATGGCCATTGACCATGTTTTTCTATTGCTTCTTCATCTATTGTTATGATTGTTATATCTTGCGATGGCAACTTTTCTTCGTTTGCTAAAAGATAGTCAAAAGATTTAAGTCTTAAAATTTCTTTACCTGAAGGGTCTTGTAAACCAATATATGTCAATACAAATAATGTAATAAAGGCAGTAGTCCAATGAGTTAGTATTTTTCTAATCAAAACCATCTCCAAGGAAGTATTGAATACCCTATCAGATTAAAATACATTTCAATTAGGTACATGGCTACTACAAAGAAAGTTGTTTTAAATATAAATCTGTATGGTTGAGGTAGACTATTTTGCCATCTATTAAATCTACTACCTTGTACCTTTTCTTCCATATTAGTTTTCTGCCATATTATATTTGCCCACCAATTAGCAGATAATAAGTTCTTTAGCATTATAAAAGGCCAAAGTAGTATCAATAATATTTTTCTCATTAATTACCTTGCGTTGTTGATAGTGTACAACCTGCTTGTACTCCGCAAGTCATATCTATGTTATAATCTTGGTCAGTAGAACCAGTTTGTGATAAATCAAAGTCGGTAGAATAACCATCTAAATCAACTCTAGCTGCATGGTCACCTGAACCTGTTTGTGATATATCAACATCATGAGCATAACTACCTGTGCCTAAAGTTAAATCTAAAAAGTGTTCACCTGTACCAGATTGTGTTATATCTACTGCATTATTAGAATTATTTATATCTACAAAAACAGTCTTATCTCCATTGTCAAGTTGTTGCATGGTAATAACATTTGAAGATGAATCTAAATCTAAACTCATATAATGCTCACTTGAAGTTGTGCCATTGTTTCTTTGTTGTAAAGTTAGTGTGTTTGTAGAACCATCAATATCTAACCACAATCTATGGTCGCCTGTGTCAGTTGCATAATCTCCTTGAGAAATATTAAGTGTATTTGTATTGCCTGTTATATCTAATGCAATACCATTATTACCACTATTACCACTTGTCGTTACATTACCTTGGTCTATATTAACAGTATTACTATTACCTGTAATTTGACTATCACTAGACCAATCTGTGCCTATCACAAAATTATTTTCACCTGTTTGCTCAATATTAATTGTATTACCATCACCATCAACATTCATCTTAACACCATTACCTGTTCTTGCCTTATCAGTTGTAATTGTAGATGATTGATTAGTTGTTGGTGTAATATTAACTACTGTTAAAAAGTTTTCGTATGTGTCTGAAATTAAGTTAGCCATTTTTGCTTTATCAAAAGGACTTTCAAATTGATTTATGTCAAAAGTTATATAAGCCGCACCTGTATAACCACTTGGTAATTGATTGCCTGACCAACGCATCCATAAGACTTGACCGTTACCGTTTTTTGCAACCCATGTACCATCACCTGTAAAATATGTACCATAAGGATATACTGCAACATCACTACCATAATCACTATCTGTTATATCAGTATTTGTAGTTGTGATTGTATTTGAGTTATTATTATTTGTACAGTTATAAGCACAACCATTTGTATTACCAACAAGTCCTACTGTACCACCTAATTTGTTTTCTATGAATGCTTCAATAGTTTGGTTATTATTACTAAAGTTTTGATTGTTTTCACCAACTAATACTAAAACGCCACCTGCCTGTACAAAGTTTTGATATCTAGTTTTACCATTACTACCTATACTATTGTTATATTTCATATCCCAAACCACATCATAACTATTAATTAAATTTTCATCTACTGTACCTGTCGTAGATAAGGTAACTGTATAACCATCTGCCTCTAATTGTGCCTTGACGTTTGTATGTGCGTCTGAATAATTACTATGATAGATTAATGCTGTCTTACTAGCAAATGCTGTTGATGAAAACAATAGTATAAAACATACTAAGAATGCCAGTAATAAATTTTCTTTAATTAATTTGCTGAATAGTGATAGCATTTTCTATACCTCCTAACTCAAAATCATATTGTTCAAACTCACTTTGTATTATATTCAATACATATCCATACTCTTTGTCTAATCTTAATTCAATATAAGCACCACTTGCGTCCTCTCTAGCCCAAACCCATTGTGGATCCTCATCTAATATTATAACACCAGTTTCAGGATTCTTACCTAGTAATATACCAGCTGTTGTTTTCTTATCAAATTCTGACCTCATCGCCTTTGCTAATTCTTTATTAATTTGTGCTAAAATATCTGCTAAAAAGTTTTGCTCTAAGAAATCTATATCAAGACCTGTTGCAAATTGACTTTCATCTTCTTCAAGATAATCTACTTCTAAATCATCAAATTGTAAAAAGTCAATATCTAAAGCGTCTGCAACTTCATTTAATCCTTCTTCGTTTTGCATTTGCTCTATTTCAGCAGGTTTAGATATAATCAATAAATTATTAATCATATCTTCATCTAAATCTAAAGTTACAGGTGTCAATGGTCTAGTTGCAACTGTATCAACAACTGTAGCTTGAAATGCTTGATTTAATATAACTTGACCTGCGTCTGACTCTACGCTAATTTCGCCGACAAAACAACTACCATTTGTATCACAACTTGGTAAAAGAATAATTGTAGATGAACCTACTTCATCAATTGTCATTGTGAAATCTGTACCACGAACACCAATTGTTGCTGTTGGTGTTGTTATCTTTACATTTGTTGCTGAGTTTTTAGCAATTTGTCCTGAAGCATATCGTACTGTGCCAAGAGTTGCCTTTAAGGATAGTTTACCTGTTTTGGTATTTGGGTCATAAACAAAATCGTCTATAAGAAGTTTACTATGTTGAGTAACATCAACTCTGGTATCGTCAACAAACTCAATGCCAACTTTACCATTGCCTGTTTTTACAGTATCGTAGGAGAAAATGTCTAAGTCTTTCTCAACTACGATACCTTTTTCACCATCTTGTCTATCAATAGCTGCATTACCTTCGTGTAGTGTTACTTCACCAATAGAAGCAAGACTACTGTTTAGGGGTAAAATCGTAAGGGTTAAGACTATGCACCCAATTATAAAATTTATAAGCCGCATATGTAATCATTCCTGTATATAATATAAATGTAATTAATCCTAAGTCCATATATTAGTCTCTCTGTATTATATCAATGTTGTGGTTGTCGCCACTTGTTGTTAAAGTAATCATGTTATCGTAAATACCTGATTGTGTAATATCTACGTCAGCAATAGAACCTGTATGTGTGTGTATGTAGGTATGACCTGCACTATCACCATCTCCGTCTATATCAACCAAGAAATTATTTGTATCACCATTTACTGATAAAGTAAAGATAACACTAGTACCATCTATTGTAGTAGCAACAACATTACTATCACTACCTGACGCACCTGTTATTGAAACATTAGCACCTGTGGCGTCTGCTGTTTCACCTATGTCAATGTCTAGGTCGTTTGAAGAACCTACCCAAATAACTGACGCTGTAACTGTGGCACATGAACTAACTGTTCCTCCACTATCACATTTAATATCTATGTCGTTACTATTACCAGTTGTACTAAATGTACCTGTATAGTTAGCACCATTGATATCAAAAGTTAATACGTTGGAATTACCAATTTGGTCAATGTTAAAATTAGATGTAGCACCTGTTACAGTTGAAGCTGTAGTACTATTACCTATTGTGTTATTTTGTCCGTCTTGCAACACATCTAAAGTTAATGTTGCTCCCGATTGTGTTACATAGATATCATTTGCCATAACCCATGGCGTTGAAATCATCATCAAAAACATAACTATTTTAGTTATACTTTTCATATTTACTTATTTTCCTTTTCTAAATGTATATTATTTACGCCTTGCATTTTCCATAATTTTTTATTGACACCTTCATATATCATCTGCAACACGGCGTGTTCTATTGTTGTTCTTATAGCATAATTAACTGGTTCGTTTGTAGCGTTTCCTGATTCAAATTCTAACGCTTTTGTACTTAAATCTAAAAATCTGAATACATCGCCACCTTGACTATAACTTGCGATAGTCTTTGTTGCTGAAACAGATAATAATATCTCACCTGTTTGTACTGCAACAAGTCTTAATGAAACTGTTACTTGGTCTGTACGATACTGCTCACTTACACCTATACCAAAATATCTTGCACCAACACCACCACTCATTACATTACTATCATATCCTACAATACCGCCTTCAATAATTAATCCTGCAAAGACTAATGGTTTCAAAACATTACCTGTTTCTGTTTCACCATCGTATAGTTCTCTTGTACTTCTAATCAACTGTCTTTCTTTAACAAGATTGTTTAAACCTTTTCTTTCAACAACTTTAAACCAGTCGCCATCACTCACTGCTTTTAAAGCAGATATAACCCAAACATCAGGACCTTGTGTAACTGCTGTTGACAGTTGCGAAAACTTTGGATTAGGTTTTCTTTGTCCTGTTTGGTCTGTAAATTCATATACAGCAATCGTAATCATTGGTTGATTGCCTAAATCAGGTATCTCTCTTAATTTTTCATATGTAGTTGTTCCTTCAATATATGGTTCTGCAACATTTGAGTATTGATTGGAACCAGTAGAAGCACAACCTGTTAAAAGACATAAAACTCCTGCAACTCTTAAAAATTCATATATGCCCATCTTAAATCCTAAAACTGAAAATCACCTAATGGTACTGACATTGTAGTAACATTACCAGTAGGGTCTGTAATCGTTAATGTAATAATTTCTGTTGAAGTATCTTTAATCCAATAAATTGTAGAACCTTCTACTTCAGCAGTACCACTTGTTGGGCAAGTACCTGTACATGAAGTACCAAACATATTGTCAACTAACTGTTTTGATAAGTTAGCATAAATTCTACTCTCTACATTTTTTATAAACTTAGCAATAGTTGTGTTGTTTTCTGCTCTAAGTGCAGCTGCGGCCGCTGATTTAGCGTCATCAGCAACACCTTTTTTTCTATTGAATTGTAATTGTTCAACAGATAAGACATGGCTAGAATAACCATTCCCGCTAAATGCAGGATTCTTAAAATCGTGTACTAATTCGCTTGCTGTAAGAGTGTTAGGACCCACCAATAACACATAAAAAATTGATACTAACACTACCTTTTGTAGTGTTCTCATGCTTATATTTATAAGAAAAGGTAGTCTATTAGTCCGACAATTACGATGGTAGTTATAAAAAGTGTGCCTATTGCGACAGCACTATTTTTTAAGTGGGTTAGGTATTCTTTTTGTAGTCTCTGATTTATCATTCTGGGCATTTTTTCGTTCATTCTCTTGTATCTCCAATACCGTATTTAATTTTGACCTTAACCTGATAAGGTCATTATCTAACATTCTAATTCTATCAAGTAAACCAATTAAAGCTGTGTTTGCTTCGCCTAATTTCTTTTTAAGATTTTCTGTTGTAAACTTGTATATGAAATATATGAACCAACCCATAGCGATTGCTGCCAATGTAGCGAAACCATATTGGTTGAGTATCTCTATTATTGACATTTAATCTCTCCTGGCGTCCTTTTTTCCGTCTGCTCTAGAGATTCTATCTTCGTCTGGTCTTAATTTTAAAGCGTGAGATATAAGTAAGTCTAATTTTATCATGTCATTATTCATAGTTTTAATTCTGTTATCTAGTGCCATAATAATACCATGAATACTACTTACTTGCCCTACAACAGATTCTAGAATATACTTTAAAATCATATATATAAAAACACCCATAACACCAGAGGCAGCTACAGGTAAACCAAATTCAATTAATATTTCAAAAAACAAATTCATATAAACTATTTATACGCTAAAAAAAAGGGGTGCCGAAACACCCCTTAATCCAGGGATTCACCCCTTAATAATGTAATTTACTTTTTAGTGTATATTGAGTATAAAACCCAAACAGCAACTAAACCAACTAAACCTTGAGCACTAAACCCAGCGATAATTGATTGTACATTACCTATCACACTTATGTCTGGCCAGAATGGCACGTTTTGTCCACTAAATAAAACCTCAAGCACAATACCCAAAGCAATAAGTGAAACACCTACATCTGCTAGAGCAGCTGCCCAGCCTTTTATTTTATTAATAATTTCCATATATAGTCTCCTTTATATGATTTGATATCTCAAACTGTACATGACAATTAGTATTATTTATATTAAAAAGGGGTTAGGACAGAATATCCTAACCCCCATATAAAGAAACAGGTGGAGAGATTAATCCTCTTCTGCTAATTTTGAGAAGTAATCAAGCGTTTCATCACCATCATCCTCACTATCAGCAACCGAAGTAGAAGTATCTACTTGAAAAGAAGTATCTGCTGTTTCGTTTACAACTGGTTCACTAACTGTTGGTGTTGTAGGTGGGTCCATAACATCTTCAGCTGTACCAGTATTTCTAACACCACTTAAAACTTTATCAAGTTTACTTTTCAGTTCATCATAAGATTTAAAGTTTTCGGATGCAAGAAATGGTTTTAGTGGATACTGTTTGTTCCACAATTCTTCAATAGCCTCATCATTATCTTTGACAGTAGATGAACTATCAAATTCTGATTTATCATAATTCCAGTAACCATCAACTTTTCTGATTTTCAGTTTAAAGTTTGCACCTTCCCAGAAATCAAATGGATTGATAGGTTTCTCATCTTCAAATTCAGGTTTCATCGCTTCAGTAATCTTATCAAAGATTTTCTTACCGAATTTAAATAGTTTTACTTGACCTTCGTTTTCAGGATGTTTAGAATCACTAACAACTAAAACATTTGCAATATAAGATAATTTTCTTTTTCTCTTTCTTGCAATTTCTTTATCTGCCTCAACGCCAGAGTTCCACAGTAAACTGTTAGATTCACTTACTGGATCTTTTTTATTAAGTGTTGTTAAACTGTTCTCAATATACCAACCACCAGGTCCTTGAAACGCATGAGACCATAATCTTGCCCATGGCAAATCTTCGTCTTTGACTGCTGGTAAAAATCTTAGTACGGCATAACCATTACCAGATTTATCTAGTTCTGGTTTCCAGAATCTATCATCTTGATATGAGTTTTTTTGTTTTTGAGGTTCGGCAACTTTAGATAGTTCGCCTATTAGTGTGTCTAGATT
>Ga0114933_10004826_pt1 | contig 12436 bp, 10 predicted proteins | sample 4SBtaG_FD_89691 | JGI IMG/M metagenome (GOLD analysis project Ga0114933, IMG submission 89691) | Deep subsurface microbial communities from Kolumbo volcano to uncover new lineages of life (NeLLi) - 4SBTROV12_W25 metaG | ecosystem: Environmental > Aquatic > Marine > Volcanic | place: Kolumbo...
AAATAGCTGAGAGCAAAGTTGAAATTAATGAATTAGAAAAAAATGCAGTATCAAGATTGAGAAAAGAACCGGATGAAGTTGAACAGTTAGAAGAAATTGAAGAAGAAGAAAATGACGATTTTGAAAATTTATACAAAGGTCAAATTTCAAAAAGTGGTGTAGCTATACTTCCATCTAAAAGAACAAGAAGGGTACCCGAAGTAAAAAAAGCAGAAAATAGTAATTTAGCAAAAGAAGCATTAAGTGAACTAAAATCTGAACAGCCTGAAATAAAAGACCAAGCAATTGACACAGAAGAAGAACCGCTAGAACTAAAAGAAGAAGTTCAAAATCCAGAAAAATAAAATATGCAAAAAACAATTTCAGTTGCTCCTATGATGGATTGTACTGATAAGCATGAAATTTATTTTTTAAGTCTTATTAGTAAAAATATTCGTTTATATACCGAGATGATGGTAGCTAATGCTATTATTAGAGGCAATAGAAATAAGTTATTATCATTTAAAAAAATAATGAACCCAGTAATTCTTCAAATTGGTGGATCAAACCCAATTGAATTAGCAGAAGCATGTAAAATTTCAGAAGAGTACGGGTACAAAGAAATTAATTTAAATTTAGGTTGTCCTAGTAAAAAAGTACAAAAAAATAAATTTGGTGCATGTTTAATGCAAGAACCAGATCTTGTAGCTAGATGTATTGAAGCAATGAGCAAGTCAACTAAATTACCAATCACAATAAAAACTAGAATTGGCTATAATGATGTGGAAAATTTTGATTTTTTAAAGTCATTTATTCAAACTACTAAAGATGCAGGATCAAAAAAATTTATTATTCACGCGAGAAAAGCTTTATTAAAAAAGTTAAGTCCAAAAGAGAATTTAAATATTCCACCATTGAAATATGATTTTGTATATAAACTTAAAGACCATTTTAAGTACGATGAGATAATTATTAATGGAGGTGTTAAAACTACACAAGAAATTAAAAATCATTTACTAAAAGTTGATGGTGTAATGATAGGTCGAGCTATTTATCACTCTCCTTACTTTTTAGCTGAAATAGAAAAAGAAGTATTCGGTAATAAAAATGTACCAACAAGAGCTGAAGTGATGGAAAATTTAATACCTTACATTCAAGAAGAAACATTAAAAGGGACAAAATTAAATCACATCATGAGACATACCGTGGGATTGTTTCATGGGCAAAATGGATCAAGAAGCTGGAAACAATATCTTTCAAAAAATATGTGTATTAGAGATGCGGATCTCCAAAAGGTAAATCACATAATGGACCAGGTTAAAAAAACAAATCCTGTATTATTAGAAAGATAATTTTGAATATTCTTTCACAGTCAGAAATAATTTATTTAATTTTTATAATGGTTATAACAGCAATACCAGCGGGCTTTGCTGCAGGACTATTTGGTATTGGTGGAGGTTTAATTACAGTTCCTATTTTATTTTATATTTTTAGCATTTCTGGAATTGAGCCAGCCTACTTAATGCACTTAGCAGTCGGGACATCTTTTGGAATTATTATTCCTACTTCAATTGTTTCTGTTTTAACCCATCATCAACATAAAGCTGTAGATTTTGGCATTGTAAAAGGTTATGGAATTTTTGTTGCAACAGGAGTGGTTTTGGGAACTATTTTGGCCGCAAGTTTAAAAACTAAACCTTTAATTTTATTTTTTACAGTAGTGGTTTTTATTTTAGCTGTTTATTTATTATTCCTCAAAGAAAAAGAAGAAAACTTAGATATAAAAATGGGATTATTAGCTAAGGGATTATCAGGAGTTATAAGTGGATTAATCTCTGCTCCTATGGGCATAGGAGGGGCAGTAATGAATGTTCCAATACTTAAATTTTTTGGGTATCCGATAAACAAGGCTATAGGAAGTGCTGCCGCCATTGGTTTCGTAATCGCTTTATTTGGGGCTGTAGGTTTTTTAATCTCAGGCTCATATTTAAATGTAAATCTCCCTTTAAGTATTGGTTTTTTAAATATTCCTGCTCTCCTAATTTTTTTTCCTATCACTGCTTTCATGGCAAGATTAGGAGCTAAGATCAGTCATAGAATTAATAAAAAAAAAATGACCAAATATTTTGGTTTATTTTTAGTTATCATCGGCACGAGATTTTTATACGAATATTTTAAACTTTAGATCTTTTGATCGTACTCGCCAACTTTTCCAGTCTTTTGAAGTAGACTGTCAATAAAATCAAATATTTTTTTCTTTCTATTGTTAGATGTTGTACTTTCGGTAACAATTACCAAAGAAGGTTTATTCGAGGAGGCTCTTATTAAACCCCATGATCCATCTTCTAAAGAGAACCTTACTCCATTTACTGTAAGAATTTCTGTAATTGTTTGTCCATCTATTTTAGTATTTTTTTGTTTTAATTTTTGAACTTCATTGACCATTTCATCAACAACTTTATATTTTTCTTCATCTTTGCAAAATGGTGCCATAGTGGGTGTTTGATAAGTGATTGGTAATTCTTTAATAATTTCACTCATTTTATTATTTTGATTTACTAAAAGCAAGCAAACCTGGATCGCAGAATTTATTCCATCATCATATCCGTAACCTAAAGGCTTATTAAAGAAAAAGTGTCCGCTTTTTTCGAAGCCTGCTAGTGCTTTTTCAATATTCACTTTTCTTTTAATATGTGAATGACCTGTTTTCCAATAAATAGTTTTGCATTTATTATTTACGAGAACTTTATCATTAGTAAACAAACTAGTCGATTTTACATCTACAACAAACTTGGAGTTTTTATAACTTTTAGAAAGATTTCTAGCTATAAGCAAACCTATCTTGTCTGAGAATATTTCATTTCCTTTATTATCAATTATACCACATCTATCTCCATCTCCGTCAAAACCAAACCCAATATCAGCATTATTATCTTTAACTGCTTTAGATATTGCATTTAGCATTTTTAAGTCTTCAGGATTTGGATTATATTTTGGGAATGACCAATCTAATTCACAGTCTAGTTCAATAACATCACAACCTATTCCCCTAAGAATGTCAGGTGCAAAAACTCCCGCTGTCCCGTTTCCGCAGGCAACTACAGCTTTAATTTTTTTAACAATTTTATTATTTTGAATTAAATTTTTTATGTATATTTTTTTAAAATCAGTTATTTTTTTAATATTACCTGTGCCTGATACAAATTTGTTATTTAGAGTTATATCTTTTAATTCAGACATTTCTTCTGGGGTATGTGTTAAGCCTTTTTTGATACCCATCTTTACTCCAGTCCAACCATTTTCGTTGTGACTAGCTGTAACCATCGCAACAGCATCAGAGTTTAAATTAAATTGAGCAAAGTAAACCATGGGGGATAAAGACAGCCCTAAATCTTCAACATAGCATCCCGTTGAAATCAAGCCTTGAATTAAAGCCATTTTTATTTTTTCACTATAAGACCTATAATCATGACCCACGATAACTCTTGGATTGATTTTTTTTGTGTGATTTATAATTTGAGTTCCTAAACCTTTGCCTAAATTAGTGATTCCCTCAATATCGATCTCTTTTTCAAAGATCCATCTTGCGTCGTATTCTCTAAAACCATTTGGATTGATTTTCATCAGCTATAAATACTAAAGAATATAGGCATTTGTTATTAAATGTTTATTAACAAAACTTTCCACTTGCAAAATAATTTAAATGTTCTTATAATGTTCTATTGAACTTACAGTTTATGTGGTATATTAACATAAATGTAACACAACATGTAGTTGTTTATTAACATTTAACAAGTCAAATAAGTAAAATATGAATAAAAACGTATCTTTAGCGATAAAAAAAGCTGTCAGTAGTATAGAAAAAAAACACCAAAATGAACTGACTGATCAAAAATCACGACGACCTGATCTATTTTCTCTAAGTGGAGAAACCGAGCTTTTTCAGAATGAAAAGGGCATAACAATAAAAATAGATAGATCCAAAGACAAAAATTTAACAGATTTCGGAAAAGCGACATTATCAGATAGATATTTAGGTCAAAATGAGTCTTACCAAGATTTATTTGCGAGAGTGGCAAGCACTTATGCTGATGATAATTTACACGCTCAAAGACTATACAACTATATTAGCAATTTATGGTTTATGCCAGCAACCCCGGTATTATCAAACGGAGGAACTGAAAGAGGTTTACCTATTTCGTGTTTTTTAAATGAAGCAGGAGACAGCTTAGAAGGAATACTTGACCTTTGGAGTGAGAATGTTTGGTTGGCTGCAAGAGGAGGAGGCATCGGAAGTTATTGGGGAAATTTAAGATCAATAGGAGAAAAAATTGGAAAAGTAGGAAAAACTTCTGGAATTATTCCATTTATTAAAGTTATGGATTCTTTGACACTTGCCATTAGCCAAGGTTCTTTAAGAAGAGGGTCTGCGGCTTGTTACCTTCCAATAGATCATCCTGAAATAGAAGAATTTATTGATATGAGAAGACCAACAGGAGGAGATGTAAATAGAAGATCTTTGAATTTACATCATGGAGTTTTAGTTTCAGATGATTTCATGAGAGCAGTTGAAACAGATGGTCAATGGGCTTTAAGAAGTCCTAAGGATGGTTCTGTTCAATCAACAATACAAGCGAGAAATCTTTGGATTAGATTATTGACAGCAAGAGTTGAAACTGGTGAACCATATATAATTTTTATCGATACAGTCAATAGACAAATTCCACAACATCATAAATTAGCAGGGCTAAAAGTTAAAACGTCAAATTTATGTAGCGAGATTACTTTACCAACAGGTTTAGATAATAATGGTCATGATAGAACGGCCGTTTGTTGTTTGTCTTCTCTTAATATTGAAACCTATGATGAATGGAAGAATGATAAACAATTTATCGAAGATGTTATGAGGTTTTTAGATAATGTAATGTCAGATTTTATCAATAAGGCTCCCGATAGTTTTAAAGACGCAAAATATTCAGCAATGAGAGAAAGAAGTGTTGGGTTAGGGGTAATGGGTTTACACTCATTTTTCCAACAAAAAAATATTCCTTTCGGATCAGTAATGAGCAAAGTATGGAATCAAAAAATATTTAAACATATTCAAGAGCAAGCAGATTTTGCTTCAAAAAAATTAGCCGAAGAGAGAGGAGCATGTCCGGATGCTGAAGAATACGGCATTAAAGAAAGATTTTCCAATAAGACAGCGATAGCTCCAACTGCTTCCATATCAATTATATGTGGTGGTGCCTCTCCCGGAATTGAACCGATTGCAGCGAATAGCTATACACACAAAACATTATCAGGATCATACAATGTGAGAAATAAATATTTAGAAAAAATTTTAGAAAAACACGGAAAAAATGATAATGAAACTTGGTCGACTATAACCACTAACCAGGGTTCAGTATCTCATTTAGATTTTTTAACAGAACAAGAGAGAGAGACATTTAAAACAGCTTTTGAAATAGATCAAAGATGGATAGTTGAATTAGGTGCTGATAGAACGCCAAATATTTCTCAGGCTCAATCCATAAATATTTTTGTTCCAGCTGATATACATAAAAAAGAATTGCATCAAATTCATTTTCAATCATGGAAAAAGGGATTAAAAAGTTTGTACTACTGTAGATCTAAATCTATTCAAAGAGCTGAAAATGTTAACACAGGATCTTCAACAGATGTGACAAAAAATGTTTATAAAAATAACCAAAAATCAAATAATGAAGAAAACAAATATGAGGAGTGTTTATCATGTCAGTAGCAAAAAAAATTAATACGAAAGAAACAGAAACAAAAAAAATGGGTTTATTGGTTGAAAATCCAGTTTATAAACCCTTTCGTTACCCCTGGTGTTATGATTCTTGGTTAACGCAACAAAGAATCCACTGGTTGCCAGAAGAAGTGCCATTAGGAGATGATGTCAGAGATTGGCAGAAAAATATTTCTACAGAAGAAAAAAATCTACTAACTCATATATTTAGATTTTTTACCCAAGCAGATGTAGAGGTTAACAACTGTTATTTAAGACACTACACTACGGTTTTCAAACCAACAGAAGTTTTAATGATGATGACAGCTTTTGCATCTATGGAAACAGTTCATATTGCTGCTTACTCACATTTATTAGACACTATAGGAATGCCTGAAACTGAATATTCAGCCTTTATGAAATACAAAGAAATGAAAGATAAATATGACTATATGCAAGGTTTTGACGTTAAGTCAGATCATGATATAGCAATGACAATGGCAGTTTTTTCCGCATTCACTGAAGGGCTACAATTGTTTGCTAGTTTTGCCATTTTATTAAACTTTCCTAGATTCAATAAAATGAAAGGAATGGGCCAAATAGTTACGTGGTCCGTTCGTGATGAGACGCTTCACTGCAATTCTATGATTAGACTTTTTAGAGAGTTCATAAAAGAAAAACCTGAAATATGGAATGATAAGTTAAAAAATGAAATTTATGAAGCATGCAAAACTATAGTAAAACATGAAGATGCTTTTATTGATTTGGCTTTTCAAATGGGACCGATGAAAGGTCTTACTGCAGAAGAGGTAAAAAAATATATAAGATTCATAGGCAACAGAAGATTAGAGCAATTAGGATTAAAACCAATCTATGACGTAAAGAAAAACCCTCTAACTTGGTTAGACACAATGTTAAACGCTGTAGAGCATATGAATTTCTTTGAAGGTAGAGCAACCGAGTATTCTAAAGCCTCAACTAAAGGGACCTGGGGAGAGGCATTTTCTTAAAATTTTATCTTTGATTAAGTAGCATTACTTCTCTAACTTCTTTTCCTTTATATTTAGACAAAGGTCTAATGAGTTTGTTTGAAGCATGTTGTTCCATTATATGTGCTGACCATCCAGTTATTCGCGACATAACGAATATAGGAGTATAAAAATCGATGTCTATTCCCATCATGTAGTATGTAGGCCCACAAGGAAAATCAACGTTTGGATGAATATTTTTTTTCTCTAGCATAACTTTTTCTAATGTCTCATACATTTTAGTATATTTATCTTTTTTTAATAATCTTGCTACTTTAAACATATAATGTTTCATAGTTGGCACTCTAGAATCACCGGTTCTGTAAACTCTATGACCAAATCCCATAACAACTTTCTTTTTATTCAATGCACTCTCTATCCATTTTTTTGCTTTTTCAGGCTTGCCAATTTCTTTCATCATATGCATTACCGCTTCATTGGCGCCTCCGTGCAAAGGACCTTTTAATGATGCTATGGCTCCCGTAATAGCTCCATGTAAATCTGATAAACTACTTGTAATTGTTCTTGCGGTAAAAGTAGATACATTAAAACTGTGTTCGGCATATAAGATTAAAGATATATCAAAAGCCCTAACTATTTCTTTATCCGGAACTTTATTGAACATCATTTTGAAAAAATTTTCAGAAAAAGAAAGCTTTTTACTTGGAGAAATAATTTTTTTGCCTTTCCTTGCTCTAAAAAAAGCTGCAACCGCTGTTGGAGTTTTAGCAAATATCCTCATAGCTTTTCTCATGTTTGCTTTTGGCGAGTTATCTCTTGTATCTTTGTCTTCAAGCGCCATCAAACTAACGCAAGTTCGTATAACATCCATGGGATGAGCGTTTTTTGGCATTCTTTGAATATCTTTTATTATATGTTTGGAAATTTTTCTTTCAGATCTTTCTTCTTTGATAAATTTGCTTAATTGTTTTTTGCTTGGTAATTCTCCATGTAATACTAAATAAGCTACCTCTTCAAATTCACACTTATCACATAGGTCCTGAACTTTATACCCTCTGTAAGTAAGTGCACTTAGCTCAGGAACAACCTGAGAAATTGTTGTCTCATCAACAACTATACCTAACAAACCTTTTTTTATTTCTTCACTCATTACTCGTGTCCCTCTGTAGAACAATCTGTAATTTTCTTGTCCGGTGTATTGTATTTCTCATATTCTACCAGTTCATACAACCTTTTTCTGGTTTGCATTTTATCAAGAATGTTATTTTGATGACCATTTTTAAATATTGACCTCAAACCATCCTCAACGTTTTTCATGGCCAATCTCTGAGATGTTACTGGATAAATAACTAAATTATATCCTAAATTCTCAAGTTGATTTTTTGTTAAAAGTTTTGATTTTCCGAATTCAGTCATATTTGCTAATAGAAAAGATTTGCAATTTTTTCTTACTTTTTCAAATTCATTTTCGTCTTTCATCGCTTCTGGAAAAATCATATCTGCACCTGCATCTTCATAGGCCTTTATTCTTTCAATAGTTTTATCAAGTCCTTCCACAGAATTAGCGTCTGTTCTTACTATAATAAGAAAATTTTTGTCTTTTCTTGCTTTTATAGAGTCTTTAATTTTATTTACCATTTGATCTTTTGAAATTAATTCTTTGTTATCTAAATGACCACACCGCTTTTCATCTACTTGATCTTCTATGTGGCAACCTGATAAACCCATTTTTTCAAAAGTCATTATAGTTTTTTTACAATTTTTGAAACCAGTATCCGCGTCAACTATTGTCGGTAAATCAGTCACTCTAGCTATTTGACTCGATCTATTACTTACATGATCTAATGAAGTTAACCCAATGTCTGGAACACCGAGATCATTTGACATTACACCACCAGAAACATAAACACCTTCAAAACCTATTTCTGAAATTAATTTAGCACACAATGGATTATAAGCTCCTGGAAATCTGAGTAGTTTTCCTGTTTTTAAAAATTTAATTAAAGATGATCTTTTTTCTAATATATCTTTTTTAGTAAAGTGCATGAGAGTTTTTATATTAGACGGAGTCTCAAAAATCAAAGACTATTTAATTAAAATATAAATACCGGTTAAAATTAATAAAATTGCAAGGATATATTCTATTATTTTTTTTATTTTTGTGTTCTTTATAAACATTCTGAGGCTGTTTCCAAATAGAGCCCAAATACAAATTGATGGAAAACAAACAACAGCTGCGGTTAAGGTTATAAATAAAGTTGCTATCAAAAAGTTTTCCTCTCTTGGAAAAAATGCAGAGACGACAGTAATAGCAATAGTCCATGCCTTAGGATTTATAAATTGAAAAAGAGCTGCTTCAAATAACTTAAGAGGCCTTCCGGTATTTTTCTTTATAACGCTTATTGATCCTATAATTGTCCAACTTAGATAAACTAAATAAAAAAAACAGATTATTTTCATGTAAAATTGTAATTCAGGAAATTTAATAAATAAATTTCCTAAACCGAAACAAACAAGTGAAATTTGCAAAATATGACCAGTTGGTATACCAATTAAATGCGGGAGGGTTTTTATAAACCCAAATTTCAATCCAGATGCAGTTAACATTGCGTTATTAGGCCCTGGTGTGACAAACATTATAAAATAATATGTAACTAAAGCTGACAAAAGAGTGAAATTAATCATATTAATTTCTCTATAATCTTTTCAAATTTAAAAAAATCTTTAATTAAAAAATCATGCTTAATTTCATTTTTAGTTTTTTCAGTATATCCGTCCTCAACTAAAACAAATGGAATTTTAGCTGCATAAGCTGATAATGAATCTACTTCGCTGTCCCCAACCATTAAAGTTTTTGATAAATTTCCACCAATAATTTCTACAACACTAGTTAAATGTCTGGGGTCCGGCTTATTATATTCAAACGTATCTGATCCTGCTATGTATTCAAAATATTTGTCTAAATCTAATTTTTTTATTAAATCTTTAGCAAGACTTTCTTGTTTATTAGTACAAATTGCCATTGATATGTTTTTGCTTTGACCCCATTTTAAAAAATCAATTAACCCACCAATTGGTTTACTTCCTTTATCTATATTTTTACTGTAGTAACTTATAAATTCTTTGGTCATTTCTTTTTTTATTTGTTCGTTATTTATTTCTTCTTTGAAGGACCTTTGCATCATAACCCACGCACCTCTTCCAGCTAATTTTTTAATATCAGTCATTTTTTTTTGAGTATGACCAAATTTTCTCATAACATGATTGTGTGCTTCCATTAAATCAGGAGCTGTATCTACTAAAGTACCATCTAGATCGAACAAAATTGTGTATTTTTGATTCATTTTTTAGTTTTAAAAAGAAATATTTTGTGACTTATTTCAGAGTCATTATTAATGTAAAGAAAAAATTAATGAAAACAAATATAAAATTTAAAAAAATAAACAACTATAGACTTAATCAAGAAAAGCTTAGAAATAAAGCTATATTAAAAGGCGTTAATCTAATAGCCCCTGAAACCATATTTTTATCAAATGACACGCGCATAGGAAAAAACGTTACAATTGAACCTTATGTCGTAATTGGAAAAAAAGTAAAAATTGGAAACAATGTTACTATAAAATCTTTTAGCCATATTGAAGGATCTACAATTCAAAACAATATAAATATTGGACCCTACGCTAGATTAAGAAGTGGAACAAAGTTATATAATGGTACAAAAGTTGGTAATTTTGTAGAAACTAAAAATTCGAGAATAAGATCGAACTCAAAAATTAATCATTTGTCTTATATAGGCGATACTGAAATAGGAAAAAATTCAAATATAGGCGCGGGAACAATAACATGCAACTACGATGGAGTTAAAAAAAATAAAACTAAAATCGCAGATAATGTTTTCGTTGGATCAAATTCATCACTAGTTGCACCTATTAAAATAAATAAAAATTCAATTATAGGAGCTGGTTCAGTTATCACAAAAAATGTAAACAAAAATTCGTTATCTTTAACAAGATCAAAACAAATAGAAATAAAAAATTATAAAAGAAAGAAAAAATAAATGTGTGGAATAATAGGAATTGTAAGTAAAAAATCTGTTTCAACAAATATCATTAACTCTCTAAAAAAACTAGAGTACAGAGGTTACGATTCCGCTGGGATAGCAACTTTAGACAACAATATTATAAATGAAAAAAAATGTTCTGGTAGAGTCGATCAATTAGAAAAAATATTATTTAAGAATCCTTCAAAGGGAAATATAGGTATTGGCCATGTAAGGTGGGCCACTCATGGTATTCCCAACAAAATCAATGCACATCCACACTCGAGTGAGATAGTGTCTGTTGTACATAATGGGATTATAGAAAATTCTGATTTACTTAAAAAAGATCTGGAGAAAAAGGGTCATTCTTTTAAATCTCAAACAGATACAGAAGTTATTACGTTATTAATTTCAGATGAACTTAAAAACAAAAAAAAACTTCCAACTGAAGCTGTTTTTAGTGCTTTATCAAAACTTGAGGGGAGTTTTGCATTAGGAATTTTATTTAAACATTATGATGATTTAATTATAGGAGCAAGAAGAGGAAGTCCCTTAGCAGTAGGATTTTCAAATAACGAAAATTACCTTGGCTCAGATTCTTATGCTTTAAAATCAATGACAAATAAAATTTCATATTTAGATGATGGTGATTTGTGCGTCTTAAAGAGGGATAATGTTGAGTTTTATGACATAAAAAAAAATAAAATAAATAAAAAAGTAGTAATTCTATCAGAGGAAAAAAATCCTATTGATAAAGGAGATTATAAAAATTTTATGTCTAAAGAAATTTTTGAGCAACCAATAACTATAAAAAAATGTTTAAATGAATATATTGATAATTTAAAAAAAGAAATAAACATTTATAACTTTCCAATAGATCCTAAAATTTTAAATAAAATTGTACTGATTGGTTGTGGAACAGCATACCACTCTTGTTTAGTAGCTAAATATTGGTTTGAAGAATTAACTGATATCGATGTCGAAGTAGATATAGCTTCTGAATTTAGATATAGAAATTTAAAATTTAATAAAAATAACCTTTATATCTTTGTCTCTCAATCTGGAGAAACAGCAGACACTGCTGCAGCTTTAGGAATTTGTAAAAAAAATAAAGTAAAAACTTGCTCTGTTGTAAACGTTATAGAGAGTTCTATTGCTCGTAATTCTGACTGGGTTCTACCAATAAATGCAGGTCCAGAAATTGGCGTAGCATCCACAAAGGCATTTTTGGGACAAATGCTGACACTATATATTTTATGTTTGAAAATAGCTTACAATCGAAATAACATTGATAAAAAAAATTATCAACTTAAGATAAATAATTTAATTTCTCTTCCTGCTACATTAAAGGAATGTCTTAAAATTGAAGACAAAATAGAATTAATGGCTAAAGAATTTATTGATGCTAAGGGGTCAATGTTTTTAGGACGTGGTTTATCTTATCCAATAGCATTAGAAGGGGCCTTAAAATTAAAAGAATTGTCCTATTTGCATGCGGAAGGATATCCTGCTGGCGAAATGAAACATGGTCCTTTAGCACTTATTGAGGAAGGGTTACCTGTAATAGTTCTAGCTCCAAAGGATAAATATTTTGAAAAAACTCTCTCTAATATGCAAGAAGTTATAGCTAGAGGGGGAAAAATATTATTTATAACTGACAATAAAAAAGATTTACTAAAC
>Ga0114933_10004827_pt1 | contig 12434 bp, 15 predicted proteins | sample 4SBtaG_FD_89691 | JGI IMG/M metagenome (GOLD analysis project Ga0114933, IMG submission 89691) | Deep subsurface microbial communities from Kolumbo volcano to uncover new lineages of life (NeLLi) - 4SBTROV12_W25 metaG | ecosystem: Environmental > Aquatic > Marine > Volcanic | place: Kolumbo...
ATCTATGCGCTCATCGGCCCAGGAGCCTCCGGAAAGAGCGTACTCCTGAAGGTCATCGCCGGTTTGATTCCGGCCTCGCAGGGCTCCGTGCTCTTCGAGGGAGACGACGTCACCAAGATGGGCGAGAGCGCGCTGGCGGCGATGCGCCGTGAGGTCGGCATGCTCTTTCAGAACTACGCGCTCTTCGACTACATGTCCGTCGGCGACAACATAGCGTTCCCTCTTCGACGCCTCTTCGATCTCGGAGACGCCGAGATCGCCGAGCGGGTAGCCGAGCGTCTCGAGCGAATGGCGTTGCCCGGCTTCGAGGAGCGCGCGGTCGGCGGGCTCTCCGGCGGTCAGAAGAAACGCATCGGGGTCGCGCGCGCGACGGTCTCGCGCCCGAGACTGCTCCTCTACGACGAGCCGACGGCGGGCCTCGATCCGGTGACGAGCAAAAAGATCTACAACCTGATCAAGGACGAACAGCGGTCGGCGGGCACCACCAACATCGTGATCTCGAGCGACGTGAAGGGCCTGCTCGCCATCGCCGATCAGGTCGGGATGCTGCACCGCGGGGAGATGATCTTTCAGGGAACCGTGGAGGAGGCGAGGGCCTCGACGATCCCAGAGGTTCACCAGTTCGTTCACGGGCTGGTCGATGGTCCGCTCTGAGCCGCTCGGCGATGCCGAAGCGCGATAGGCTGGCGGGCATGCCCCGCGCCCTTCTCTGTTCTCTGCTGCTCCTGGCCTGCGGTGGGCCCGAGCCCGAGTCTGCGGCACCGTCCACTGCTCCCGCCGCATCCGACTTGCCAGAGACCTCCGAGGCCCGCGGCGCGCCTGACCCCCTGCCGGCGTTGCAGGAGGGCCCACGCGCGGCGCAGCTCCCCCTCCCAGCGGCGCGCGTTCTGCGTGTCCCGATGCGAGACGGTCTCGAGAGTGTGGGGGAGTTGCGCCCCGGCCATGCTTCGACGGCTCCGTTGGTCGTGCTCGTGCACCAGCTCTCCACCGACCGCACCGAGTGGCAGCCCTTGCTGCGACGACTCGGGGCGGCGCCCGCGCTCACGACCTTTGCCTTCGACATGCGAGGGCACGGAGAAAGCACGCAGCTACGTGGCCGAACGGTCGCTTGGGCGGACTTCCAAACCGCCGACTGGGAGCGCGTCTCGGAAGACGTGCTGACCACCATCGACTACCTGCGCGAAGAAGAGGGCCTGCGCCCTGAGCGGGTGATCCTCGTCGGGTCCAGCATTGGCTCGAGCGCGGTGCTCCTCGCGGCGGCCCGCGAGCCCAGCGTAAACGCTCTCGTCGCACTCTCGCCGGGGCGCGCCTACCGCGGCGTCGACGCGTTTGGACCGGCGACGCAATTGGGCGACCGGGCGCTCCTCGCGATCGCGTCACGGGGAGAGCCCGCCAGCGCGGAGACCGCACAGGCCATGGGCACCATCGCCGGCGGCGGGGAGTACCTGCTCGTCGACGGAGACCGGCACGGGGTCGGCATGTTCGAGTCAGCACCGGAGAGCCTCGAGCGGGTCGTCGCGTTTATCCGCCATGAGGCTCGGCCGAGCCCGGCGCGGGTCGAGACCGTCGAAGCGCCCGCAGCGCGCTCAGAGGAGTGAGTGTGGCGCCACGAGCATGCCGTCTTCGTCAGCGTAGAGGAACGCGCCCGGCTCGAAGATGACGCCCGAGAAGCAGACGCTCCCGCCCCGCTTCCCGGCCCCGACCTTGGCGCTGCGCCGCGGGCTCGTCGCGAGGCAGCGTACTCCGATCTCCAGCGTGTCGATGACCGCGCGGTCTCGCACACAGCCGTTCACCACGATGCCCGCCCAGCCGTTGTCGACCCCGAAGCCAGCGAGCCGATCACCCACGAGCGCCGAGCGGAGCGAGCCGCCGCCGTCCACCACGAGCACGCGGCCAGCGCCCGGCTCCCGAAGAGCGGCTTTGACCAGCACGTTGTCCTCGAAAACGACGAGCGTCTCGATCGGCCCCTGAAACCGGGTCACACGACCCAGTGAGAGGAAGGTTCCTTGCGTCACTTGCACGCGCCCCTCGTTGGCATCGTAGAGGTCGGCGCACGTCCATTGGCTGGTCATGGGGCGCAGTATCTCTCGGCGTCGTCGTCATTCGCCACGGATTCGCCACATCTTCTCCACCACGGGGCAACGCGCGCAGGTCAGGTTGGCACATGCGCTCGCTGACATCCTACGGCCTTCCGTCACTGCTGCTCGGCAGCGCCGCGTGGTGCGCTCTCTACCTGGCCCGCGTCCACTACTGTGGTCACTTCACGTATGGCTTCCTCGTCTGGAACCTCTTCTTGGCATGGGTCCCGTGGGCGCTGGCACTCGCGGTGGAGCAGGCGGTGCGGCGCGACTGGAAGGCGCTCGCCCTGCCGCTGATGCTCGGTTGGGTGCTCTTCCTGCCGAACGCGCCGTACGTGCTCACCGACTTCGTGCACCTCCGGCTCCGCTCCCCCGTGCCGCTCTGGTTCGACGTCCTGATGCTCGGGACCGCCGCGCTCACGGGCTTGCTCGCGGGCGCCTTCTCGCTGCGCCGTATCGAGGACTCGTTTCGCGGCAAGATCAACCCTTGGCTGCTCCGCGCAGGGCTCTGGTCGACCATCGTCGCCGCGGGCTTTGGGATCTATCTCGGGCGCTTCGAGCGACTCAACAGCTGGGACCTCTTCGTCGAGCCGAGCGAGGTCTTGCGGTCCCTCTCGCATCTCCTTCAGCCCAGGGCGCTGGTCGTGACCCTCGCGTGCGCGGGCCTTCTCGGCATCACCTACGTGGGCATCGCCGACCGCTCGACGCCGCGCTGACGGGCCGCCGCAAAGAGGGCGATCGACGCGGCGACAGACGCGTTGAGGGAGGCGACCGGGCCAGGGTGGGCGATGCGCGCCAGGTGCGTGCAGCGCTCCCGGACAAGACGCCTGAGACCGCTGCCCTCGGCGCCCACCACCAGCACCCGACCCGCGGGCGCGGGCGGCAGCTCGTTCAGGTCGACGTCGCCCTCTGCGTCGAGACCGACCGCCTGCATGCCTTCGTCGATCAACGCCGCGAGCGTGCGCGAGAGGTTGGTGATGCGGACGATGCGGGCGTGCTCCGTCGCGCCAGCCGAGGCACGCACGACGACAGGGGTCACGGGCGCAGCGCGCTTCTTCATGATGATCACACCGTCGGCGCCGAACGCCACCGCGCTTCGGACGATGGCGCCGAAGTTGTGCGGATCGGTGATCTGGTCGAGCGCGACGAGCATCGGTGGCTGAGCCGCCCCGTGCAGGACCTGCTCGAGCTCCGCGTAGTTGTACTCGCCCGTGATCGCGACCACGCCCTGGTGCTTGTGGCCCCGCGCCAGCGCGTCCAGCTCGCTCTGCGTGCGCTCTTCGACGCGCACGCCGCGCCGAGCTGCGTCGTCGGCCAGCGACCGGAGCGCCTTGCGACCGTCCGCCGGGAGGTAGACCACGTGGATCTGGCCGGCCGAGGCGCGCAGCCCCTCGGTTACGGCGCGAGGGCCAACGAGGATTCGCTTCACGCTCGGGCCTCTCTTATCTCAGCGACGATCGCGCGGGCGGTCGCCGCGGGGTCCGGCGCGTTCCGGATCGGGCGACCGATCACGAGCACGTCTGCGCCGGCGCGAATCGCCTGCGAAGGGGTGGCGACGCGGCGCTGATCGGCGAGCTCGCTCTGATTGGGCCGGACGCCCGGCGTGACGAGCGTGGCGTCGGGGCCCGCGAGTTGCCGCACGAGCGCGGCCTCGTGGGGCGAACAGACGAAGCCGTCGATGCCGGCCTCCACCGCGAGGGTGGCGAGACGCCGCACCACGCGGTCGGGCTCCGGGGCCGCAAAGCCGATGGATCGCAGCGCCGCGCCGTCGAGCGAGGTGAGCGCGGTCACCGCGAGCAACTTCGTGTCCGAGCCCTTCACTGCGGCCACCGCAGCCGCCAGGGCCTCGGGCCCAGCCGCCGCGTGTACCGTCGCGTAGCGCACGCCCAGATCACGAAGCGACTTCACGGCGCCCACCATCGTGGCGGGGATGTCGTGCAGCTTCAGGTCCAAGAAGCAGGCCGCGCCGGCGTCGCGTACGACCCGAATCGCGGCAGGGCCCGCGTGGATGAAGAGCTGCAGGCCGACCTTGAGCACGCCTACCTCGGGCGCGAGTACACGCGCCAACGCGCCCGCCTCTTCGAGGCTGGGCACGTCGAGAGCGACAGCGAGTCGGTCCTTGGCAGTGAGCATGGGTTCGCGAGCGACGCTCGCTCCAAACGACGGCTAGAGGCCGTCGAGTCCAGCCAGCGGGTCGTTCTCTGCGGCCTGGCGACGGGCTGCGGCTGCGTTTCCGCCACCTCCGCCACCACCACTGGAGGCACGACGACGGCCGCCGCGGCGACGGGCAGCTCGCGCATCCGCCGCTGCCTGCGTGGCTGCCTGCTCGGCGCGCTGCGCCGCCTCAGCTGCTGCGACGCGCGCTTCAGCTGCGCGACGAGCGGTCTCTGCTTCGTTCTGGGCCTGGCGCGCCGCGCTCTCGCGCGCTGCCAGCTCCTCTGCCTCGGCGGCCTGTCGCGCCGCCGACGCTCGCGCCAACTCGGCGTTGCGCGCCTGGCTCGCCAGGTACGGCGAGACGATGCCGAAGTAGCCGCCGACGGCGGCACCGATGACGACGAGCGCGATGAGCGCGAAAGCCCAGCCGGGCACACCCTTGCTGCGCTCGGCCTCGATGCGCTTCAGCTCTTGCTCGTGAGCGAGCAGACGCTCTTGCTCGGCCTGCCGCGCCTTCTGCTCGGCCTGCAGTCGAAGCTGAAGCTCACGCTCCTCCTTCTCGCGGATCTGCCGCTCCTCGTCTTCGCGCTTCTGTCGCTCAGCCGCGGCCTTGGCCTCCTCGACCTCGCGGATCTTGCGCTCTTCTTCTTCACGCTTGCGACGCTCTTCGGCCTCGATGCGGGAGCGCTCTTCCTCGTCCTTGCGACGTTCCTCCTCCTCTTCTGAGTGGATGCGTTCCTCTTCGAGGTTCATCAACTCCTTGAGGTTGAAGAGGACAGAGGATTCCTTGTTCTCACTCATAGGGCGTATCGCTCCGCTTGCTCATCGAGCGCGAAGGGTCAGAAACGAGCAGCCACGTTAGCAACACCGCCTCGCGGGTGTCAACGCGCTGAACGCCTCGAAACCGAACGGCTTTCGGGGTTCTGTGACGAGGATCTTTGATCTGGGGTCTCGACGACCGGGTTCTAGCGCCTCTGACTCCGGATCGCCCGCAGGGCTTGGGTCCTCGACTGATCAAACGTACCCTGGCCGGCATGAGTCGTCACCTCTTCTACGGCTTCGCCCTCGTCATGGCGCTCGGCGGATGCGGTGAAGCAGCCCTCATGCCGAGCGGCGGCTCGTGCGTGCGAGCCGCGCAGTGCCAGCCCGGTCTCGTGTGCGTCGTCGGGCAATGCACGAGCGATCTCTCCGGCCTGGAGGGCGGCGTCGTGCCGTCGATGGACGCGGGCGTGGTGGCGGTCGACGCTGGCGAGGTGGATGCTGGTGAAGGAGTCGACGCGGGTGAGGTGGATGCCGGGCCGATCGGTGTCGACGGTGGCCCGCCGATGATGCGCGACGCTGGCCCCGGCGGCGTAGACGCAGGCCCGCCTGGCACGGACGCAGGCCCCCCCGTGATGATGGACGCCGGCACCGACAGCGGGCCGCCCCCGATGATGGACGCCGGCACCGACAGCGGACCGCCCCCGATGCCAGACGCCGGCTCTGACGCCGGCACCGACGCTGGCTCGTCCGCGGACGCGGGCTAGCGAAGCGTCCGGTCCCCTCACTGGCGAAGACTCGGTAGTGTTGGTGCGGCTCGGGCACGCCCCCGTAAGACTTGCCTCACGGCAGCGGGGAGGCGGACGGTGACCTCTCTTCGCAGTTCCGGACCGAGGAAGGGGGGCGAGGGGCCGTGCATCGGTCGCCGCCCATCGAGCACGTGGGGCAGCGGCGGCTGCTCGTTCGTATGGACGTCGAAGAGCGCGGCTGCTGAGCTGACTCCTGCAGCGGTCGTCGTGGGGTTGCGCAAACTCGTGTGGCTGGGGACACTGCTCGCGCGTGCGGCTTGCTCTGGTCATCGGCTCATGGCTCCTCATCGCCCTGCCGGGATGCGGCTGGATGAGCGAACCGTGTCCCTGCGGACGCAGCTTCGAACGCGACCCCTGGACCGAGGAATCATCGCCCGTCGGGCCCAACCATGCCGTCAGTGTTCATTGCATCTGTCGTTGCGGTGACGATGCACCAGTGCTGGAGGACCCCAGCGTGCAGTGCGAGCTTTACGAGGGCTCGTGTGTCGACACCGATGGGCGCAGCAACGCCTATACCTGCCGGTAGGCGACGCAATCGGGCTTTCTCGATCACCCTTCCGTCGCGTGCCGCGGCGGGTGATGGCGTGGGTTGGGGCTGAGAGCGTCCGTCGACGTTCGAGTACCGTCGAGTTCCCGAACGGGTGGCACGCCGCTCCGCGCGGCTCAGTCGCGCTCTACTCGCGCCAGAAGAACTTCCACGGGTTGTGCTTCAGGTCTCGAATGAGCTCCTGGAGGTCGTCGTAGATCTCCTCGTCCATCAGCAACGCGCCGACCGTGCCCCGGCCCTCGCGCAGCCCATGCACGATCTCTCCGGCTTCGTCCGCCGTGGTCTCGGCGCTGGAGGCGATCCGCTCGGCGCTCGCGATGGTGTTCTGGATCTGCTGGCGCTGGTCCGGCCCGAAGGTGTCGAGCACGTCGTTCACCCCGCCAGTAGCTTGGTCGATGTCCCGAAGCAGCCCTGGCGTCTCTCGGGTGACGACCGCGACCGTGCGGTCCAGGTTCCGGATGATGCGCTGAGGGCGCTCTCCGTCGATGTAGGCCTCGCGCGCGCCGCGGAGCGTGGTGATGCCCTCATCGCTGAGCGTGCGCACGTTGTCGATGATCGTGTCCAGGTCACCCCGGTTGTCGCTCACGAGCAGCCGGAGCTGATGGACCAACGCGACGATGTCCTCAAAGAGGGTGCCGAGGTCGTCGCGGTTCTCCCGGATGCCGTCATGGAGCGTCTCGAGCAGCTCGAAGCCGAGGCTCAGAGCGAGGTCGAGCCTCGGCGGATCGACGCCGCGCTGGGCGCGGGAGATGTCCAGGGGCGCGTCCTCCGGTTGACCCGGATCGATGGCCACGAACTGCTCACCGAGCACGCCCTGAGAGGTGACGAAGAAGATCGCGCCCTCGTGGATCGTGTCCCGGACATCGCTGTGAATCGACAGCCTCATTCGGACGAGCGCGCGCCGACCCGTCGTCGGATCGAGGCGTCGGCCGAGGTAGGTGACCTCCTCGACCGTGCCGACCTTCACGCCGCCGATTCGGACCGCTGCGCCTGGCTGAACACTGCCCGGGTTGTCGAAGTCCACGTTCACCTCGAACGCATCCTCGAAGCTGACGCCACCGAGGATGAAGAGGAACGCACCGAGCAGGATCGCCGCGGCGAGAACGAGCAGACCGACCTTCGCTTCGAGCGAGACCTTCACGACGCTCACACCTCCATCGGACCATCCGCCTGGCCCGTTATGAACTGCTGTACCACCGGATCATCGGTGGTCCGAAAGTCCTCGGGCGTACCGAGCATGCGCACGGTGCCCTTGTACAGCATGGCGATACGGTCCGCGATGCCGAAGATGCTCGCCAGATCATGGCTAACGACGATGCTGGTGACGCCGACTTTGTCGCAGAGCTCACGGATCATCTGGTCCACGCGGCGCGCGCTGACGGGGTCGAGCGAGGTCGTGGGCTCGTCGAAGAGCACGTACTCCGGATCGAGGGTGAGGGCCCGCGCGATGGCCACGCGCTTCTGCATCCCATCGCCGAGCTCAGGCGGGAAGGCGTCGGCGAACTCACCCATGTGTACGGTCTCGAGGCGTCGCTGAGCCTCGACGAGCGCGTCCTTCATGGCGAGGTTCTTGTGTTTGCGCAGGGGCAAGGCGACGTTCTGAGCGCAGGTCATCGAGTCGAAGAGCGTGCTGTTCTGGAAGACCATCGCGCACTTCATTCGTACCGGATAGAAGGCCTTCTCCGAGAGGCGGGAGACCTCCTCACCGTCGAGGTAGATCGAGCCGCCGTCCGGCCGCAGCAAGCCGATGAGGTGCTTGATCAGCACGCTCTTTCCGACCCCCGAGGCGCCGATGATGAAGAAGCACTCTCCGTCACCGACCTCGAAGCCCACGTCCTTCAGCACCTCCTTGGGGCCGAAGGCCTTGCGCACGTGTTCGAATCGAATGCTCACCGCGCGGTCATCCCGGAAAGATCAGGTAGCCGATGGCGCTGATGATGAACTGCAGGACGATCACCGCGAGCGAGGAGCTGACGACCGCGCTCGTCGTGGCCGCTCCCACGCCTTCAGAGCCGCCAAAGGTGGCGAGGCCGCGCTGCGCGCTGACGATCGGAATGGCGGCCCCGTAGGCCAGACACTTCGTGAGCCCAATGATCACGTCGCCTCGATCGACGAGCATGAAGTTCGCGAACGTCTGGTAGTTCACGTCGAACACCATGTGGGCCGTGAGCATGCCGGTGATGTAGGCCACGAAGCAGGCCCAGATGAGCAAGCAGAAGGTCATGATGACCGACGCGACGAAGCGCGGCGCGACGAGGTACTCCACCGGATCGGCGGAACACATGCGCAGGGCGTCGACCTGCTCCGTCACGACCATCGAGCCGATCTCGGCCGCGATGCCCGCTCCCACCCGCGTGGCCAGCATCATGCCGCCGATCGAGGCCCCGATGTCACGGATCAGGATCTCCCCATAGGTCGACCCGAGGATGGTGAGGTCGGGCACGATGCGCAGCGCCTGAAGCGCGGACTGGAAGACCAGGATCATCCCGATGAAGCCCATCGTCACCGTGATGAAGAAGACCGACCGGTTGCCGATCTCGTGCATCTGCTCGACCACGGCTTTTCGCTCGACTCTGCCCCGCAACACCACGCGGACCGTGCGTCGTGCCATCGTGAGGATGTCTTTCACGTCGCGAACGACGTCGAGGACAGCCTCCCCGGTGGTGGCGAGCGCGCTCATCCGAGAATGAAGCTCGAGAAGTAGTCCAGGATGAAGATGCCGCTCGCCGCGGCGACGACGGCCGCGTTGACCGCCTTGCCCACGCCTGGAGCCCCGCCCTTGACGGAGAGGCCGAAGTGGCAGCTCGTGAGCGCGATCATCGCGCCGAAGAGCAGGCTCTTGATGAGCCCGGTCAAGAGGTCCCACTCGTTGAGCAGCACGAAGAGCGAGTTCAGGAAGCTGCGCGGGTCAACGTCGAGCAGGGCCTTGGCAGCGACGATGGCGCCCCCGATGGCGACGATGTCGCCGATGACGGTGAGCACAAAGAGCATCACGATCATCGAGATCACGCGCGGGAGCACCAGGTAGGCGATGGGGTCGATGGCGAGCGCGCGGAGCGCGTCGATCTGGCTGGTCACGGTCATGGTGCCCAGCTCGGCGGTGTTGTTCGCGCCGACACGCCCGCTGAACATGAGCGCGATCAGCAGCGGGCCGACCTCCCGGAGCGTGGCAAAGCCGGCGCCCCACCCGACGATCTCGCGCGCGTTGAACCGGGTGACCAAGGGCGCGGCCTGGATGACCATGATCGCGCCCACGAAGAGGGCCGTCACGACCACGATCGGCAGCGATTTGACGCCCATCCGGTGGAGATTTCGGACCAACTCATAGCGGTCGATGCGGGGCGGGAGGAGCCGCGCGATGATGCGTGCGAAGAGCACCACGAGGCCCCCGACCTGCTCGCCCAGCGCCAATGAGACGCCCCCGAGCGCGCCGGGGCCGCGGAGCAGCCATGGGTCTCGCCGAGCGGTCATCGAGGAACGGAATCGGCGTCGACCTCTGCCTCGGGCACGATGAGGTCTTCGCCGATCTCCTCTCGACACATCTCGCAGGCACCCTCCACGGCGCTGGGGTCGAGGCCGTCGAAAGTGAGCTTTACGCGGTACTTGGCGCCGCGCAGACGGGGGTAGCTGCCGATCTCGACGGCAGGAAAAGCGAGACAGATTCGCTGGAGCAGCGCCGCGATCGAGCCTTCGTCGCAACGCGTGTAGAGCGCGCGGGAGACAAACGGGGTGTCCGCGCCGATCCGCTCCCGGAGGAGGTGGAGCTTGGACGCAAAGATCTTCGGCACGCCCGGAAGGACCATGACGTTGTCCACGATGATGACAGGCCACGGGACTTCGATGTCACTGAGCAGCTCCGAGCCCTCGGGCACGTCCGCCATGCGCAGGTGCCCCTCCGTGACCCTCTCGTCCCAGTAGCCACGGATGAGCCCCTCGATGAGCGGCGAGCGCACGAGCGGACGGGCGAAGGATCGAGCGACCGCGGGCAGCGTGACGTCATCGTGCGTCGGCCCGACGCCCCCGCTCGTGAAGACCAGGTCGTGGCTCGTGCGCAGACGCGTGAGATCGTCCGCGATGATCGCTTCGTCGTCGGAGCAGAAGACCGCGCGCTTCAGCTCGATGCCCAGCAAGCGCATCTCCCGCGCCAGCACCTGCAGGTTGCCCTCGCGGATCTTCCCGCTGAGGATCTCATTGCCAATGATCAATGCGGCGGCGCTCCGAGGCATCGCGCGAGATAGTAGCTCTCTTCGCGGTGGAGGGTTCGTCACAAAACGAACCCGGGCCTCGGAGCGTCAGGGGGGCACGGCCCGCAAGCTCAGTCGAATGGTCGTCAGACCGCTGGGCAGATCGACCTCGACGTCGTGTGGGAAGTGCCCCTGGGCAGTGACCGTGAAGTGGCGCGGGCCCGGCGCAAAACGCTCAGGGCGGCGGCTCAGCACCTGGCCAGCGCCGACGAATCGGTCTTCGACGTAGACCCGGGCGTTGGCCGGCTCGAGGATGAAGCGCACGCGGGCCTGCTCGCGTACCGGCTGCGTGGCCCCGCAACCAAGGGTCGCGAGGGCGAGCGCGAAGATCATGGAAAGCGCAATCAGTCGACCCACGGGAGCCCTTCCTCGGCGCAGGCCGCGCGCAAGCGCGCGATGTCGACCTCCACCATCACGACGGCGCCTCCGTCGACCAAGGGGCGTACGCCGACCACACGCAGGTTCGCGTCGACGGCCTCGTGGGCCGCCGTCGCCTGGCGAGGATCGGCGTGTACGTGGGCCAGCGCGTCGTCGACCCAACCGTGAACCGCTCGTCGTGCGCGCTCGCGGGCCTCGCCGCGCGCGGAGGCGCGTCGGGCTGAGAAGCGACCGATTCGAGCGTCTGCCGCGCCGACCGAGGCAGCCCGCACGACGCCGCCGGCGCGCGCGGGAGCGACGTCGGCCCAGGGCACCCGCATCTGCGGGGGCTGCGCGGCGGTGGACCGAGGCGCCGACCCGAGCACCGCGGCGAGGGCGAGGAGGATGGAGAGGTGTCGGAGGGAAGCGACCAAGCGCTCACTCCCACTCGATGGTGGCCGGAGGCTTGGAGGAGATGTCGTAGACCACACGGTTGACGCCACGCACTTCGTTGATGATGCGGTTGCTTGCACGAGCGAGCAACGAATCGGGGAGCCTCGACCAATCCGCGGTCATGCCATCTCTCGAGCTGACCGCTCGGAGGGCGACGACAAATTCGTACGTGCGGCTGTCTCCCATGACGCCGACCGTGCGTACGGGGAGCAGGACCGCGAAGGCCTGCCAGATCTGGTCGTACATCTCGGCGGAGCGGATCTCGTCGATCCAGATGTGATCGGCCTCTCGCAGGATCCGGAGCTTCTCCTCCTCGATCTCTCCGAGACAGCGAATCGCGAGGCCCGGACCAGGAAACGGGTGACGCCAGAGCACATGGTGCGGCATTCCGAGGGTGGTCCCGACCTCACGGACCTCGTCTTTGAAGAGCTCGCGGAGGGGCTCGATGAGGGCCAGGTCCATGTGTTCCGGCAGTCCGCCGACGTTGTGGTGGGACTTGATGGTGGCGCTCGGGCCCTTGAAGGAGACGCTCTCGATCACGTCCGGGTAGAGGGTGCCCTGGACGAGGTGACCGACGTTTTCGAGCTTCTGAGCTTCGGCGTCGAAGACCTCGATGAAGACGCGGCCGATGATCTTCCGCTTCTCCTCCGGGTCCGTGATTCCGGCGAGGGCGCTGAGGAAGCGCTCAGCTGCATCCACGTGCACGAGCTGGAGGTGGAAGTGATCGCGGAACATCTTCACGACGTCCCGCGCCTCACCCTGCCGGAGCAGTCCGTTGTCCACGAAGATGCACGTCAGGCGGTCTCCGATGGCTTTGTGCACCAGCATCGCAGCGACCGAAGAGTCCACGCCGCCCGAGAGCCCGCAGATCACCCGACCCTCGCCAGCCTGCTTTCGGATCTGAGCGACGCTGTCTTCGACGAAGCTGCCCGGCGTCCAATCGGGGGTGAGCCCCGCGATCGAGAAGAGGAAGGCTTCGAGGATCTCGGGACCCTGCGGCGTGTGCGCGACCTCAGCGTGAAACTGCAACCCG
>Ga0114933_10004831_pt1 | contig 12430 bp, 12 predicted proteins | sample 4SBtaG_FD_89691 | JGI IMG/M metagenome (GOLD analysis project Ga0114933, IMG submission 89691) | Deep subsurface microbial communities from Kolumbo volcano to uncover new lineages of life (NeLLi) - 4SBTROV12_W25 metaG | ecosystem: Environmental > Aquatic > Marine > Volcanic | place: Kolumbo...
CTCCAAACATTTACTTGAAATTTTATATGGTTTTGTATCTGCATTAGGAATTCCATACAAATTTGTTTTTGCTGGAACTACACTACTATCATATACATAATCATTTTTCTCTAGTACATCTATAACCCATGAACTATCACTATTGAGTGAAAAACTAGGTGCACGAAATCCTTTTGATTTTCCATTTGTTAGTTTGTTAAATATTTTAATTTCATTATCAAATTTTTCCTTCATATCTAATGAATCTATTCTAGTATGTTTCATTGTATGAAAAGCAATTTCATGTTCATTTTCTAAAATTAAATCTAGTAATTCTGGTTTGTATTCTAATAATTCACCGACAACAAAGAATGTTGCTTTAGTTTCCTTTTGTCGTAATAGCTCTAAAATTTTATGAATTCCTTGAATTACTTTTGGCTCTTTTTCAACTTGGAGTTTTGCTTTCTGAATTAATTCTGGATGGAACCAATCTTCAAAATCAATACCTAAAATATTCATTTTTTATCTTCAATGATTAATTTTTTTTATTACTCTTGCTGGATTACCTACTGCAATACAGTAATCAGGAATATCTTGAGTTACTACACTTCTTGGTGAAATTATTGAATTTTCACCAATAGTTACACCTGCTATGACTATTGCACCAGGATTAATTACAGCACCAGATTTTATTATTACCTTTGATACTTTTCTTGGAAAATCGCCTTGTTTCAAAAATAAATTGGCTGATGGATTACTATGAGCAAAAATCATTGAATGTGAACCAAGTGTAACATTATCGCCTATTTCAATCATTTTTGGATAAATTAAATCAATCAAAACATACGGATTAAAATGACAGTTTTTTCCAATCTTAACTCCTCTAGATTTTTGCATTGAAATTGAAAAATTCGATAATGGTGAAGAATATGCTAAAGAATGTAAAATCCAACTTCGTAAAAATTTGACCTTCATTTTGAATCGTCCAAAACTACCTGAATATCCATAAAAATCCATAACCTCTTTTTCATTAATTGGAAAAGTGTCATTTTCATCATTATTCATTACAATCATGATTAACGCAATTTTTTAAAATCTAAAGCTTACTGATAAAAAATAGTAGAATTCATACATAATATTTATTGTTGAAATGATCATTTTTAGAATAGAAATTGGAAAAATCACTATCAGAGTATATCTCTCTCTCAAAAAATATCAATGATCTCAAATTTGATAAAAAAATGAAAATTGCCATTCTCTCAAGTTTTACTCTGAATGGTCTTAGTGAAATATTACACGTTAAATGCTCGGAACTAGGAATTGGATACCGTTCATTTGTGGCCGGTTACAATCAATATGCTCAAGAACTTATTAATTCAAAAAGTGAATATTACAAATTTTCTCCAGATGTAACATTTTTGATTATAGACATTAGAAATCTTCTAGGCGAGAATTTCTTTTTTCCATACAATATATCTGATAATGAAAGAAAATCATTAATTTCGGAAAAAATTAATCATCTTGAAAACATGATTATGAATTTTGAGAAAAATCTTAATTCTAAATTAATAATTGCAAATTTTAACATACCATCATATTCTCCAAATGGTGTACTTGAAACTAAATTTGATTTTGGATTTCATGAAATGATTGAAGAATTAAATAAATCACTTCGTGATATATCTAAAAATCATAATTCAGTTTATGTCTATAATTTCAATCAATTCATCTCAAAATATGGTGAAAAAAATATTTTTGATTATAGACAATTTCATGTTGGTGATATTCAAATTGCTTTAAATTTTTTGCCACAATTCGGTTATGATTTAATGAGTTACATAAAACCAATTACTGGAACTAATCGAAAATGTATAGTTTTAGATCTAGACAATACACTTTGGGGTGGAATTATTGGTGAAGATGGATTTGATGGAATTGAATTAGGTCATTCACCTAATGGAAAAGCATTTGTTGATTTTCAAAAAGAATTATTATCTTTATGGAATCAAGGAATTATTTTAGCTATTAATAGTAAAAATAATTTTGATGATGCAATGAATGTGATCAAAGAACATCCAAATATGATTTTAAGAGAAAAAAATTTTGCTAGTATCAAAATTAATTGGAATGATAAAGCAGAAAATCTAAAACAAATTGCTAATGAAATAAACATTGGATTAAATAGTATTGTATTTTTTGATGATGATAAATTAAACCAAGAGAGAATAAAACATGAGTTTCCAGAAGTTTTAACAGTTGAATTGTCTAGTGATCCTTCCTATTTTTCAGCAATTTTGAAGGATCTAAATGATTTCAATGTCTTACAAAGAACTGAGGATGATGTTAAAAGAGGTGAAATGTATGCTCAACAAAGGGAAAGAAAAGAGTTTCAGAAATCAATCTCTAATTTAGATGATTTTCTCGAACAATTAGATATTCAGGTAAAAATGAAAAAAACTAGTGAATTCTTAATTCCAAGAATTTCACAACTTACATTAAAAACAAACCAGTTTAACTTAACAACAAAAAGGTATCAGGAAGAAGAAATTAGAAATTTTGCAAATAATGATAAATTTATTGTTGGCTGTGCACAAGTTTTAGATAAATTTGGTGATAATGGAATTACTGGCGTATACATAATCAACAAAGAAGATAAAGTATGGAATATTGATACATTTCTTTTAAGTTGTAGAATCATGGGTAGGGGGGTTGAAAATGGAATTTTATCCCAAATTTTAATAGATGCAAAAAATAATGGAATAGAAGAAATTAGAGCTAACTTTATTCCAACTAAAAAAAATAAACCTGCTGAAAACTTTTTGTCTGATTTTGGTTTCGAAAAACACGATGATTATTGGATCTATAAATTAAATAATGAAATAAAATTACCAAAACACTTGAAGGTTGAAATTGAATGATTAATGATGTTAATGCAATAGTTGCTAAAGTATTCTCAATTCCTGAATCCGAAGTTAATGATCAATCTAGTCCGGAAAATATTGAATCCTGGGATTCTTTTAACGGTTTAGTCTTAGTTGATGAACTTGAAACTCATTTCAAAGTAAAATTCACAATATCAGAAATTACTGATGTAAAAAATGTAGCAGATATCAAACGACATCTAAAAAACCATAATGTTTCTTAATGTCTGAAAATTCCTCTGACTTAACTTTTGAACAAATTGAAATAGGATTATGCAAGGAATTTCATGTAGATATAACACAATCTATGGTTGATGATTTTGCAAAAATCTCTGGAGATTTTAATCCGATTCATATGAATGAGGAATTTGCAAAATCAACAAAATTTGGAGGAAAAATTGTTCATGGAATGTTACTTGCGTCATTTTTATCAAGAATGGTTGGAATGTATCTTCCAGGTAAATATGCACTATATGCGTCTCAGACACTTGAATTCCACAAACCTTGTTTCATAGGAGATAAAATTACAATATCAAGTACTGTAAAAGATAAAAGTGAATCAACAAAAATTATTAAAATTGAAACAAAAATTACTAATAATAAAAATGACATTCTTCTTTATGGAGAAGGAAGAATAATTGTCTGCAATGATTGAAAATTTTGGTATTGGAATTGATATTTCAAGCATAAAAAAATTCGAAAAAAAACCATTTAAACAAAATGAAAACTTTTACAAAAAAATTTTTTCAGAACAAGAGATTACGTATTGTCTAAAATTTACAAATTACTATGAAAAATTTGCTGCAAAATTTGCTCTAAAAGAAGCATTAATCAAGTCTATACATAAAAAAATATTTTTTTCAGAAATTGAAACATCATATTCAGATTCTAGACCAATTGTAAAAATTTTAAACTCTGAACAAAATTATAGATTCCTTGCTTCATTATCTCACGAAAATGGAATTGCAGTGGCTGTTGTGATATCTGAAAAAATTATTTAATTTTTTCTTTGATTTTTTTACTTAGTTTTGTTAAAATAGAATTAAATGTAACATTCATTGATTGTTGAGAAACATTTGATGGAACAAATATTTCATCTGGAAAATTTTTAATCAATTCTATATCCGAAATAGTCTTCTTATTTTCTAATTCTAGATATTTTTTTTCTATAAATTTTTTATTTTTTATTATATCTAATTCTGCCTTGATTTTTACACCCAGAAAACCTTTTGAGATATAAAATGCCCATACAAACAAATCAACCAAAATTAATGAGAATCTCATTTTTTCATATGTTTTCTTTGAATAGTGTGTAAGAAGACAGTATTTTCTATTTCTTTCTAACCAATAGAATTTTTTTGAAGACCATTTCAATGAATAACTTTCAACATGAAATATTTTTGATTTAGGAACATAGTATGAATTTATTCCAATTTGTGCTGCTCTCCAACCTAAATCTAAATCATCATGATATAGAAAAAGAAATTCATCCAATAATCCGATTTTATCAAAGACTTCTCTAGATGTAAATAGACATGTGCCGGATGCATATCCTATTTTTTCAATAGACTCTTCCTTGTTTGTAACCTTATTTCCTTTATCCCTGGCAAACCCAAATCCAAAAACATGAAGCATATTTCCTGTGCTTTGTATGATATTTTTTTCATTTAATGAAAGAATTTTTGGCTGGTATAATGCGTTCCCGAATTTATTATATGCCGAAATTAACTCATCTATACAATTAGGTTCGATAATTGTGTCTGGATTTAAAATTACAATAAATTTTCCTTTCGCTTCATTTATCCCCACATTATTCCCTCCACAATATCCAAGATTTTCATTATTTTGAATTAATTTTATGTCAGGAAATTTTTCTTTACATTTTTTTTGACTATTATCTGATGAAATATTGTCAACAATTAATATCTCTAAATTTGTATATGTTGACTTTTTTAATGAATCAACACAATTTAACAATAATTCTCCTGCATTATAATTAAGAATAATAATACTAACTAGAGGTGACTCATTCATATCTCAAACAATTGTACTTAGATATTTACTGTTACTAATCAAATATTTTTCTCAAAGAGATACCTTTGAACCTTCTCCAAGAAGAAAGATTTTCTTGTCTCCTTCATCATCTTTAATATCAGAATTATTTGCAATAATGCTGTTCTTTATTTCTGCAGAGGAATTAATTTTACAATTTTCCATAACTATTGAATTTTCTATATTTGATATGGCGACAGTTGTGTTATTGCCTACACTAACATTTGGACCAATCGAAGAACCTGAAGAAATATGACAATTATCTCCAATCACAACTGGGCCATTAATTTTTACATTTGATTCAATTACCGTATCTTTCCCAATAATATGATCATTTTCTAAATTTCCCAACATTTTTTTTATAATCTCTCCATTAGCATGAATAATATCTTCAGGAGTTCCAGTATCCTTCCAATAATCTGTAATTCTCTCAAAACTAATGTTATTGTTTTGTCTCAACAAATTATCTAATGCATCAGTTATCTCTAATTCGTTTCTCCATGATGGCTTCAAATTATCAATTATTTCAAAAATTAATGGTGTTAATAGATAAATTCCTGTTACTGCCAGATTTGATGTTGGATTTTTTGGTTTTTCAGTAATTTTTAAAATTTTTTCATTTTCAATATCTGCAATTCCAAATCTTGAAGGGTTGTCAACTTCACATAATAAAACAGTAGCATCATAATCTGAATTTTTAAAATTATTTACAAAATCTGTTATAGATTTTTGTATTATGTTATCTCCTAAAAACACAAGAAATTTTTCATTATTTATGAAATCTTTACATAATCTAATTGCATGTGCAATTCCTCTGGGTTTATCTTGTTCAATATATGTAACATTAACACCAAATTTTTCCCCATCTCCATAATATTCACGTACTTTGTTTGAACCAATTCCTCCTATAACGATTGCAATTTCCTTAATTCCAGTTTCCGATATAGCTTCCAGACAAAACTGTGACATTGGCTTGTTTGCAATAGGAAGTAGTTGTTTTGGACCCGTATGAGTTAATGGTCTAAGACGTGTCCCATGTCCACCATGAAGAATTATTCCTTTCATATTGTAGAAAATCAAATTTTGGGTTTCATATCTGTATTGGCTCTCTTTACTCCATAAATTAGAATAAAAACCTGAATTATAGTTGAAATTAATAAAATAATTGATAATCCAACTATTCCATAGAGTGGACCTAAAGTTAGAAAACCAATAATTAAAAATATTGTAGATATTATATTACTCATTAAAACAAATTTACTTTTTTCCGATCCTAATAATTTTGATGAAAAAATTAATTGTAGGGTTTCTGGCACTACAATCCAACTAAGAATTCTTATAGCATCAATTGTATTTGTATATTCACTAAAAAATACTGGTATAATTGATGGCAAAATCAATGAACCAAATATTGCAATACCTATCGAGATAAAAATAACAATTTTCTTAATATCATTATTTTTTTCATTTGTTGAGTCTTGAGATAGAAAATACTTGAAACTAATACTACTGACCAAAGTTAAAATGACTAAAATTTGTAAAGCTAGTGAATATTCACCTAAAATGCCAAAACCCAAAATTGGTGCAATAATAAATTTGTCAATTTGATTAGTAATGGAACCTGATAGTATCAAAACATAATTATTAAAAATGAAACCTTTTCTATCAGGAATTAATGAAAAATCAATTTTTATTTTTCTCAATTCATAAAATAGAATTTTAGTGTATGCCACATAACTTAGTGCAATACCTAAAAATATCCAATCTATTCCAAAAAAATGGAAGAAACTTAATCCAAAAGTAAAAAGCAGAATTTTTTGAATAAGTAAATATTTTGAATATGTCGAATATTTTTTGCTACCTAATAATATTCCTGAAGAGATCTCAATTGACATAAACGCGAACACTAGTAAAGCAACATCAAATCTATTAGTTGTAATAATAACTGCTATTGCAGAAATAATGCCTAAGATAAATGAAATAAAAACTAAACTGGATTGTATTTGAATTTTTTTTGCAGTATATACAACTAATGTATTTGAAGTGGCGATTAATGAAAAAATCTGTGCAAGTCCAGCAATTGCTAAGAAGTAATGAATTTGTCCATACTCTTCTGGACCCACGAATATGGCCAAAATGAACCAAAAACTTGCCGAAATACAATTACCAGCAATATCTCCAATTCCAATTGCAAAAATTCCTTTATTATCTGCAATTATTTTTTTTATATTTTTCCACAATTACTTCACATATCTTTTATGTCTAATTTGTTAATCTAATAATTATTCATAATGCTAAATACATTACTACGAATAAATAGAATCTATTTTAAAGCCAAAAAAATAAAATTTTTATGAAAAAAATCTTATTTTGGATTGATAATACATACGTTAACTTCTTTTTAGCTAAAAAAATCCAAGATTCATTATCCGCCAAAAGTCTACATGCAATTTATGAAATCTCCGACAAACCTAAAAGTTATTTTAAAAATCAAAAATTTGTAAATTTTCAGTCATCTTATTTTTATTTTGATGAATTTAATGATCTAAAATCTGAACCCGATATGGAATATTTACAATCAAAAGAAAATGAATATAAAATAAATTTCATGAAACTATTATTAACAGATAGACATCTTTACAATTTTAATGATTTTTACAATTTTTCGGAAAAGGAAGTCCTTAGAATACTTGAAATTGAGATTAAATTTTATGAATCAGTTTTAAAAAATATTAAACCAGACTATGTAATTCTCACGCATGTATTTTTAAGAAATAGTTACTTATTTTATCTAATCTGTAAACATCATGGAATTCAAATTCTAATTCCAATACCAATACGATTAGCTAATAGATGTATAATATCTGATGATTACAATAATTTTGGCTATAACCAATCAGAAAATAAAAATATTTCAGAAGAACTTGAATTAGAAAAAATTAGAGAAAAATTTGATTTGAAGAATACTACAAAGGATATTAGTAATCGGTTTCTACAATCAAAAAAGGATCTCATAAAAGCGTCGTCAAATTTTCTATTATCCCCAAATTCAAATGTCAAATCAAATTATACACATTTCGGAAGAAATAAAATTAATATTTTGCAAAATTATCTGATAGACAATATTAGAACACGAATAAGAAAAAATTTTATCGATAAAAATTTTGATAAGGAAATACCACAAAATTTAAAATTCATATATTTTCCATTACATGTTGAACAAGAACACACTCTATTGATCTATGCACCATTCTATACTAATCAGCTTGAATTTTTAAAAAATGTATCTAAATCTTTACCTATTAACTACAAATTAATTGTTAAAGAACATCCTGGAATGTACACTAGAAGTTGGCATAGTATTAGTTTCTATAAAGAAATAATGAAATTACCTAACACAATTCTCTTTCATCCTGATAGTGACTCAGACGAATTACTAAAAAAATGTGATTTGACAATTGGAATTAGAGGTAGTACCAGTTTTGAAGCAGGATATTACAATAAACCTGCGATAGAATGCGTGCCTACTGATTATGATTTTTTACCACATATCTTTAAACTTCAAAATATTGATGAATTGACAGATTTGATAAGAAAATCATTAAATCAAAGTTTTGATAATTCGGAGTTTGTGAAATATCTGAATTTTCTAGACAACAATTCTTTTGAATATGAACCTGATGGTCTTGCTCAAGATGTATCTGATTTTTTTAGTTATGGAGGATATTTAGTTAATGTTGAAATATCGCAACAAAAAATTGATGAGTTTTATAAACAAATTAATTCCAAAATAGATGTTTTATCAGAACAAATCATAAAAAAAATCTAATTTCTACTTTCTTACTTCTTCTATTACATCAAACAATTTTGTTTGTCTGGCATTTAGACAGGATTGGCATACTATGTTTAATTCACCCGTTCGGAATTGTTCTCTAAGTTCATTGATTTTTTCACCATTCCATAATTCTTTTAATGATTGAGCAGGTATTCCTAACTCAGGAACACCATTAATGTTACCTAAAGTTAGATTCTTGCCTTGAAAAGTACAACAAGGGATTACTGAACCATCCGACCAGACAGTTGCAGAATGAAAAGGAGCCTTACAATCTTTTTTATAATTTTCTTTGTACATAGGAGGTCTTCTTTTCCATCGTTCTGTTTCAGATAGTTTTGCAAGATTATCAAATTGGATATTTTGGGTTTCTTGAAATTCAATAAAATCCACGACATCTTGCCATTTTTCTTTGAACATTTCAATTTCATGTTTATTTCTAGATTGAACGGTGTAAGAAACACGAATTTGAGGGAGTTGCAAATTACGTGAATTTCTTAATTCGATTAGTCGTTTAATGTTGTTTTCAATAGATTGTAGTTCATTTTGTTTAGAATTAAGAATTGTCAAATTCTGATTGTTTTTTACTTCATCATGGATTTTATTATTTGTCAAGCGAATTTGTTGGTATGTTTCTTCGGTTGCAGCATCTAATGAAATATACACTCTAGATACTTCACGATCAAGAATTTTCTCACGCATTTCTTCATTCAGCAAAGTTCCATTAGTAAAAATAAAAATATCCATTATTCCTGCTAAATTTGCTTTTTCCCATATCTTGTCTATATCTGTAAACATCAAAGGTTCATCACCTGCACCAAACATCAAAGCAGGTAAATTATTTTCCTTAAACTCAGTTAATAATTTTGAAATTGTATCGTGACTTATGACTTTAGTATCTCCTTTTCTATGAGAGGATAAACACATTATACATTCTAAATTACATTTATTCACTACTTCAACTAAAACATTTAATGGATAGTCTGGAACATAATCGTAATTATTATTTTGGTTATCTAGTACTTTGAAATAATTTTTACGATAATCTGAAAACTTTTGTCCGAATTTTTTAGTTAATACATCAGTTAATTGTTTTTCTGGATTAATTCTTTCTATTCTTTTTATGTAATCTGGTCTATTCGTATTTCCTGAGTTCGAATCTATGTCCATATTGAAATTTTTAGATTTATTCTATTAAACTCTTACACATGAAAAATCTACTTATGTGATATGTTGTTATCTGCTTTCCATGGAGTAAATTTTGATATAACTTTTTCAATTGACGCAGAATCAGAATAATTGGATTTAAACCATTCAATTGTAGTGTATAACCCTTCTTCAAAATTAGTAGAATTTTTCCAACCTATCTCCTTTCTTATTTTTGATGAATCTAGACTGTATCTAAAGTCATGTCCTGGTCTGTCTTCCACAAATTCAATCAAATCAGTAGATTTACCTAAATATTTCAAAATCAATTTTATAATTTCCATATTATCCAACTCATTATTTGCAGATATATTGTATGACTGACCTGCTTTGCCTTTTAGTAAAACATCATAAATTGCATCACAATGATCATTTACAAATATCCAATCACGAATATTTTTACCATTTCCATAGATTGGTATTTTTCTATCATTCATTGCTAAGAGAATTGATTTTGGAATAAGTTTTTCTGGAAATTGTCTTGGCCCAAAATTATTTGTACATCTAGTTACTACAACATCTGTTTCAAAAGTAGAATAATAAGAATTAATGATTAATTCCGCTGCTGCTTTAGTTGCAGCATAAGGATTAGTTGGATTTAATTTTGATTCTTCAACTGCTGAATCATTAGATATACTACCAAACACTTCATCAGTTGATATCTGAATCATACGTTTTTTTTGTTTAGTAATTATATCTAAAATAGTATACGCACCTCTGATATTTGAAACTAAAAATGGATTTGAATCATTAATACTTCTATCCACAAATGATTCAGCAGCAAAATTTACCACTGCATCACATGAAGAAATTAACTCTTCCATTAAATTCTTATTTGTAATATTTCCTTTAACAAATTTATAATTTTTATTATCTTTTATAGATGATAGATTTTCCATATTAGACCCGTCTAATTGTGCATCAACATTAATTATTGTAAAATTATGTTCGTTTAGCATTTTTAGAATAAAATTACTACCAATAAATCCAAGTCCTCCTGTAACTAATAATTTCATATTCTATCTTCTCTTTAACATTAATAAAATGTAGTAATAATTTATTTCATCTCATTCTATTCATTGAAAACTGAATCAAGTTTCTGCCAAATTAGATTTTTCCATTTACCATCAATATCTTTTTCCCACATTTCTCCCCTAAAAGATTCTACAGTTTCCCAAAATTTTTCCATTGAAATATCAATATAATCACAAAATTTTCTAATATATTCTTCAGAACATTTTCCGTCATATTTTTTTACTAAATTATAAGCATCTTTTTTTGATATGATATTTTCTCTTAAATCATGACAAGCATGGTCCATACAAAGCCCAAATCCAAATTTTATGAATTTCAATAATTGATTTACCTGTGTTAAATCAGTATCTAGTTGAGCATATGTTCCTGGATGGCTTCCTTCAACTATATACGTACCAATAGAATGAGGATCAAAAGACAATGATCTGGTCTTTAGTCCGTAATTTTTTGAAAATTCTGCATTTCCTGGTATTGACCATTCTTTTAAAAAATAATTTAACCAGATACCTCTAATATTTTTTCTTTCTAATCTTTCTCTATCATAATGAAAGAAAAATAAATCTCGCTCTTTTATCTCCTCTTCATCAAGTAAATATTCTTCCCAACCTGCTGACAAAGTTTGTAATTTTTCTGCATTTAATGCATTTGAATCGGTTCCAACTCCTGTTTTACTAGTACCATATGTTAAACCAGGGTTTTCGCCTTGTATAATTAATGGAATATCAAATTTTTCAGCGATAATATATGTTGAGGAATAAAGTGAAAACTCAGTTACTTTTATTGGGTTTAAATGGTTCAAAAAATCATAACGAACTAATTTTTTCATTATTTTTGGATTTGGTCTAATTGTAATTACATCAAATCCTAAATTTTTAAGATTCTCAATATTTTGTTTGCCTATTTCAGTAATTCCTTCTGGTTCATAATTAACTAACAAACAATGTAGATCTAATTCATCTCTTGCAACAATTGCTTGCATTGTACTATCTTTGCCTCCACTCACTCCAATTACACAATCATAGTTTGATTTTTTTTGTTCTTTTGCCCAATTTGCTATTTTAAATAATTCTTTTCTTCGTTCCTTCCAATCAATACGTTTCTCTTTCTCTTTCCATTGACAGGCACCACAAATCCCATTTTCGTCAAAAAATATTCCAGGTCTAGTATTAGGCTGAATACATTTTTTACAAATAATTATGTCTCTCAATCTACTATTTCCCTAATAAAAATCGGTTATTCCATCCCCTTTTTTAATATCTGAGATTGCGTGTTTGTTATTTAACATTAATAGATTCTTTGCCGACAGTCCTCTTTTTTTCTTTCCTGGTCGTAAAACTTGAAAATTATAATTCTCAATTAATTCTTCACCTTTTTTTATATCCTTTATTGCTTGAATAGACCGTGA
>Ga0114933_10004834_pt1 | contig 12428 bp, 8 predicted proteins | sample 4SBtaG_FD_89691 | JGI IMG/M metagenome (GOLD analysis project Ga0114933, IMG submission 89691) | Deep subsurface microbial communities from Kolumbo volcano to uncover new lineages of life (NeLLi) - 4SBTROV12_W25 metaG | ecosystem: Environmental > Aquatic > Marine > Volcanic | place: Kolumbo...
AAGCCGCTCGTCTGGCTGGCCTGCCGGAAACACTGGTTCTGCTGGAAGAACCTCAAGCGGCCGTCTATGCATGGTTGCAACAAATGGGTAATGGGTGGCGGGAATCACTACAGGCCGGTGAATCGCTGCTAGTGTGTGACGTCGGGGGTGGAACAACAGACCTCACGCTGGTTGACGTGGTGGATGAAGACGGAGCCTTGCAGCTGCGTCGCCGAGCTGTCGGAAACCATTTGTTGGTCGGCGGTGACAACATGGATCTGGCGCTGGCTCACCATGTTGCACAATTGTTTGAACAGCAGGGAACCAGTCTGGATCCGTGGCAGTCAGTGTCCCTGTGGCATGCCTGCCGCAATGCCAAGGAAACACTGCTCACCACAGATGGGCCAGCATCGCACACCGTATCTGTCCTGGGTCGAGGTTCCAAATTAGTCGGTGGTACGGTGAGTGTGGAACTGGACCGTGTCGCGACTGCCAACCTGCTCGTCGATGGGTTCCTGCCGGAATGTGATGTCACCGCGAAACCTCAACGAGCCATGATGTCAGGATTTCAGGACATCGGTCTCGCCTACGAGTCTGATACAGGCATTACTCGACATGTTGCCGACTTCCTGCGGCAACACACGGCCGATGATGGTGCGGCGCGCCCCAATCATGTGCTGCTCAATGGAGGAGTCTTTCGTTCGGAAGTTCTGCGTTCTCGTCTGATATCAGTCCTTGGCGGTTGGTTTGGAGATGACGAAACTCCTGTGCTTCTGGAGGGAGTTCACGATCTGGACAACTCGGTTTCGCTGGGAGCCGCATTCTATGCATGGACGCGTGCCAACGGTGCTCCCCGCATTCGTGGGGGCACGGCATGCAGCTGGTACATCGGTATCGAAACGGCTGGTCTGGCAGTCCCAGGGGCTCCCCGTCCGCTCAATGCGTTGTGTGTGGTTCCGCAGGGAATGGAGGAAGGTACATCATGTGATGTCCCATCAGCGGACATCGGACTCGCTGTCGGGGAACCTGCTCGCTTCCGATTCTTTGGTTCAACCATCCGGCCGGACGATCTACCGGGACAGCGACTGGCAAATTGGTCTGAGGAAGAACTTGTGGAGTCCGCTCCAATTGAAACCCAGCTTGAACCTGATGACTCAATCACGGACCCATGGGTGCCGGCCAGGTTTCACGCCGCCGTCACAGAGCTGGGGGTACTCGAACTGTGGTGTGTGAATCCTCAGACGGATCAGCGCTGGAAGCTGGAATTCAGTGTTCGGGAATAGATGGCAGGAAGAAAGCCAATTCCAAACCGTGTGTTGCCCCGGCTTTATGAGCGTTTGGTCTGTCTGAATTTGACAATTCCTCAGCAATCCAGCGTTCGAGTTGCTACGTTGGGGCTGTAAACGTTGGCTCGAATATTTAGTCAGGCTCCGCCGAATTGCAGACGCGTCTCCCAACTGATGTAAACACCAGGGTTGACCAGAATCCGTCAATCGACCTACTTCACTTCATCGCGATCGGCTATGCAGGTGCGTTGTCGATTGGATTGATACTGGCTCGAATTCTCCTCAATGCAGGATTCCTTTCCGATCCGTACGAAGTCGTTGGTGTACCCATCATCGAAGGCTACTCCGAGCGCTCGGAACAATTCGCATACCTGCTGTTCTGGGCGTCGTCGCTGATTGTCCCAGGCCTGTTGTTACTTCTCCGAAAGCATCTACCTGCAGGCGCAGCCCGATGGGCGGGTCTGTGCATGATCTTTGCGCTCCCCACCATATCCATGGCGGTTGATGTGGTGCGGTTGGAACCAACATCGCTGGCAATGGTCGCTGTCACAACCATTGGGCTGACCTGGCTGACCAACACACGTCCGAATTTGCTCGGCCGCATCAGGAATCCGGAATTGCTCGCGTGGACGATGGTCTTCGTTGTACTTTTGGCGCGCAGATTCTGGCCGTGGCTGGCAGTGTTTGAGGTTCCGGCGGTCAGTCTGGCGGCATGTATCGGAGGCGGAACTGTTGCCTATGTCCTGTACCGCATCCCCGAACTCCGGGAGACAATGTTGGTCCAGCTCCAGCGGCTCCGGACTTCGCATCGCTCAATGCTCGTGCTGGCCGCAATTTCACTCCCTCTGATGTCCCGGGCAGAACTGTTCGCCCTTCCCCTGATTTTCGGCTACTGCATCGCAACTTGTTTCGCCACCAGTCTGCCGCATCTCCGCAGCCTGCCGGCCAATTCGTCACTCGTATGTATGTGCGCTGGACTAAGTATCGCAGCGGCATGGATGAATTGGAACCTGGTCTATCTGACAACGTTTCAGCAGGTTTTGATACATGTGTTAATCGCCATAGCAGTGACCGTCTCGGTTCTGCTACGACAGGACACTGGCAAGACTGTCCGCGCGATATTCAACAGCCGGTCGCTCCCAACAGTAATCTCGGTGACGGCCGCAATCCTGGTGATGCTCACTGCAGTTGCAACACACCGGTGGTGGACGAGCGTTGTCACGGTGATCATCATCGCAGTGATTTTTCGAATTCGTCGACCATCCCCAACCGTCGCCCTTATTCTTTCCGGCCTGATATTCGCCGCATTCATTCCGAGCATTTCAGACACCCGACCGGCTGATCCTTATCATGAGGGTCAGGTGATATCTGCCGTCTGGGAAGTCCAGAATGGCAGAGAACTTTACACCGAAGTTTTTCCTCTTAGAGGATTCGCCTTCTATACAACCATGCTGGCTCACACAGTTCTTCCTCCGACCATCGAAGTGTCAAGGGCTGCAAATTTGCTACTGCGGTATCTGCCATTAGCAGGGGGAGTCTTGATTGGCTATTCCTGGACACGTTCACTGCCGTGGGCCCTCGCATTCGGGCTGGCAATCGGGACTCAACCGATGCTGCCTCGACAGGGCGCCCTCCTGATCCTGGCAGCACTCGTCATGGAGATACTTCGACTGGATCGCAGATCAAGATGGTGGCTGCTGCTGGTGCCGGACATTGCATGCTGCCTTTATGGATTCGATGGGATTGGTCCTGTTGGCCTGGCCGCCTGCGGCGCTGTTCTTCTGGCTCCTTTTCGACTCTTTGAATCACTTAAGTCGGATTCGCTCCGGACCGGCCTGACCGACGCTCTGATTGTTGGTTCAGCATTTGTGCTGCCGTTCTTTCTCCTGTTGACTGTCATGATCAGTCCACAGGCAGGTCGCGACTACTGGACACTTTTGGTGACATACTCGCGGCATCTGAATGCGTTCTATGGGCTTCCGGTTGCATTCTCCAATCTGGTGGAACTGAAAGGTGTCGCATCAACTTTGGTGCTGCTGCCTCTTTGGAACGTATGTTATGTCTGTAACTCCGGACAGCTCTCAGCATCTCGCCGCCGCATGTGGTTGTTTGTCTCGATGTTCATTTTTCTGTGGACACAGCGCGCGGTGGGCCGCAGTGACGTCGGACACTACGACTGTGCCATCTACCCGTCAATTGTGCTGTCCTTGTTGTTACTGTTTGAATTTCTGTCCCTGACACGACGCCTTGGCAACCGCTCCGTCGCTACGGACCGAGGAGTTGCAGCATGCGTTATCGCCGTAGTCTGCGCAATTCAAATCGAATACCGATCTTCAACTCCACAGACTCTTATCCACCAGATTCAGAGTTTGCCGACAGCGGATTCGCTCAAGCCCGCTGCAGACCCGTACGTGTTGAATACGGTGGCAGAAGACGAATACTTCTGGCCTGTTGACAACGGCCTCTCGACATTCGTCCATCAACGTCACAATCCGACGCGACATGCGATCGCCTATGCCATGGGATCGCCGACTGAACAAAGACTCGCGGTTGCCGCGATGCAGGAGAATCCGCCGCGATTGATCCAGTTAGCGACGAAAGTCAAACCGCAAATGGATCTGCTCCAGTACTACGTTGTGAGCCAACACATCCTCGGTTCCTATCGCCCGACAGATTCGTATGGCTATCTTGAACCCAATCACGGGACGAGCTTTGAATCTGATGAACTGCCGGATTGGCTCACTTTCTCAATCTCATGTGGTCGGTTGCCGCATGAATGGGGGAGCAGACGATTGCCGGAACTTCTTACGGTGCCAACGAAACTGGATTTTGTCGAGGACAAATCGTCAGTAACGTCGCGAGGCCATTCCTGGAAATTTCAAAGGCCGCCGCGTACTGCCCAACACAACTACCTTGTCGCGATAATTCGATGCAATGCGGATTCCGAAAGCAGAGAGTGGCCCCAAATGGCAGTCGCTTTGACGGACCCACAGCCGAATCGACTTCAACAGCCCTCACTCGTTTTTCACGTCAATCCGGACGGTCAGCCACGAGAATACATGATACCGGTCGGGTGCAGTCCCCAATGGTGTTGGAATTCATCCGCCTCACAGATCGAACTGATCTCGTCCGATGCTCGAATCAACGTTGAGCAATGCAGTGCGATCTACGTGGATGAAATGTGGTAGCTGTCGAGTCCTCTCCGGCCCGCCAGTGAATCACGACCATTATGCCATTTGTCATCAGCAATACAGGCACCTGGTCGGACACGACGTTGGCGTTTACCACCACAGTCCTTCGGTATCTCATCAGCAAGTTCTGCCGGTATGCGGTCAGCGATGGCGAACTGTGTCCGGGACGCGGAACAATACAGCGCACCACGGGAGGGACAGGGCGTATGTCATTGTACGATTCGCAGCCGATCCTGAACCACACGCCTGCCGCATTTGAATTGAACCAAGAGATGACCGCGTCCCACCACCGCCGTCGCTTTTTAGTCATCTCTTTGTCTGCGATTGCCTCCAGCAGTATCAGCGGGTGTGGCGCCATTCTGCATCCGGAACGACGAGGTCAGGGCCGGGCCAGCGGAGAAATCGACTGGAGAGTCGCGGGACTGGACGCCGCCGGCTTGTTACTGTTCTTTGTTCCGGGCGTAGTCGCATTCGCTGTCGACTTTCACCAGGGAACAATTTTCCTGCCATCGAACGGCATGGCGGGGCCGGGCCAGGAACCTGAGAAACTCGTCGCCATAACCTTTCCTGGCCAGCGCCTCAGTCGTCAGCTGATCGAAGAAACGGTTGCTAGTCACACGGAAAAACGCGTTGATTTGACGCCGGGATTCTACCAGGCAACAAAACTCGAACACCTCGCTGAGTTTTGGAATTCCCGTGATCGGTTGATGCAGGGATAGTGTAACAATCGAATGAAAACACGTTCATTCAGTGATACATGCTGCCTCGCAGTCCGCGGAGATCAAACATGACGGCGCAGTTTCACGAACTAACCCGGTCGGAACAGGAGACCCTGCTCGAGTGGGCGGCGGCAGAGGGGTGGAATCCTGGAATAAGAGACGCCGAAGCGTTCTGGAATCTGGACCCGCATGGGTTTCTTGGGTTCGAAGTCGACGGCGAACTGGCAGGTGGCGGGGCGATCATTCGCCACAGTTCACGATTCGGCTTCATGGGTTTGTTCATTGTCGGTCCAGACTGTCGAGGGCGTAAGTTGGGAGCGCAGTTATGGACCGCGCGGCGGGATCGATTGCTGTCACGGCTTGATCCTGGTGCCACCATTGGACTGGATGGTGTCGACGCCATGGTACCATTCTACGAGCGCGGCGGTTTCAAGCCCTTCACGCGACATCGCAGGTTCGAATTGGCCGATTCGTCAATTGCTGAAATAGACGAATCAAACGTTGTTCAGCTAAGCACGGTAGACTTCGAGCTGGTGAATCAATTCGATTACGATTGTTTTCCCCGCGGCCGGAGAAAATTTCTGGAGAACTGGCTGAGCCAACCTGGCACCATGTCACTGGGCATCATGGGTGATGGCGGACTTGGCGGCTTCGGAGTGATGCGACCATGTCAAACTGGCTGGAAGGTGGGACCATTATTCGCAGACACACTGTTTGATGCAGACCAGATCCTGAAATCACTGCGAAGCCGCGCTGACGGTCAACCTGTATACATAGATGCTCCCGACAACAATTCGGATGCACTGGAGTTGTGCCGGAGTCACGGAATGACGGAAGTCTTCGGTTGCGTTCGAATGTATCTGGGACCTATTCCGAACCTCGAACACCACCTTATCTATGGTGTCACGACGCTGGAAGTCGGGTAGGCACGCCGCTTCTGCAACAACGTTCGCACCGGCAATCGGAATATGAGTCGTGGAATCGATCGTACCCTAATTATCAATGAGCCGTCCAGCCGCCATCGACAGTCAGCATACTTCCGGTCATGTAGCTGCCGGCGGGACTGGCGAGCAGGATGGCGGCTCCCTGGATTTCCTTGAGCTCTCCCCAGCGTTCGAGTGCCACGGCACCGACGATGTGTTTCTTCACTTCCTCAGTTTCTGCAATTGGAACGTTCATCGGAGTCAAAAACGGTCCTGGACAAATCGCGTTGCAGGTAATGCCAGAAGGAGCCAGTTCCAGTCCGAGAGCGCGTGTCATTTGTACGATGGCCCCTTTGCTTGTTGTGTACGGCGTCCGGTTCGCAAGACCGACCAGCCCCAGTGTGCTGGCAAGGTTAATGATGCGTCCATAACCAGCCTGTTTCATGTGAGGAATCACCGCACGACAACACAGCCACGTCCCGTCGACGTTGGTCTTCTGGACCTGCTGGAAATCTTCGTAAGACACGTCTTCAATGCTGCCGCGGATGTTGATCCCCGCACTGTTCACCAGCACGTCTATCCGGCCATACTTCTCCATCACATTGCCGACCAAAGACTCCACATGGGCGGCATCCGATACATCGGCTGCAAATCCAGACGCCGGTACGTTCCACGACGCAGCGATTTCCTGACTCACGGACTCGGCACGTTCTCCATCGCGTGCTGCCAGAACAATAGTCGCGCCAGCCGACGCCAGCCCGGCCGCCATTGCGGTCCCCAGTCCTTTAGAGCCGCCAGTGACCACAGCAACCTGTTGACTCATCTCGAATTGCTTCACGCCGGGCAGGTTTACAGGATCCATAGAATACTCCTGATGCATGTTTTTGTAGGGAAGTATTGTCACACTTGAGATGACCAACGCCCACCTTAGTCTAGTGGTGGTGAGCAGATGCCTTTCGCTCTCCAGTCAGCCAGGTACAGGGTTGCCGTTCAGAGTCTGCCATGCGTGTTTCGCATCCGCTTGAAGTCAAAGATGTGCGGATTATGCCTGAATCGCGGCAGACTGAGCAGAATTCGATACCGGAATCACAGGAATGCACAGTCACGTCGGGCAAAATTTCGATACACTTGCAACGGGCGTTTGCCCTTTACTTCATGGTCATTTTCAGGAACACACCATGCGTAAGTACATGCTGTGTACTGCACTTGTGTTGTCTGCCGGATGTGCAGACGAACAGGCCGCAGTGCCGACGGCAACGGACGCTGAATCGTCAACGACGAGCGCAGTGAACACCGTTGCATTGGTCAAATTTTCGTGTCCGGACATGCACTGAGGCGGATGCCGCGCAACAGTCAAATCGACGTTGCAATCGCTGCCGGGTGTAGCGAATCTTGAGTTTGACAAAGAAAACAGAACCGTCACCGTTTCTGGTGACTCCGCAGCATTTGTCGTCGACGACGCCGTCGCAGCACTGGACAACTGCGGCTTCCCTGCGGAAGAAACGGAAACCCTTCACGGGTCATAGTGACGAGAATCAGCTGACACAGCACAGTAGTGTCAGCGATAGACAACGTAGTCAGCCTTCTCCTGGACAGTCAACATGTTCCGGGAGAAGGCTGTACTTTTTTGAATCGTGCACAGTCATCGTTCGTCAGCCGATAGCAAATGGGTTCGCTCTTCAGTGCCGGAGTCTGACATCGTCTTTGCGTTCCGTCGACTCATCTTCCGTCGACGTTGAGTACCAGGATTCGCCGCTTCAAGTGCAACAGTCATCAACGCGTGCCTGCAGCGATATCTATAAATCCTGAAATCCAAATGCCACGATCCGCTCAATTCTCACGACGCAAGGTCTGCCGTCGTTCGCCTCTCGAATGCAACGTTGTGTTTCGAGTGTGACCGCTGTAAATCGTACTGTCGTTTTAACTGGACCGGGACAAGTGGTCCTGGCAGTACAAACCGGCAGATTCCATCGTTAGTAGGGTTGTGATTCAGCAATTTTCGCAGGATTTCGGCATCATTTGACGAAATACTGAATTAGGGTCCATGTGACAGACGGAATGGGTCCGTATCCGGACATTGCGTTTTTAGGCACGGCTTGCCCTTGTCACTTCTGCTTGTTGCAGGTGACGGAACGGGACGGGCGGCGATCGTTCACGATGAAAGATTGACCGGGAACTTATCATGCTAGTACTCAGCAGAAAAAAAGACGAGAAGATCGTCATCGGTGACAACATCACTTTGATGGTGATTGAAATTCGCGGCGACAAAGTTCGCCTGGGCATCGACGCTCCTCGCGACGTGGCAGTCCATCGCGAAGAAGTTTACGACGCGATCAAACGCGAAACCGGCCAAACACAGGCCGACTGATGACGCCCACCGGTGTCCTGGTCAGGATACCTGTGCGCCGTCAGGGGCAGCTTGCGAATCTCCACGGCTGACCTCGGCCCTGCTGATTCGCGGCAATACACAGCTCGTGCAAACGCTCCGTCATTTCGTAACAGTTGCCTCAACCGGCGGCTGTGCGACTCGCGTTGAAGACGCCAAATCCGCTGGCATTGTCCGCGAGTATCCGGCAAGACGACTGAATGGCCCCAACTCGCCTCGTGCCAGCAGTATCAGGAATGCCGGGACCATAACCGGGCGGATCAGAAACGTGTCCAGCAGGACACCCACCGCCAGCGCGAATCCCAACTGGTCCATGCCGACCAGACTTCCGGCAAGCAGCGAAACGAACGTGCCGGCCATGATGATGCCGCAACTGCTGATAATGCCGCCCGTTTTTTGCAGAGCGACTGTAATGCCCTCCACGTCGCCGTGCACTGCCGTTTCTTCTTCGATTCGAGTCATCAGGAAGATGTTGTAGTCTTCTCCGACTGCAATCAGGATCGTGAACAGAAATAGCGGCACTTTCCAGTCGAGCCCGGCGAATCCAGCTGGATCCAGCAACCAGAACACCATGAAGGTGATCCCCAGCGTTGCCAGATAGCCCAGGAACACACTGAGCATTAAGTAGGCGCACACTCCTGGACGTCGCAGCAGAACAACCAGGATCAGAAAGATCCCCAGCAACACCAGTCCGTCAATCCGAATCTGGTCGCGATCGGTCACGTCTTTGAGATCACTCAGGCTGGGCGTAGCGCCCGAGAAAATGAATTTAGCATCCGCGATTTCTTTCGGAAGGTATTCCCCGAAACGTTCACGAAACCGGCGAAATTCATCGATACTGTCGCGCGCAAACGGATCTGAGTTGAAGACCAGTTCCAGTCGAGTCACTGATGGCTCGTTGCTGCTGGAATACAATTTACGACCAATCGTTCGCGCAACAACACGCTCGGCCGCTTTCATTTTCGTCTGGCCGGCAGGATGCGTCATCGAACGCACTGTATGCAGCCCCAGGCGTTCACGATCGCTAACAAGATTGCGAGTGAGTTTTCGGACGATTCGATTGCCGGTCATGTCCTTGCGCGACTGAAAATCAACTTCGTCTGCAATCACCAGGACACTCAGCATGCCGCTTTCACCAGCCGGAAAGTGATCATTCAGGGCGTGAGCACCGCGTACGCAGGGAGCCGTATCCGGCAATTCTGTCAACAGGCCATAGCTGAGGTGACCAAACCACAGCACACCTGCAACAGCAAATGGTACCAGGACCAGAATGCTGCCAATCCACCATGTGAATGGTCGGAGCTTCAGCTGTTCGCCAATGTAAGCCCAACCACGTTGCAGCAGATTGGCTTGCGCAATCCGCGTTGGCATGTCGGCTGTCGCAATCCATCCGGTGGGACCTGTCACGTGAGCACGAGCCACATTGGGCCAAAACGCCCATCGGCCGAACAGTCGAAGCAACGCCGGAGTCAGCGTTAACGAAGCCACCAGGCAGATGGCCAGTCCGAACGTGATTCCCACTCCGGCCTGTCGAAACTTACCAAACTCGGCGAACACCATCATGCCAATGCCGCACATCACCGTTCCGGCGCTGGCCGTCAATGCAGCGCCGACACGTTCCAGAGTCTGAGCGACTGCGTCTTCAATCGTGGCACCGGTGTCCAGTTCTTCTCGGTAACGTGAAATTAGAAACAGGCAGTAGTCGACTCCTGCCCCATACAACAGAACCGTGACATAGGTTTCGATGCCACTGAACAGTGTAACCCAACCCAGCCGGGCTCCGATGGCTAATAGCGACAATGAAGCGACAGCTGCGAATACAACAGTCAGCAGCGGAATCATCGCCAGCACAGGAGCGCGATAGATGATGATCAGCAGTACGACCACCAGTATCACGGTCCACTTTTCGGTGGACCGAGCGCTCTGCCGAGACTCATGAATGATGTCTCGGCCAAAGATGGCGGACCCGCTAAAGGCAATGTCCAGTCCGACCGGAATCGCTTCCGGATGACCTTCCGCCTTCTTGCGGATGTCTTCCAGCATGTTTTCCACGTCAGCAATCAGCCGTGCGTTTCCCTGATCAAGAAACTCCGTCGTTAGCTGCATGATGATCAGAGAGGCTCTGCCGTCATCGCTGTCGAACAGATGCCCTGTCGCTCTCGTCCCTGACCAATGCAGGCGAGAAACCTCATGATCCCGGGCAGCATCGTCGTGGGCATCCTGTCCGGCCGGGAAACCGGCGACCTCACGAATACGGGGTATCAGCACCTCGCTAATGAACAGTCTGTCTCGAACATCAAGTTTGCCGCGAGAAGGGTCACGCCGAACGACCAGTACGATGTTACTCGCCAGGTTGTCGTCAAAGGCCTCAGCAAATCGATCTTCGGCGATGCGGCTGGGGGCGTCCGTCGGCAGAAACGCGAACTCCCCGTTCTCGGTAACGTCGGCCCACGGTGGTGCCAACAGAACTGAGCCGACAAGCAGCAGAATCCAGGCAGCCGCCACGGCCCCGGCGTGGCGTGATGAGAGTCGCCCCAGGAATTGAAACATGAATTGGCGAACGGCGGCAGAAATGAAAGGTGTCCGAAATCCCCATCTCAGAACACCTGCCGGTCAGTTTGACGCGGATATTTACAGTATCGCCGACATCCCTCGAAATCAACGCAGAATACCAGACGCACAGTGGTTGACCTTTTGCGGAAAATGACGCTCAATTCGTAGAACACAACAGTGACTGACGGGTGTGCATGTTTACAGGCTTTTGGGACTGCAGAAGGTTTCAGGATGAGGAATAATGCAGGCTTGGATTATACTACTGTTCAACTGGTCGAGTCTGTCAGGTTCAACACAACGCTCGGGAGCACGCAGATGTTTACACGGCTTGCCAACGGCTGGGAAATGGCAAAAGAGAGTCTGCAGGTCCTCAGGATGGACAAAGAATTGCTCCTGTTTCCACTCCTGAGTATGACGTCATGCGTGCTGGTTCTGGGAAGCTTCGCTCTGCCATTGTGGAACAGTTCTTATCTGTCCGTGGTGATGGATGAGGGACAGATTCCTCAGGATCCAGTCGCGATGGCGATTCTGTTTGCATTCTACTTCGTGAATTACTTCGTCATCGTCTTCTTCAATTCCGCCCTGGTGGCATGTGCAATAATCCGCTTCAAGGGCGGTAACCCAACGTTATCCGACGGTCTGCGTGCATCTATGCGAAGGTTGCCACAAATCGCCTGCTGGGCACTGGTCAGTGCGACAGTTGGGCTGGTGTTGAGAGTCATTGAATCCCGGTCTGAGAAAGCAGGGCAGTTTGCGGCGGCGTTGCTGGGTGGAGCATGGTCGTTGGCAACATTTTTCGTGGTGCCGATTCTGGTCGTGGAACAGGCTGGCCCCGTGGACGCAGTGAAGAGATCGTTGTCAGTGCTGCGAAAGACCTGGGGAGAAGCCTTGGGAGCCAATTTCGGAATCGGTCTGCTGACGTTCCTGATTTGTATTCCAGGCTTCGGACTGTTGATTGGAGGCGGCATGCTGCTGGCAGGTGGCAACATAGGCCTCGGAGCAGTTCTACTGGTCGTGGGCGTGCTGTGGCTGCTGACATCCGGCCTGATTTCGGCAACGTTGGACAGCATTCTGCTGGCTGCATTGTATTTGTATGCCGAGCAAGGCACCGTCCCACAGCACTTCAATGACCGGTTGCTAAGGGACGCCTTTACCAGCTGATTGTCTTCAGAGGCGGAACAACGTGACAAATCTGATGACTAGTGCTTTGTCAGAACCAAGAGTGAGGGTACGACGGACCTCCGAGTCCATCGAAATTGCAGGCAGCAACGGTCTTGGAAGTCCGACGTACAGAAGCCAACCCAAAAATCAGGGTCTGACAATGCACCAGGCTACCAAATCCAGCTGAGTGTGCGGTTCGGCAATCCTCCAGGCAGGATACCGTTGCCCCG
>Ga0114933_10004835_pt1 | contig 12427 bp, 11 predicted proteins | sample 4SBtaG_FD_89691 | JGI IMG/M metagenome (GOLD analysis project Ga0114933, IMG submission 89691) | Deep subsurface microbial communities from Kolumbo volcano to uncover new lineages of life (NeLLi) - 4SBTROV12_W25 metaG | ecosystem: Environmental > Aquatic > Marine > Volcanic | place: Kolumbo...
AGTTTTTATTTTAGGGTGCCCGTAACAGCCAAGGTCGTGATAGCCCAGGTCATCGGCCATGATCAGAACAACGTTAGGACTCTTAGACTCAGCAAAAGAAATCATAGCAAGGATCCAAAATATAATTAATGGCATTCTGTAGATGTATTTAATCATAAGTTATTAAGCATTTTGTATTATGGAATAGATTTGAACTGCACAATACAATCATAACCTAAAATGAAAGAGAATTGTTTTTACATTAATGGCTCATATACCTTTCAATCATCACCAGAATGAAACACTTTAGATTTCCCAAGCCATTTATAATATTCCTCCTGACATTAATTATAACAGGCACCAATTCCATGCAATGCATGAGCGAGGAAGATATCATATTCCGTAAGGACATCTTGAAGCGGAACGAAAATGGATACCACACATACAGGATCCCAACGATGATCATCACTTCAAAGGGAACGGTCCTCCTCTTTTGTGAAGGACGTAAAAACAGCCGCAGAGACCATGGAGATGTGGATCTTATTATGACAAGGAGCATGGACGGTGGTCGGACCTGGTCCGAACATAAGCTGATTCATGAGGAGGGTGGAAATGATCCTATAAGGGTCGGCAATCCATGCCCCATCATTGACCGTGACGGCAAGACTATACATCTACTTTTTACTCGAGGCGGTGGCGAATGCTTATTCTATACAAAAAGCACCGATGAAGGCCTCACCTGGTCTCCCCTTGCGAAATCTTCTGACGAACCCAAAGCAAAAGAATTTAGTAAAGACTCTTTCCTCAAAGACTTTGGCGGTTCACCCATTCATGTCGGAGCAGGCCCCGTTCACGGAATTCAAACAAAGAAAGGAAGACTAATTGCTCCTTCTTATGTTGGCAGAACAGTGAATGGGAAGAGACAGGGCCAGTCCTGTATTATTTTTTCAGACGATTCAGGCAAAACATGGGAAGCTGGAGGCCTCATCCCTTATGTTACAAATTTCCGTACTGGCGAATGTACCGTCGTAGAGAGAACAGACGGTTCCCTCTTAATGAATATGCGAGCGTCAGGGCCAAGTTCTTATTCGTTTGGTTATCGAACTATTTCTACGAGTAATGACGGCGGAATGACCTGGTCCATTCCAACAGTTAACAAAGAACTTCCTGGCCCAGCCTGTCAGGCCAGCATTATACGTCTGAATGAAAATGAAATATTATTTCTTAACCCGGCAGTTCATCATGCCGGAGGATTTAATTTATGGACTCGAAAAAATCTAACTCTCCGCCTGAGTCGGGATGACGGACAAACGTGGGTCACTTCACGGACTTTAAATGAGGGACTCTCAGGGTATTCTGATCTTGCTGTCAAAAAGAACGGTCAAATATTATGCGTCTTCGAGAATGGAAAAAGGGATTATTGTGAAAAAATTTCTATCATCTGTATCAAAAAAACATGGTTGGAAGTTAAAGAAGGCCTCAAAAAATAAATCGCCTAGCATCACTCTCTTCCCTCCAGTAACTACAATCCAAATACCTTATACTCATGTGCGGGAGATATTCGACAGGAAAAGTCTCAAAGGAAAAATACGAGAAAACTCTGAACACTAAATTAGAGAATATTTCATCCAGATATAACATTGCTCCTGGGCAAAAGAATCCAGTGATCAGCACACACAAAAACAGCACATCTCTTTCATCCATGAACTGGGGCCTGGTCCCTAATTGGGCAAAGGATCCGAACCCAAAAATTAAACCGATTAATGCCCGAGCAGAAACTTTGTCAGAAAAACCATCATTCAAAGACCTCTTCCTCAAACAAAGATGCCTAATTCCTGCCGACGGTTACTATGAATGGCAAGTGACCGGCACAAATAAAATCCCTCACTACCTTCACTTGCCTAATATGTCTACCTTTGCCTTCGCTGGGATCTGGGACCATTGGAAGAGAGACGATTGTAATACCCTCTTGTCCTATAGCATCATCACAACGGAAGCCGCTGAACCGATTCGATTCATTCATCATAGAATGCCCGTCATATTACCTGAGAAGCACTGGCAAAAATGGTTAGATCCTTCAGTCCCTGTCCATTCCTTACCTGAAATTTTGCAAGATTGCAGAAATGACTGTACTTACAGAACCGTATCAGATCTTGTGAATAAAGTTTCCAACGATGGTCCTGAATTAACGGCCGCTGTTACTCGCAAGAAGCAGGACGAATTTGACTTTATTTGAATTCTGTTACAGAATTCAAATAAATGCCACGAGGAGGAAAAAGAAAAGGCGCTGGGCGACCAAGGGGCGGCCAGTACGGTGAACAGACGAAGACCGTCCGTATACCATTGAGCCAGGCCGATCGAATCTTACGCTTCATTCGCAACAAAGAATACGCACTACCTATCTTTGCGTGCGGTGTATCTGCAGGGTTTCCTTCACCCGCAGATGATTACCTAGAAGGATCACTTGACCTGAACGAACACCTCATACGTGAACCGGCAGCGACGTTCTTTGTAAGAGCGAAGGGAGATTCCATGATCGGCGCAGGCATTCATGACGGGGACCTGCTCGTTGTTGACAGGAGCGCTGAAGCAAAGAATGGAAATGTTATCATTGCTATAATCAACGGTGAATTGTCTGTTAAACGATATCTACGCTCAAAGAACCAATGCGAACTCGTCCCTGAGAACCCCAAATACAAACCGATCCAAATCAACGAGGATGATGACGTCAGAATCTGGGGAATCGTCACTAATGTCATTCACCGCCTGTGATTGCATTAGCTGACTGTAACAATTTCTATGTTTCCTGCGAGCGCGTCTTTAAGCCTTGGTTGAATGAACGTCCCGTCATTGTTCTTTCAAATAATGATGGTTGTGCAATTGCTCGGTCCAATGAGGCAAAAAGACTCGGAATCAAAATGGGGACACCTTATTATCAGATAAAAGGACTATGCCAAAAGAACCGGGTCAGTGTCTTTTCTTCTAATTACGAACTGTATGGTGACATGTCCAATCGAGTTGTTTCGATTCTCATGCGATTCACACCGGAAACTGAGGTCTATTCTATAGACGAATCCTTCCTGAGCCTTGAGCAAATTCATGATCCAGTAAGAACTGCTGAAAAAATGCGTAAAACGGTACTCAAGTGGACAGGGATTCCGATATCTGTCGGGATCGGCCCCACCAAAACACTCGCAAAAATGGCTAACCGGATGGCCAAGAAAAAAGATTCAGGATGCTTGATGCTTAAAGGATCGGAAAACTCCCTACTCAGTTCAGTCAGAGTGAGAGATGTTTGGGGAATCGGCAGAAGAATAGAAGAAAAGCTTAAAAGAATTAAAATCCTCACTGCCTTGGACTTGATAAATGCTCCTGCACCTGTCATTAGAAAAGTGGGCGGTGTTCAGCTCGAAAAAACGCAAAAGGAACTGCAAGGGCTGCAATGCATCAGTATCGAACAGATCTCAGGACCAAAAAAAAACGTGTGCTGTTCCCGGTCCTTTGGCCGGACCGTGACTGACTTGGAAGAACTTGAGGAGGCCGTAGCAAATCATGCCGTGAGAGCCACTCAGAAAATCCGCAAAGAGGGGTCTATCACCTGCGGATTACAGGTCTTCATCATGACCAACAGGTTCGGCAAGGGCCCACAATATTCTAATTCAAGAACTATCGGTTTTGACGAACCGTCTGATGATCCGATCCGAATTCTCAGCACCGCTAAGGAACTTCTCAGATCCATTTACCGCAAAGGATACTCTTACAAAAAGGTCGGAGTAATGTTATTAAACTTACGAACAAAAGATCAAGATCAGGGACTATTATTTAGAGATCATCATAATGAAAAAAAAGACCGATTCGTGAAGGTACTTGAATCTATAAAAAACACATACGGCACCAATTCCACTTTCCTAGCTGCTCAGGGAATTGGCCGGTCCTGGGACATGAAGAGGCAACGTCGTACTCCACGATACACAACAAATTGGAATGAAATACCGGCCATTGGCAGTGACAGTTCCGATCCGAGTTGAAAAATGCTCTGTGTCATCTAAGATAGATGAATTAGCTATGATAAGATCAGGAAATCCAGCACTTAACAATAATACATTCACACGCAACTTGAGCTATTCGGAAGAGAACCGGATGACTTTAATGGGTGCAGTAAATAAGACGGCCATAATGTTATTCGTACTGGTCCTGGCCGCTTCCATTACTTGGAAAATGGTCCTGACAGGAGAATCTAACGCAGGAATTTATATGTGGGGTGGAGGAATCGCTGGATTCATCGTTGCCATTGTAACCGTATTCAAAAAGAACTGGGCACCATTTACGGCCCCGTTATATGCCGCATTGAAAGGCCTCTTCATCGGTGGAATTTCGGCCATGTTCGCTGCCCAATTTGATGGCATTGTCATGCAGGCCGCGGGACTCACATTCGGTATCCTCTTTGCTCTTCTAGCGGCATACAAGAGTGGCCTAATCAAAGCCACCGAAAATTTTAAATTGGGAGTCTTCGCCGCGACTGGCGGAATCTGTTTATTTTATCTTATAAGCATAGTTCTTGGACTCTTCGGTGTGAACATGGGATTTCTCCACGACTCTTCACCTCTCAGTATAGGGATAAGCGTTTTCATCGTCATCATTGCTTCACTTAACTTGGTCCTCGACTTTGACTTCATCGAAAATGGCGCTGAGGTAGGAGCCCCCAAATACATGGAATGGTATGCGGCCTTTGGTCTCATGGTCACACTGATCTGGCTATACATTGAGATCCTGCACTTATTGGCAAAACTTCAAAGCCGCGACTAACTAAATGAACTGACAGTTCAGGAAGCTGTCCTTTCAACGAAGGCAGATAGCATTCCGATTCCTAAGGCAAGGATCAGGCCAAAATAAACGAACGCGGCAACGCCTCGCTGAAAAAGCGTCACCTCATAATAGCGCTGTTCTTCCTTAGTCCTTTTACGGAAAAGGGAAAAGAGTCTAGGTAAAGAAAACAGAAGTATCAGGAAAATAATAAATGATGGTCGATAAACTGCAAAGGCACCAGCAATTACGATCCCGACTAGCCAAAGCCATGGAGAGAGCGCAGTCACCATTCGTCCTCCGTCCAGAAACCCAACCGGCATCAGATTAAATAGATTCAAAAAATATCCAGTGTAGGCAAGCGCAGAAAAGAACTCATTCCCGGTAGCAAAATAAATACAATGACACCCGAGGCTGGCCAGGCCACCTGCTATTGGGCCTCCAGCAGCAATCCAGAACTCGACCCAGGCATGACGCGGAGCCTCCTTCAACGCAATTAATGCCCCCATGAATGGAATAAAAACAGGCAAACCTACCTTTAGATGGAAAAGCCTAGCAGCAATGAGATGTCCAAACTCATGTAAGAGGATCAGAATCACAAAACCGGCAGCAAATTGCCATCCCCAGATGAGGGAATAGGCCCAAATCGAAAACAGCATAGTTCCTCCAGTCTTAAGGAGTATTGGAAAGAACTTAAGGACAGGTAAAATTAAGAACTTCAACTTTGCTCCAAACTTAATAAGTAGCAAGATAACGATACCTATAGGGCCTAGGTATTTCTTTAACTTCTCCTTCCATGAAAAATTGCGATTCCTATCATCCGCCCAAGAAGGTCTATCGTCGAGCCTGTCCTTCTTTTCTTCTTCTGAGTTAATCATCTAGTCGAATTAACAGGCCCCACAGTACAAATTGCAACATTCAATTTATCAGCACAGTCAAAGACTGTTTTGTAAGATCAGCTAATTATATCGTTAATCACCTTTGACTCTTCTACTCCAGTCAACTTCTGATCGAGTCCCTGAAAAGGAAAAGTCAATCCCTCATGATCGACTCCAAGAAGATGAAGCATTGTCGCATGAAGGTCTCTGACTCTCACCGGGTCCTTAACAACGTTGTAACTAAAATCATCTGTCTCTCCATAATGCATGCCACCCTTAATGCCGCCGCCAGCGAGCCATCCAGAAAAGCAGCGAGGATGGTGATCTCTCCCATAATTATCGCGCGCGATGTTTCCCTGACCGAACACGGTCCTACCAAACTCACCAGCAAAAACAACTAAAGTATCCTCGAGGAGCCCCCTCATCTTCAAATCCTTGAGCAGAGCAGCTGTGGGTTGATCAACGTCACGGCATTGCCCTCTCATGTGCACAGGCAAGTTAGTGTGGTGGTCCCAACCACGATGAAAGAGCTGCACAAAACGGACATTCCGCTCAGCCATCCTTCTGGCCAAGAGACAATTCCTCGCATACGAGCCTGGCTTATTTACCTCAGGCCCATACATCTCAAGTACGTTCTTGGGCTCCTTTGAAATGTCAGTCAATTCGGGAACCGATGATTGCATGCGGAAAGCCATCTCCTGCTGAGCAATGGTCGTCTGAATTTCCGGGTCCCCTATCTCTGCGAGATGTTTACGGTTCAAAGAACCAAGTGAATCTAACATCCGGCGACGAACTTTAGAATCTACCCCTTTTGGATTAGAAAGAAATAATACTGGGTCACCGGTAGTCTGGAATGAAGTTCCTTGATACTTAGAAGGGAGAAAACCACTCCCCCAAAGCCGAGCATAGAGTGCCTGCACGTTAACCTTGCCACTCCAGAATGCTGAGGGCATTACAACAAAATCTGGCAAGTCCTTATTTAATGTTCCAAGCCCATAACTCAACCATGACCCCATGCTCGGCTTACCTGGAATCTCTGACCCTGTGCAGAATGATGTTTTACCTGGATCATGATTAATCGCGTTTGTATTGAATGAATGGACTAAACAAATATCATCCGCGACTGTTGATAAGTTCGGAAGAAGTTCACTCATCCATACGCCACTCTTCCCTTGCTGAGAAAACTTGAACATGGTCGGCGCCACGAGCTGCTCGCGTCCACGCGTCATGGTAGTTACTCTCTGCCCCTTACTCACTGACTTTGGAAGCTTCGTCTTGAATAGCTTGTGCATGTCAGGCTTACGATCGAACAGGTCAACCTGACTAGGTGCCCCCGCCATAAAAAGAAAGATCACTCGCTTCGCTTTGGCCTTTGGGAGAATATTTTCCTTAGCAGAGACTCCCCCATTAGCAATTAAAGAGGCAAAGGCAGAAGCCCCAATTCCCATTCCTGAATTCAATAGAAAGGAACGGCGTGATTCAGCGTTTGATAGATTGGAGAAGGCTCGGTTAAGTTCACTCACGGGTCTTGGTAATATCTAAGTTGTATAGGGCATTTGCTAATACGGTCCAAGCTGCAATCTCAGCTCTCTGACCTGCTCCTTGCGCTTGGACCCCTTCACAAAGCTCATCAGCTAATGAAGGTTGAGAATTATAAGTGCTTTTCAAACTCTTAAGGAGATCTGACAACATTGCTTGTTCCTTTTGGTCTGGAAGCTGTGACGTTACGGTCTCGAAAGCAAAAGCAATCCTCTGCGCAAGATTCGCATTCTTAGGCGTAAGAACAATCAGTGCTAAATTGCGTGCACTTTTTAAATACTCACTCTCATTTAAAAGGAGCAGAGCCTGAGAAGGAGTGTTGGTTCTTTCCCTACGGGCAACACAAGCATCACGTATTGGAGCATTAAGAATTGTCATTTGCGGAGGCGGCATGCCCCTCTTCCAGTAAGTGTACAAACTTCGGCGACGAATTGACTCGCCGGAATCTGCCTTGAACCGCTCGCCTATCATCGTCACAGATTTCCATAAACCATCAGGCTGAGGTGGTTTCACGCTCTTCCCATACATTGTGTCAGACAACATCCCGCTAGTAAATAGGATCTGATCACGTATCATTTCCGCATCCATTCTATACCTAGAACCACGAGCCAAGAACCGGTTCTCCGGATCTGCTGTTAATTTTTCAGCACTCATAACGGAGGATTGCCTATAAGTTTTGGACATGACCATTTTCTTCATCAGCGCTTTAATGTCCCAACCTGACTCAACGAATGATATTGATAAATAATCAAGGAGCTCAGGATGACTAGGAACTTCGCCCTGACCACCAAGATCTTCAGAAGTCTTCACTAATCCGACCCCGAACAATTGCTGCCAGAAACGGTTCACGGCGACTCTGGCAGTTAAAGGATTAGCACTGTCCACGAACCAATTAGCAAGATCCATCCGCGATGCAACTTCACCCGATTTCTTCATTGGAAACAAAAACTCTGGAGTGTTTCGGCTCACTAACTCACCAGGATCATCATATTGGCCCCTATTCATGACATGAGTCGGCCTCACTTCGTCCCGTTCCTTCATGACCATTGCCATAGGAGCTCTCCTGTTAATTTGCTCGAGCTCTTTTTTTAATTTGTCTTCTTCAGAATTCAGTTCAGTAATCTCCTCAGTGAATTTCTTCTTCTTTTCTGAATCAAATTCCAGTCCTTCCGCCTTTTTTACCACTGCCGCTTTCTTTTGAAGATCGGCGATCTGATTGTCCAGCTCTCCGATTCTTTGTTTTGAATCCGGATCAGGAACTGACACAAAAGGAGGCTGGATCCCATTCTTTAGCCCACGCTCAGTCTCTGGCTTCGCATCTATATTGTTAAAGAAAGCAAATAGAGAATAATAATCTTTTTGGGTAAGAGGGTCATACTTGTGGTCATGACATGAAGCACAATGCACAGTCAATCCCATGAAAGCCGTACCCACAGCAGTGACCCTGTCTGTTACGTTCTTGAAGAAACTCTCTTCAGGCAAGGCTGTCCCGACATCAATGATCAGGTGAAGCCTATTGAAACCAGAAGCAACGAGCTGATCCGTGCTCGGCTCAGTAAAAAGATCTCCCGCTAACTGATATCGGACAAAATCATTATATCCTAAATTTTCATTGAATGACCTGATGACCCAATCACGATATGCAATGAAGTTCCTATAATAATCTTTATGCATCCCGTTCGTGTCAGCGAACCGAACGAGGTCCAGCCAATAACGGGCCAAGTGTTCTCCGTACTGTTCTCTGGACAGCAGACTATCTACCATTTTCTCATAGGCATCGGGGCTGTCATCGGAAGCAAATTCCCTCAACTCAGCTCGGCTCGGAGGAAGCCCCGTCAGATCAAAACTAAGGCGCCTGATCAGGGTCCTTTTGTCAGCCTCTTCGGAAGGGCTGATTCCCAATGATTTCATTTTCCGGTAAACGAATAAATCAATAGGATCGCCGCTCCATCCATCTGTATTCACCTCAGGCAAATCAGACTTTTTAGGGCTCTCAAATGCCCAGAACTTTTCATAAGTCGCCCCTGATTCAATCCATTTTCTTATCAGATCTTTTTCCTCTTTGGTTAGCGCTTTTTTCTTTGCCTCCGGTGGTGGCATAATTTCGTCCACGTCATCCGTTATAACTCTATGCCAGAGCTCACTTTCTTCTAGCGAACCAGGTTTCAATGCTGTCGTACCATCTATCGTACGATAAGCCCCATCCGATCCATCAGAACGATCCAATCGAAGCTCCGACTTCCGATCATGCTCGTCTGGCCCATGACATGCAAAGCACTTATTAGAAAGGATCGGCCGTATGTCTCGATTGAAGGAAATTTCCTTTGATGAAGACTGTAAGTTCAACCCCCAAACCATCATTAAGGCAATAAAATGATTCGATGCACTCAATTTTGTTTTTATTATCATGTCCGATTATTTTTTTACCTTACAGAAAGGGACGGCTTAGGTCACGCAAAGAAATGATATGTATTAGTAAATTTTGTCTGATTTTATGTAGAAAATTTATAATTTTTGAAGGCCCACTTTCAACTAATAGAAAATTGATCACTAGTCAATTTAATGCCTTATTGTTAATGTAGGAGTTGACAGACCTTTTATCGAATGAGTGAACTTTTTCTTCCACCTAACATTAACAGGCGAAAAGTATTGTCTACGAGCCTTGGTTGTCTTGGATTCTCCCTCACTGATTTCTTAAAATTACAAAGCTTAGCAAATTCAGACAAAACTAACGGCAATACATCTGGTCGAGCTAAATCATGCATTATACTATTTGCCTGGGGCGGGATGAGCCATCTTGAAACTTGGGACCCCAAACCTGATGGCCCAAGTGAAACGCGTGGAACGTTTAAAACCATTCCTACCGCAACGCCCGGAACACGCATAGGCGAGCACATGCCTCACCTCGCCAAACAGACCGAACGGCTCGCAATAGTCCGATCAATGCATCATGGAAGTTCTGCTCACGGCAAGGCCATGTATTGGAACTTTACTGGACATAAACCCCCCCAATCTGATACTGCCTCAAATTTACCTCCCTCCTCAAATGACTGGCCTTCACTATTGTCAGTCATATCTAAATTTAAAGATGCTCCACCAGGATTACCTTCATCAATAAGACTCCCCTATCCTCTCGTAGATAATGGAACGCTCCAAGCCGGTGAGTACGGGGGGTGGCTCGGTTCAAGCTATAACCCGATCGTCATTAGAACACCAAAGGGCAAAGAATTCGGTGGCGTTTCGCGTGATTTAGGAGCGTCTAGGATTAATCCCAAAGAAGCTATTGACCGTCAAAAACTCAGCTCGCGGCTCGGACTTTTGAGTCGCCTTGATCAATTCTCTGGGACAGGACCTGCAATACATGACATGCAACACTTTCAGGGCCTTGCAACGGACATGCTCATGAGCCCAACGGTACGCAAAGCGTTTGATCTAGACCTTGAACCTGATTCTGTCCGTTCCAAATTCGGTGAACACATATGCGGTCAAAGCATGCTACTTGCTAGGCGCCTCGTTGAAGCACAGGTCCCCATCGTTACGGTTGCCTGTTCAGCCGGAGACTTGAATGGATCTAAGGGAGATCACTGGGACACGCACGCCGATAACTTTAACCGATTAAAAAACACTATGCTGCCTGCATTTGATAGACCAGCTGCAGCATTACTTGAAGATCTAAGTGAAAGAGGAATGCTGGATGATACGTTAGTCGTGTTTCTCACTGAATTTGGCAGGACTCCAAAAATAAATGGTAATGCAGGGCGCGACCATTATCCTAGCTGCTATTCGATTGCACTTGCAGGTGCCGGAATTCGTGGAGGTCAGGTCTATGGTAAATCCGACAGGTCAGGCTCTGAACCTTCAGAAAAGGCATGCGGACCCGCAGATCTACATGCAACTATCTTTGAAGCCTTCGGCATCCACCATAAAACGACCATCACTGACCCACTTGGTCGTCCCTTTCCCATAAGTGATGGAACTCCTCTGCCCCTTACTTGATAGAGGTATCATCCCAAAATACTTCTCAAGAATCAGCAATGATATACTAGCCGTGCCAGTCACTATCAATCTGATTTCCAATGTGTCGTTACGGAATAAGGGCAAATAAAAAGGATGCCCTATCACCCGATAGAAAAAACTATCAAGCGAAAGGGCATCCAGCAGTGGGGCTATATTAAATATCTATACGACCAATATGAATCAAAAATGAATAACTAAATTAAATTATTCAAAATTTTCGTTTTTCATATCTTATCTAATTACTCAGGTATTGCTCGTAACGTAAAATAGGCTCTGAGATTACTTTTCACTGGCAAGCCTGGGAAGATTTTCTGCGTTTCCTTGAACTGAATATGGTAAATCCTATCAAGCCAACGAGAAGACCCCTCGAATTCCTTTAAGGTTAATTGGATAGACTTTCTATCAGGTCCAATAGACATTTCTTCAATCTTATCTTCACGCTTATCATGCTCTGGAGAACCGTAACGACCAGTATTTGTATAAAACCAAGAATCGATCTTCACAAAACTCTTCAATTCTTCCAAATCCAAATCCTTTGTGATCGGCTGCGTTAAATTTATCATAAAACCATTCTTGGCAGCTTTTACACTATGAATATCCGACGCGATCGTTTTCTTATCATAGATTATTCTCTGTAAACTTCCTTGCTGTCCTCCAAAAGCACCCCATCCACGACCAGTTTGGCCAATTAGCAAACTTCCGTCAGGCAAGAACACGGGCCGCATAACTCCAGAAGCAAAGAACCGAGCGAAGGGAACGACGCATCCTTGATCAACTCCGCCAACCTTTTCTACGACAACTCGAAATAAATTAGACATTGTCTGATCTCCAATAAACATCTGTTCCCCGTAAGCGCCGAACTTTCCGCCAGTACTGTCCCAAGTAGGATGACCAGGAGAATTCGCTACTTTTCCATGAGGAAGCCAGACCGCTCCTTTACGAATTTTATCTTTCCATTTATCAAACTTTAGTTCGGGCGAATCCGGTTTCATCTTTCCCGGAAGAGTAACTAGCCCGGATAGATGACCATAGAACTTGTCTTTTTCAAGAGGAACGACTTTCGAAGAGCCCACGTATTCTCCCTGATTCTCAGCGTACCAAAGGCGCCCTTTAGGATCGACTCCGATCCCAGCAGGACTCCTCAATCCATATGCATAAGGTATAAATTCACCAGAAGGTGTCACTTTGCATGCCCATCCACGATATCCTCC
>Ga0114933_10004837_pt1 | contig 12427 bp, 12 predicted proteins | sample 4SBtaG_FD_89691 | JGI IMG/M metagenome (GOLD analysis project Ga0114933, IMG submission 89691) | Deep subsurface microbial communities from Kolumbo volcano to uncover new lineages of life (NeLLi) - 4SBTROV12_W25 metaG | ecosystem: Environmental > Aquatic > Marine > Volcanic | place: Kolumbo...
ACATCAACATCAACAATTTGGATTTGACCTATACTGAAATTACCTTCTGCAGTTGCCTTGAATCCTCCCCTAATCCTTGCAATTTTTGCAGCCTTTGATGATGCAGCAACTACTGATGGTTCTTCAATAACCATTGGAATAAGATAGTCCTTTTCATTAATTCTAAAATTAGTAGCAATTCCAATTGGTAGTGAGAATGTACCAATTGCATTCTCAATCATTTTATCTGCATGTGAAAAATCAATTCCACCAGTTGCATTTTCTAATATCTTAATTTCCTCATCTGTTAAATTTGCAAACTCTTGTACAATAGACAATCTTTCTTTTGGATTTTTTTCAAAAAATTTTGGTATTGCTGAATTGGCCATATTACTTCATTATCCTCAATAATCTATCATCATCGTCACTTGGAAATGCTTTTCCATCTGTATTTGATGTAATTACATACAAATAGCCATCAGGACCTTGAGCCACATCACGTATTCTGCCTACACCACTTAAGATACTGCCTTCCAAGTTCACACCATTCTCATCAACTTCTGCTTTGTAAAGATTTGATGCTTTCTGAGAAGCCAAAATCATAAAATTTTCTAGACCTAATTTATCACCAGAATAGAAAATTATACCACCTGGTTCAAGACTTGGGTCAAAACATTTTAGAGGATTAACAAACTCTGCATTTGTACTGTGACATTGAACATCAGGCCAGCCATAATTTTTTCCCGCAATAATTAGATTAATTTCATCATTTTTAGTTGGGCCAATCTCAGTTAGATAGAAATTTCCTAATGAATCCCATGCCATTCCCTTAGGATTTCTATGTCCATATGAATAAACAAGCGAATCATCAAATGGATTGTCATCGGGAACTGTTCCATCATCATTTAATCTTAGGATTTTTCCTTGTAATGATTCCAAGTTTTGTGATTCATGTGAAAGATCAGAAACTATTCCTGTACCAACATAAAGTTTTGAGTCTGGGCCGAATTTGATAATTCCACCGTTACTGAATGATGAACCAGGAACTTTATCAAGTATTGTCTTTGCCTCAATAATTTTACTATCCGATTCTTTAATTTGAATTAGTTTATTCCATAGCTCTCCTTCTTCAGAATACGTATAGTATGCATATAGAATATTATTTTGTTCAAAATTAGGATGTACTGCTATACCTAATAAGCCACCATCAAATACATCAGCAGTTCTTAATGTAACTAATGGTTGTTCTAATAATTCTCCAGAATTAATTACTCTAATAGTTCCACCTTTTTCGCTTATGAATATTCTTTCATCTGCAAAATCGATTGCCCAGGGTTTTTCAAGATTAGTAGCTAGAATTTCAATAAATTCATTTTGTGCATTATTTTGAGGTGGTTCTGGAATTGGCGGTGGGCTTGAAGGTGATGTTAATATTATAACAGATACTAGTAATGCCCCAATGATTCCAGCGATTCGTATTTTTTTATTCACAATCAAAAATCTAATTGAATATATTATTAATTTGTGCGTCTGAAAGGCGTATATACCGCATTATGTGTTTTTTTTCAGCGGGGTGGGGAAGTCAGGTCATCCCGTCGGGCTCATAACCCGAAAACCAGTAGTTCAAATCTACTCCCCGCTACTAAATTTAGAAGGTATTAATCCATTGAATTTTTCTAGAAAATTGATTTTTTTGATTTATTGTTCCTAATCGCTGTCTTGGTCTAGTAAGATGACGATGGGCTGAAATTGTTGGAACATACAAAGTTTTAGAAATTAAACGTGGTAGTTTAATGACTTGCTTATTCTTTGATTTTCTACCACATTTTATACACTGATAACCTTGGTTTTTTCCTTTTGACTTCATTCTTTTTTGACATTTTTTACATACAGGATTAATACTTTGAAGTTTCTTTTTCAGTTCTAATACATTAATGAATTCAATGTTAACAAGTCTTTCAAAAGTTTTTGTCGCTTTTCTTACACCACCACCAATTTGAATTCGATCACCAATAATCAAATTCCTTGCGATGTTAGTAATTTTAGTTGGTTTGTAAACAGCACACCTGAAAGTATGATTTTCAGAGCGTACAGAAAAAAATACATGCCCACCTTTCATTACAGAAGGTATTGTTGAAACAATTCCAGTAATTGTACCAGATGTATATGGTTGAAAATTTTCAAGCGTGATTTTATTTTTTAAATGATCACCAGTTCCCTGATTTGACTTGAAAATTAAATACCCATGTAATTTTTCTTCAGGTTTGATGAGTTTTGATGCAGAAATAAGTGAGGAAGGATCTTCTCCTCGAATTCCATAAAACACTGGATCAGGTCCATGTGGAGTTATTAGAACTCGATCTTTTTCTTTATCATAGTTGTTAAATGTCTGCGGAAATGTTTTTTCTTGCATTTCTTTTACTTTTGTGTGATCAATATTTCGTTTTGTTCCAAATTTGGATTTATTTCTATAACTTAGTAACTCATAAGTTTGATCAAGAAATTTGTAACCAATTACACCAATTGCACCAACTAAGCCTTGGCCATTGCCCAAATAAAATGAATCTAGATTATGTTTTGAAATGAATTTTTTTGCATCCACTCTATGAATTAATTTCCAAAGTGCTTTTGAACTAAACTGCAAAAATTCATTAGGTATGTCTTGCTTTTCAAAAAATACTAAGCCGGGATTTGCACCATTTTTTGTGTCAGAATATTTTTCAACAAGTTTTTTTATCATACGCTTGATTTTTTGAGGATTATCTGTTGAAATTGTTAATCCAACTGCCCCATTTCCTCGTGTTTTCCATGGAATATTTGGATTAAATCTGATCAAATTAGGAAAATCTAGAAATGTCACTTTCTCTTTTTTGAGTGTGTTCACCATTTTGTATGCAAGATATGTTGTGCACATACCCTTAGGAGAATCAGTATCGTCAAATCCGATGTACATTACCTGTGATTCCATATCCTACATTAGAAACAATTTCAATTTTAGTTATTTGATGAATGTTAGTTTAGTTTAAATTCAAAATGGAAGTTTTTAGTATAAATGATAATAATTGACGAGGAAAGGATTTTCCAAGTGATTTCAGAAAGGAAGCCAATCTCAGTGGCACTTAATGGTCCAGATGGCATTTTACCTAAAGTTCAAAAAACAGCTACTAACATTATGGAAAAATTTGGAATTCCTGCATTTATTTTAGCAGATACAACTTGGGGAACTTGTGATCTTAATTCTAATGGGGCAAAAGTACTCGGTGCAGAAATTCTCTTTAACATAGGCCATACCAATAAACTTGAAACTTTTGAAAATAATGTGGTAATGATTAACGCTTTTGATGATGTTTCTTTTGAAAGAGTTCTTCCTAAATGCATTGAAAAATTCAAAGGTAAAACAATTTCACTGATTACTGATAGTCAACATCTACATGAAATAGAAAATGTAAAAGACTATCTTGAAAAGAATGGCATCATAGTAAAAATTGGAAAAGGAAAAGGACAGTTAAATGATGGACAAGTTTTTGGCTGTGAGTTTTATCCTGCAATAGAAACTAAGGAAATTTCTGATGCTAATCTGTTTCTTGGACAAAGTAATTTCCATGCTGCTGGCCTTGCATTATCTACAAAAAAACCAACATATGTGTTAGATCCATATTTTAATGAATTAAGGGATGTTACAAAATTTTCTGAAACTTTAGAGAAAAAAGCAACTTTAACAATTTTTAAAGCTACAAATGCACAAACTTTTGGAATAATTGTTGGTCTGAAAGAGGGTCAATTTGCACAATTAACAGCCTTAAAATTTAAAAAAGAATTAGAACTTGAAGGAAAATCAGTTCAACTTTTTGCAATGACAGATATTACAAATGATAGATTGAAAAATTTTACAGGAATTGATGCATTTATTCAAGTAGCATGTCCAAGAATATCTACAGATAATCAATTTGATAAACCAGTTCTATCCACACCGCAAGCAACAGCATTATTGAAAGTATTACGAAACGAAGAAATTAACAACTATTTTGAGATACCACATTGGCTTTAATAAAAAAACAATTAATAGTCATATAAGAAAAAACCATTCGATGTCTGAAAATAGATTACCAGGGGAAAAGGTTGCAACTATAGAAGAATACCTTCCTGGAGAAAATACATTTGAAGATGGAGATGCAATAAGATCTGCCTCAATTGGAGATGTGGAATTAAATAAAGCAGAGCAATTAGTCTCGATACAAAATAAGAAATCTTCTGTAATTCCAAAAATAGGTGATATTATTGTTGGAACTGTTGAAGCAAATCTGGGTTCAATGATGGCAGTTGCAATAAGATACATCAATGATATAGAAACTCAATCAAATATTGAATGTATTTGTACAATAAGACACTTGAGAAAGAAGAATGCTGCTTTAGTTAAGGATGTTGTTAAATTGAAAATTATCAATCATGTAAATGGAACAATCCATGCTGGAATTGATGAGCATGACTTGGGAGTTTTGTATACAAAATGTAGGAAATGTTTTGGAAAAGTAGTCAAAGTTCGTGATGCTGTTAAATGCAGCGAATGTGGTTGGATTGATGATCGTAAATTATCGTCTGATTTTGAACAAGCTGATTTTCTAAAGTTTGATGAAATTAAATGAGTAAAGTTTCATTCCAAGGCGAAAGTGGTGCATACAGTGAAAGTGCATCAAAGATGTTTTTTCAAGAGGAATTAACAACTGTTCCTTGTTCAACTTTCAAACAGGTATTAGATAATACTGAGACAGGAATATCCAATTATTCTATTTTGCCAGTTGAAAATTCTATTGAAGGAAATGTTGGCGAGAGTTATGATGCACTATTTTCATCAAATCTTTATGCAATTGGAGAGATATATCACAAAATTGAACATTGTTTGATTGGAAATGGAACATTAGATGATGTTAACACAGTTTATTCACATCCTCAAGCATTGGGTCAATGTAGGAATTTCTTACAAAATAGTTCGTACAAAACTGTTCCAACTTATGATACTGCAGGGAGTGTAAAAATTGTCAAAGACATGAATGACAAAAATGTTGCCTGTATAGCAAGTAAAAATGCAGCTGCAATATACAATATGCCAATAATCAAAGAGAACATAGAAAACAATTCTAACAATTATACTAGATTTCTAATATTATCAAAAGAAAAAACTCATGAAACAGATAATGACAAAACATCTATAATTTTTTCCATAAAACATGAACCTGGCACATTATACGAAATAATTAGAATATTCTATGAGAATAAAATTAATTTAACAAAGATAGAATCCAGACCAAAAATTGGTAAAACATGGGAATATAATTTCTATGTAGATTTTATTGGTCATGAGTTAAATGAAGATATTACTAAAGTTCTATCAGAAATTAAAAATTGTACATCATTTCTAAGAGTAATTGGTTCTTATCCTATTGCTACGTTGAACTAAAAACCCTTTGGTTTCTTAGCACTAAATCCTGCACTAAAACCAATTATAACAATTCCTGCAATAATTACTAAAATTGAGTAAGTAAAAAACAATGGATCTCGTTGTAATTCAAATCTGTAATCTTCGGTAAATTCAGAATTACCAGTATTTTGTATTATAATAGTTATTTCACCAGAGGTACCTGTAGTCCATGAAAAGCTGGCTTTGTTCTTAAAACTTTGATCTACATCATTAGATGAATCTGGTGTTGTGATTTTAATGTCAAATGAATCTCCAGTAACAGTTAATGATTGAAATGAATTTTCGGGTGCATTAAACTGAATTTTGTCCATATCGCCAATTCCGAATGTTGCAGAATCTTCTTGTATTTCACTGGGACTACTTAGAGAACTAACCATTGAAGATGCGCCGAGAATTGAGACTATACTTCCGATTATAAGACCAACTATGGTAAATTTATTTAACATAAAAAAACTGGGTTCTAAAACAATAAAAAACTAGCTACATTAAATCGACATCATGTGGCTTACTTTCAGCAAAACCAGCACCAGACATTTTGATAAACTCGGCATTTTCTTGCATTTGTTCAATTGTATGCCCACCACAATAACTAAGACCAGAACGTATTCCTCCAGTAATTTGTGTAAGTATATCTGTCACTGAACCCTTGTATGGAACAAATGCTTCTACACCTTCTGCAACATAATCATTAAGATCATCGCCTAAATCTATTAATCCAGTCTCTTTTGATTTTCTTCCTCTTGCAGCAGCTAGTGATGCCATACCTCTGTAAATTTTGTAGCGTTTACCATTTTTACTAATAGTAGAACCTGGGCTTTCATCTGTTCCACCTAACATACTTCCTAACATTACTGAAGATGCACCTGCAGCAAGAGCCTTTGTTGCATCTCCTGATGTTCTAGTACCACCGTCTGATATGATTGGAATATCATATTTCTTACCAATTTCTGCACAATCTAAAACTGCTGTTAACTGAGGAACACCAGAACCTGTTATCACTCTAGTAATACAAATTGAGCCAGAACCAACACCAACTTTTACAGCATCAACCCCTGCCTTTATCAGATCTTCAGTTCCTTGTGCAGTGGCAACATTTCCTGCAATCAATTCACAATTGGGAAACGCTTTTTTGATATTCTTCACTGTACTGATTGCATTTTCGCTATGTCCATGTGCAATATCTACTACTATTGCATCAGTGCCAGCTTCTAGAAGTGCTTCTGTCCTTTCCAAAAAGTCACCCTTGACTCCGACTGCAGCACCTACAAGTGGTCTTCCTTTAGTATCATGAGATGCAATTGGATAGTTTTCAGTATTTAGTATATCTTGAGTTGTATAAAGTCCATGAATTTTTTGGTCATCGTCAACAAGAGGTAATTTTTCAATTCTATTGTTTTTTAGAATGTCTTTTGCCTCATCTACATTTATTCCAGGTTTTGATGTTATGATATCTTTTGTCATTAGTTCATTAACTAATTTTGTAGAATCTAGAGATTCAAACAATACATCACGTTCGGTGAGAATTCCAATAAGTTTGGATTCAGAATCAACAACCAGTAAACCTGAAACTTCTTTTTCACTCATTATATCAAGTGCAGTACTAATTGTTTCATCTTGACTTATCTGATATGGATTCTCAATCATCACACTTCCAGAACGTTTCACTTTTAGAACCTGGTTTGCCTGCTCTTGAATTGTTAAAAAGCGATGAATGATTCCGATTCCGCCCTGTCTAGCCATAGTTACTGCCATAGTTGATTCTGTTACAGTATCCATGTTTGCACTGATTAGCGGAATGTTTAATGTGATGTTTTTTGATAACTTTGTTGATAAGTCAGTTTGTGTTCTACTAGTAATATCAGAAAATTTGGGTACTAGGAGCACATCATCAAACGTTACGCCTTCTCTTATGCTCAAATGAACCTCATACCAGAGAATGAAAAACCGTTATAAGCCTTTCTTAGTGTTTTTTAACATTCTTTTTGATATCTTCAAAATATCTTTGGCTGCATTCACATTATGTGTTCGTAGAATGTCTGCACCATACATTATTGAAATCAGTTCTGCAGCCATGGTTCCATACAATCGATCGCCTGGATTATCTTTTTGTAAAATTTCTCCTATGAATGATTTGTTAGAAACTGAAACTAATGCTGGGAACTTGTTTTTAATAAAACGTAAATTTTGGAGAACTGCTAGATCCCTAGAAACCCAACTAGAACTAATTTTTGTGAATGGAATTCCAGTACCACTTTTTCTAAAAAAACCAATTGCCGGATCAACTACAATATTATCCCTTGAAATTTTTGCCTTTTTGGCAATCATAATACTCTCTTGGAGTAATTTTTTTGTTACAACCGCATGATTATTACCAACTATTTTGTTACTATACGCACAAACAATTAGTGAGGGTTGAAATCTTTCTATAATTTTTGGCATGTCTTTATCAAATTTCAAACCAGAAACATCATTGATTATTTCAACACCTAATTCTAATGCAGATTGTGCAATTTTTGATCTACATGTATCAACAGAGATTGGAATATTTGTAATATTTTGAATGATCTTTATTGCCTTTGAGATACGTTTTTCTTCTTCTTTTTCAGAAATTATTGTTTTGAGATAAGGTGCAGTTGACATTCCACCAACATCAATAATATTTGCACCTTCACTCTCCATTTTTTTTACAGTTTTAGAAATTTCTAATTTGGTGGTATTAATTGAATTTTTGAAGAATGATTCAGGACTAACGTTAATTATTCCCATAATTCTTGTTTCATTTTTTCCTCCAACCGATAATTTGGCTAATTTTGCCATATGATTTATGAAAAGGTCATCTAATTTGAGTTTATGACAATTCGGGGATGGAAAACGAGATATCGTGAAATTAGGAATGTCTTTGGATATAGAAAATATGATGATCTTATTTCTGCAAAGAAATTAAATTCAAAAATTGGAAAAAGATACCCTCTATCGAATATTAAAAAAACTATTAGAGGACAGACAGTCTTCATAATTGGAGCTGGGCCTTCTTTATCTAGATCAATCTCAACACTCAAAAAATATCAAAATATTACTAAAATTGTTGCTGATGGTGCAGTACAAGCATTAATTGAGCATAAAATAAAACCACAAATTTTAGTTACAGATCTAGATGGTGATATTGAAAGTATTAAAAAAATTGGTAGGACAAAAATTCCAATAATTATACATGCACATGGAAATAACTATGATAAATTAGACATTGTTTCAAAACTTCAAAATAAAATTGGTACAACACAAACAGAAAAATTTGGAAAGTTAGAAAATTTTGGTGGGTTTACTGATGGCGATAGATGTGTCTTCTTGGCTGAAAATTTTCACGCAAAAAAAATAATTTTATTTGGAATGGATTTTGGTGATAAGATTGGGAAATATTCAAAAAAGAAAGTGATGGATCGAAAAACTAAATTGAAAAAGCTTGAATATGGCAAAAAATTACTAGAATGGCTTGCAAAAGAATCTGATTCTGAGCTTTATACTACATCAAAATCAATTAAAGGATTCAAAAAGATTAGATTGGTTGACCTTCAGTATGTCGTGAGCGATTAGAATGCGTTTTAATACGGAATGAGTTTTCTAAGAAATATGCAATATACTGATGAACAAATCCAAAACATGGTTCAACTAAAAGAGACAATAATAGAAAAACTAGCTAAATATGAAGAAGAAATTACATTTTTACAAAAAACTTTAGACATCTTAGATGTTAGTCTTAAAGATTCAAGTTTCACAAAAGCATCTGATCTGCCAAAAACAAATACTGATAAAAAAATTAATTCAGAAATATCAGAAAAAATAGATAACACAATACCAATTAAAAAAAGTAAAAATGGTGAAATAATTGCTAATGCGATTGTTACACCAGAACAAGTATCAATAATTTTAGAGGATGGAATTGGTTTAACACCTGAAGTTCCACCACTAAGAACATTTTTTGTTGAACGAATTATTGGTGAGATGAAAAAAAGTGATAACAGATTAGTTGAAAATGGTGAAATTAACGAAGAGTCTGTAATTAATTGTATAATCAATAAGAATGGAAGTGCGATAAGAGAGATAATTATTAAAAATTATCGTGAAAAAAATAGAATTGACGAGATTATCAATACTGCAACATGGTCATTAACACGAATGATAGAAAATTCTTCAAAGTGATAAAATGGATAAAATTGTTGTTTTAGATTTTGGTTCTCAATATAGTCATCTTATTTGCAGAAGAATTAGAGAACTTTCAGTATATGCAGAATTAGTTCCATATGATATATCTATTGATGAATTAAAAAAGAAAGAACCAAAAGGAATAATTTTTTCTGGTGGGCCTTCAAGTGTTTACAATTCAGATGCACCACTTCCAGAAAATGCAATATTTGATTTTGAATTACCAATACTTGGAATTTGTTATGGTCATCAACTAATTGTCAATAAATTTGGGGGGAAAGTAAAACAAGCAAACAAAGAATATGGATCATCTTTGTTAATGATGGACAAAAATTCTAAACTATTAGAGGGATTAGGTGAATCAATCAGAGCATGGATGAGTCATGGTGATGAAGCAGAAGAAATTCCTAATGAGTTTGATATTATTGGTCATACTAGTAGTGCACACGCAGCGGCTATAGCTAATAAAGATAGAACCATATTTGGAATTCAATTTCATCCTGAGGTTATTCATACTGAACAAGGAACAGAAATTTTGAAAAATTTTGTTTTGAACATTTGTAACGCAAAACAAGACTGGACAATGGAAGGATTTATTGAAAAAACAGTAAATGAATTAATAAAAATTGATGGAAACGTCCTATGTGGTGTTAGTGGTGGAATAGATTCAACAGTAGCAGCGTTATTAATCCATAAGGCAATAGGGGAACGATTAACAGGAGTTTTTGTTGATAATGGCTTGTTACGCTTCAATGAATCACAAGAGATTGAAGAAATGTTTAAGGAAAATTTTTCATTAAATTTTCATAAAATAGAAGCTCAAGAGAACTTTCTTTCGAAATTGAGAGGAATTTCAGATCCGGAAGATAAGAGAAAAATTGTTGGTGAAGAGTTCATCAAAGTTTTTACTGATTTTGCTAAAACTAATGGTCCATTCAAATGGCTTGCACAAGGAACATTATATCCTGATGTAATTGAGAGTGGAGTTTCAAAAGGACCAGCGTCTGTAATTAAATCACATCATAATGTTGGTGGTTTACCAGATTGGTTGAATTTAGAAATTCTAGAGCCGTTAAGAGAACTATACAAAGATGAAGTTAGAGAAGTAGCAAAAATTCTAGGTGTTCCTGAAAAACTAGTCAATAGACATCCATTCCCAGGACCAGGTTTGTCTGTAAGAGTCATAGGCGAAGTAACTCCAACAAAATTATCAATATCTAGAAAAGCAAGTAAAATCATAGAAGATGAATTATGGGATGCGGGATTGTATAACCAGGTATGGCAGGCATTTGCTGCTGTAGGAGATGACAAAGCCGTAGGTGTTGTTGGTGATGAAAGAAAATATGGAAGAATTGTTACTGTACGAATTGTTGATTCAATTGATGCAATGACTGCAGATTGGACTAGACTCCCACATGGAATCTTAGAGAAAATTAGTAATAGGATAACAAATGAAATTGATGAAGTAACTTGGGTATCTTATGTTATTTCAAGCAAGCCTCCAGCAACAATAGAACCACAATAGATATCATATCATACAAGCGCCAAAAACTCCAGCAGAATCACCCAGACTATTTTTTAGAATTGGAGTATCAATTTGATCGCTGAAGACTTTTTGGTATACTGAATTTTTACCTTCATCATATAGGAATGGAATATTAGACAAGCCCCCGCCCAAAACAACTGCGTCTGGATCTAAAATATCTATTACATTTCCAAGTGCCAAACCAAAGTTTTCTAGAAATTCAATTTTCCATTTGTGAAGTAAATCATCCTGGCTATTCTGAAGAATTTCAGACAATGATTGTCGTTTATTTGAAAGCTCTTCCCATCTTTTTTCTAATGCAGGACCACTAAGATAGGTTTCTACGCATCCTCTTTTTCCACAATAACAGGAATTTCCTTTAGGCCAAATACAATGATGCCCCCATTCCCCAGCAATATTTGTTCTACCGTTGTGAATTTGATCATTTATTATCAGACCACCGCCAACACCCGTACCCATTATTACACCAAAAACAATATCAAAATTTTGTGCTGCGCCAAGTTTTGACTCTGCTAATGCAAAACAGTTTGCATCGTTCTCAATTGAAATTTTCTGTTTCAAAATATTCTCTAAATCATAACTAAGATTTTTTCCGATAAGACATTGAGTATTACTATTTTTAATCACACCCGATTGTTTTGATAATGCGCCTGGTGTACAAATTCCTATGGATACACTGTCATCAGTCTTTTGTTTTAAATCATCAACTAGATTTTTTATTAAGTCAAGAATTGATGAATAGCCTTCCTGTTGATTTGTTGGGTGTCTTTTTCTATCAATAATTTCAAATTTTTCATCTAATAGTACACCTTCTGTTTTTGTCCCGCCAAGATCAATTCCAATTTTATGCATGATTAGTATACACACCACTCATAGATAAAAAATGAAAAAGAAAGAAAAGATTAGAGATTATTTCTAATCGTGTGCGTGTGGATTCTCTGAACCAGATTCCATTTTTACAAAAGTTCCAGCTGCTTTGTCGTGCCATTCCATATTGGCTTGATCAACGAGCACTGCTTGTGGAGGACATACTGATACACATGCCATACAGTAAATGCAGTCATGTTCTCTGATTGCATCTGCTTTATCTGTGAAATCAAGTCGTTCCTCTTTTTCAGTTGTGCCTTCACCTTTCCAGTCAGTAGTATCATTTACTGCATCAATGCCTGAGATATCTTTGTCAGTTCTATACCACTGAAATATTTGAACAGGACATGCTTCAATGC
>Ga0114933_10004841_pt1 | contig 12422 bp, 10 predicted proteins | sample 4SBtaG_FD_89691 | JGI IMG/M metagenome (GOLD analysis project Ga0114933, IMG submission 89691) | Deep subsurface microbial communities from Kolumbo volcano to uncover new lineages of life (NeLLi) - 4SBTROV12_W25 metaG | ecosystem: Environmental > Aquatic > Marine > Volcanic | place: Kolumbo...
AATGGTATCGATATCAGTGAACGGGAATTACTGGGCGAAATTGAAAGGGAAAAGCGTCAGCTTCAACAACAGTATCCAGGTCTAGATCCAGAGTTGATTGATTCGGTTGTTAACCCAGAACAGGCAATAGATCGTCTGATAACACAAGAACTTGTAGACCAAACGACCGAGGAATTGTCTCTATCTAGCTCTTCGAAGGAATATTTACGACAGATTCGCATGGAACCTGCTTTCCAAACCGATGGAGTATTTGATGAAAATCTTTTTAGAAGAACTATTGATGATTTAGGTTATTCGCCGGCGACATTTCGAGTCGAAATGGGAAGGACGAGTAAAGCAAAGCAGTTATCCGAGGCAGTGACCGCTTCAAGTTTTCTAACAGAGCGTGAAGTAAAATTGGCTGCTGTGATACGAAAACAGACTAGAGATATCGCGTATCTATTATTTGATGGGTCTGCGCTTACCGATGAGGTGAGTGTGGATGATGAAGAAATTGAAAATCACTACGTGTTAAATATAGATTCGTATGAAACAGAAGAGCAGTTTTCGTTCGGTTATGTGACGATTTCATCGGATTTACTCCGTTCTAGAGTTGATATTACGCAAGAACAAATTGAGTCAGCGTATCAGATAGAAATTGATTCGCTTGGCACTGAAAGGAAGAGAGTTGCTCACATATTGCTGACTTTAGATGGCGAACGAGATGCCACGGTGGCAAAAAACGAGTTGAACGCATTAAAGGAACGAATAGAGCTAGGCGAATCCTTTAGTGTTCTCGCTACCGCAATATCTGAAGAAGAGTTTACGGCGGAGAAAGGTGGGGATTTGGGTTATCTGGACAGAGGAACATTTCCTTATTTTGATAATGTAGCGGATGGTCTCCAAGTAGGCGAAATTTCATTACCTTTTGAAACGCAATACGGCATGCATTTGTTGACTGTTACAGAGGTGGAAGAGGTCATACATCCTGCATTCGAGGAAAGAAGCGATGACCTGAAAAATATGTTGATCGATAGGGAAGTCGATTTACTCTTTCGAGAAACATTGACGCAGATGGATAAATTGGCATTTGAACAAAATACGTCTCTCGAACCCGTATCAGCAATAAATGATATTGAAATACAAATAATTGAGGGGATTACCCGTTCAGGTGGACCAGCTCCGTTTGATCAACCGAACGTGATCAACGCACTCCTAGATTCAGATGTGATTGATAACGGCAATAATACAGCTGTTATTATGATCGCGGATTCGGAGGCAATGGTTGCTCGTCTTGAGACACGGGTGCCGTCTAGGCAACTTCCTCTCGAATCGGTAAAAGACGATATACAAGGTTTTTTGATTAATCAAAAAGCGGATAGAAAATCGTCTGCTCTAGCCGAAAGCGTAGTGGCAGATATCGAGTCTGACAAAGCGGTGGGTGAAATAGCGGCATTTCATGGAAAAGAATGGACAAGAGTGGATGCGGCATCTTGGGGCGTGGAGGATGTTCCTCGCTTGCTAGTCGCCAAAGCATACGAACTGCCAGCACCTGGTCCAGGCCATTTATCGGCGGGATACGTTGATCTGTCAGACGGAACTCATGCTGCTGTGGTTGTGTCGAAAGTCGAGCTCGGAGATTATGCCGCAACTACAGAGGCTGAGCGGACAGCTCTGACGGGTGAAATGGAAGATATAGCGGGTCAACTAGATATGAACGGATTTTTGCAAACCTTACGGCAATCAGCATCCGTAGACACGTCCTATAGCCGTGAGACTCCAGAAGGTTGATGTTCTTGAGGGAACGGAGCCCATGTTTTATTTCAGGTCTTGGGATCGATTAGGTTAACTCGAAGCACTAGCTTCTTTCCTGGATGGATGAGTTGTTTCGGATCGAGTTTATTCCAGTTTGCAATATTGTTAACGGTTACATTAAAACGGCTGGCTATTCTAGAAAGGGAATCGCCTCTTCTAACGACATAGTTCACGGTTCTTACTAGAGGATTTCTGAGAATATTTTTTCGCGTTTTTGGAATGACTATTGTTCTTCCCACAGGAAGAACTTCTCGTGGTCCAATTTTGTTTTCTTTGACAAGGGAGTTGATTGTCACCTTGTAAGATTGAGCGATGCTCCATAACGAGTCACCCTTTTGGGTTGTATACACGACGTTTTCGCTACTTGGTTGGCGTACGAGCCGAAAATCCTCAATAGCCATTCCTGGCTTAGGAATCATAAGGTGATCGCCAGCACGGATCCTATCTGAACTTAACTGGTTGGCTTTTTTAATCGTAGCGATATCCGTTCTATATAAAAGAGCCAAATCGCTCAGTGTTTGATTTTGAGAAATTTCATGACGTACCCAAGCGAGGCGCTTTTTGTCCTCTATTTCGGATAGTCTTTTTTGGGCATCTACAGCTATGTCGAACGGTACGATCAATCTGTGTGGTCCGTCAGGATGTGTGGCCCATTGGTTAAGCGCTGGATTTAATCGATACAATTCTTTTATAGAAAGCCCAGTGAATTGGGAGGCTGTGGAAATATCGATTTGGCTAACTGTATTGATCACAGCCATTTGGGCGGGCTTTGCTAGTGTGTCCGGAATGACCAGGTTTATACCGTATTTTTCAGGTGTGTTAAAAACGGCAGCATACGCGAGTAAACGTGGGACATAACCAGCTGTTTCTTTTGGGACTTTTAGGTCAAAAAAAGATGAGTTTGGTCCATTCTTGCGCAATTGGCGGGCTATTCGACCTTCACCCCAATTATAGGAGGCAACGGCTAGCAGCCAATCGTCAAATCTAGTATGTAACCTTTCTAAGTAGTCCAATGCGGCTTTTGTGGAAGCATACGGGTCCCTGCGTTCGTCTACCCACCAATCTATTTTTAAGCCAAATCTCGTGGCTGTGCCGGGAATGAACTGCCATAGACCTGCTGCACCTCCGTGAGAATATGCATAAGGATCTAGAGAACTTTCGATGATTGGCAATAAACAGAGTTCTGTTGGTAGGTCTCTTGCACGAACTTGTTCACAGATTAGTGGAAGATAATTTTTTATTCGCGGTGTAATTCGTTCCACGTACTTGGGATGTCTTTCTAGCCATTGTATTTCCTGTTGAACTCTTTTTACGTCAAGTCGATGGTCTAATCGGAATCCATCACGTATGGAATCCAGCAGTGTCAGAGATATTGGTTGCTCATTTATCGCTGTTGAAGGAGTCGGTTTATTCTGCTGTGCGGTGGATAAAGTATTCTGATAAAAAGATGGTTCAGGGTGTCTGTCAATACGGTCTGGAATCTTGTCTAAATTGTGTGAATGGACGAGTGCAGATTTTTGTTCTGACTCCATATTGGCTTCCTGCACCGAAGATGTTGTGCATCCGCTTAAGAACCAAGCACAGATTATTCCAAGTGCATATAGGCCGTTGCGGAGGTTACCAGTTACGAGAATTTTCATTGGCGAAATATGTCGAAGGGTTCTCAATATACGGTCTAATAAGGCAATCTGGTTGTGGTTGTGTAGACTACGGAAAAACCGAGCAGCATACACGGATTTAGTATAGGAATATGGACAATGTTCGTTTTTTAATTATTCGCAGGTGAGCAAATTATGCGAAACAGATTTCGATTCTTTTATGAGATAGTTACTTCACGATTTCTAAGTAATGATTGAGCGAATATGAAATGTTCGAAGAGGCAGAAATTGATTTCTTGCTATGGAATCGAAGTGCTGGAAAATCACCAGGAGCAAACAATCTAACGTGAAGAAAGTGGATGTAGAAATCTATACTGATGGAGCTTGCCGAGGAAATCCTGGACCTGGGGGATGGGCAGCGTTGCTTCGTACAGGAAAGAACGAGCTTATGGTTAATGGTGCCGAACCGGATTCCACGAATAACAGAATGGAACTACGCGCGGCAATAGAAGGTCTTGCAACGTTAAAACGCAGCTCGGTCGTATCGATTACTACCGATTCACAATATGTGAAGCAAGGGGTTCTTTCATGGGTTGAAAAGTGGAAGCTTAATGGCTGGAAAACAGCATCTCGAAAAGATGTCAAGAATAAAGATTTATGGCAAGAGTTAGATGAATTAAACAACATGCATCAAGTGTCGTGGTATTGGGTAAAAGGGCACAGTGGACACGCAGAAAACGAAAGAGTCGATCAAGCAGCAAATCTAGCAATTGACTTGATGCTCGATGAAATATCCGTATGCGACAAATAGTATTGGATACCGAAACCACAGGGTTGGAGCCAGAGAAAGGTCATCGAGTGGTCGAGATTGGTGGTGTAGAAGTCATAGATCGCAAGCTGACAGGACAGCACTTTCATAGTTATTTAAATCCAGAGAGAGAAGTCGATGATGCTGCTTATGAGATTCATGGACTAAGCGACAAGTTTCTTTCTAGCCAGCCACTCTTTAAAGAAATAGCCTCGGACTTTCTAAGCTATATCGAAGATGCAGAACTGATCATTCACAATGCACCGTTTGACGTGGCTTTTTTGGATTTCGAGTTAGCTCGGCTCAAAAACAAAGTAACCGTTTCAGATCGATGCTCCGTTGTAGACTCGCTTGCCCTTGCACGTCATAAGCATCCAGGCCAAAAGAATAATTTAGATGCGTTATGTCGTAGATATGGGGTCGATAATTCGGCACGGGATTTACATGGAGCATTACTAGATGCCGAGATTCTAGCCGATGTCTATTTGTTGATGACCGGTGGTCAAACCGTTCTTTTTGGTGATGCAAATGACGAACCAGGTGCATCAGTCTCAAGGGAATTCCTTCGAATAGATAGAAAAAATGGTCAGAAATTATCTGTCATTATGGCGAGTGATGAGGAAGAGCAGTTACACGAGTCGTATCTTGATGCACTAGATGAGTATGCTGAAGATGGCGCTTTGTGGCGCCGTCTTCAGGACTAATTTAAAGGATGTATTGAACGGCTAGCCAACCGGTGATTCCCATTGTGATCGTGTACGGTACAGCCATTATCACCATGCGACCGTAAGACAGATTAATCAACGGAGCTAGTGAAGATGTCAAAAGAAATAGAAAGGCGGCTTGTCCGTTAGGAGTTGCAACACTCGGTATGTTAGTACCAGTGTTTATTGCTACTCCTAAAGCATCGAATTGGTCTCGGCTTATCGTGCCCGCATCGAAAGCATTCTTTACTTCTCCGATATATACGGTGGCCACAAAAACATTGTCGCTAATTGCTGAAAGTACCCCGTTAGCAATATAGAACATTCCTGGTTGAATGGATTCTTCTAAACTTAATACCCAACCTATCACTGGAGAGAAAAGATGTTGATCATGAATGACGGCGACAATTGCGAAAAACACGGTCAAAAGTGCGGTAAAGGGAAGGGCCTCTTCGAAGGCTGGTCCTAGTTGATGTTCTTCGACTACCCCGTTAAGAGCTGTCTGAATAACGATGACTGCAAGTCCGACCAAACCAACCTCGGCAACATGAAATCCTAGAGCGAGGACCAAGAAGAGGGCTGCTACGGCTTGCATGATCAGTCGAGCGTTATCTCTACCCGTTCTTTTCTGAGATTGCTCGTTATCGTACTTGATTAATATGTCTAAAACCCTTTCTGGTATTTGGGCTCCGTAACCAAATTTCTTAAAAAGTTCCAGCAGGATGCAGGTAATTAATCCCACAACCAATACCGGCATTGTGACTGGCGCCATGCGCAAAAAGAATTCTACAAACTCCCAGCCCATTACCTTCGAGATCAAGAGATTTTGGGGCTCTCCGACAGTAGTGGTAACACCCCCTAATGCCGTACCTACGGCAGCATGCATCATGAGTGATCGTAGGAACTCTCGAAATTTTTCTAGTTCCGGTTTAAGGCTTTCAGGTATGTCGTCGTTGGGATCGCCGGTTTCAGATACAACGCGCCGATAAACAGTATAGAACCCCCCCGCGACACTAATAATGACTGCGGTAACAGTGAGCGCATCTAGGAAAGCGGACAGAACGGCGGCAACAAAACTAAATAGAACAGAGAGCAACACTTTGGAACGAACATTGACGAGTATTTTTGTAAAGGTGAAGAGCAAAAGTTCCTTCATGAAATAAATGCCGGCGACCATGAATATGAGTAACAAGATCACGGGGAATGCGAGGACAAGTTCGTGTTCGATTGCTTCAGGACTGGACATGCCGATGGCTATCGCTTCGAGAGCGAGCAATCCACCTGGCTGTAATGGGTAGCATTTGAGAGCCATCGCCAAAGTAAAAATAAATTCCAGTACGAGCATCCAACCTGCCAGATATTCTCCGTTTGGAATGAAAAAGAAGACGACGGGATTGACAATAAGAAAGGTGATAATTGCTTTTTTATACCAATCTGGCGATTCCCCGAGAAAATTTTCCCATATTGAACTTACAGATAAGGCTTTTGTCGAATTGATGCTTTCCGCCACGTTTTTGAATCCCAGTGCCTAATTTCGTTGGGCATGACGATACATCGGCGCCGAAGTTCTCACAAGCGTCGGAAACATGACGGATGGTAATCAGTTATTATTCGAAAACTGATCTATACGAGAGCTTTGTGTATGTGGCCTACGAATGCAGATGAGTTTGTTTCTCTTCCTAAAGAACCCCAGAATGCCGAAACAGAGAACTCACTCTACTTTGTTTTTCTAAAAGAAGATCTATTATCAATTAGCGAAAATGGTATTCCTAGGCCCATTACCTCTGATGAATTTCGTTGGCTAGATGTCGACGTCAATGCAAAATTATACTTAGGGGAATTTGAAACGGTTTCTTGTTACGCACTATCTGCTGAAGGTACTGTTCCTGAAGGATATAGCGCATCAGGTCTTCGTTCTTGGCTGGGGAGAGTGAAGCCCTCGTTATTTTATCTGGCAGGCCGAGCCAAACAGATTCTTGATTGGGATCGTAGTCATACTTTCTGTGGCAGATGTGGTTCCGAAACGCGTGATCACGACACTGACCGAGCTAAGCGGTGCGATGAATGCGGGTTGATCAGTTATCCAAAATTGAGTCCAAGCATTATAGTTTTAGTTCGACGAGGCGAAGAGGCATTGTTAGCGAGGAATGAGGCATGGCCGACAGGTATGTTCAGTACTTTAGCGGGCTTCGTGGAGCCGGGTGAATCGATAGAACAGACCGTCCATCGAGAGGTTAGTGAGGAAGTCGGTATTCGGGTTAAAAATATCCATTACTTGGGGAGCCAATCTTGGCCATTTCCGAATTCTCTGATGCTAGGATTCCACGCAGATTACGACAGCGGCGAAATCGTTTGTCAGGAAGGTGAAATTGCCGAGGCTGAATGGTTTAAATACGACAATCTGCCCAATGTGCCCGGAAATACAGCTATATCAGGCTGGTTGATTAAATCTTTTATAGACGAAATGAATAAAACCAGACATTAGCTAGCAAGTTATTGGGGCGTTCGTAACAAAGTCGGTCGCGAAAAAATACTCAGAAGCAAAAATACTGAGGTCAGATGACCATCGGCACGAAATTCACCTGTCATGAAAGCATTGATGGGATTCCTTACTCCAGTCACTATTTCGAGCAATTGGTCCCAGCTAGTAAAGAAAAAAGTGGCATTTACAGCAATGGATGGGTCTCTAATAATAGAACCGGAACTAATGTGATAGGTGATTGATTCATCGGCCTTGATCGGAAAGATGCTGAGACATATCACAATATCCGTTGATTCCGCGGCAGAGCCTTGGAATAAACGCTCGAGTTGGTTTGCGCATTCTTCTCGTGTCATCTCAAAATTATGACATTCCCATTTGTTTAGTATCAATACGTTGAACGAAGGGATGGTCGCAATACTAGGACACTCACGTTAGTCTTTATGGTTTTGCAAGGCCCTAGAATTAATGGATTTTCTTTTTGACTATTTGGTCTTTTTGGCCAAAGCGGTGACTATTGTAATCGCGATTTTAGTGGTTATGGGATCAATTTTTTCAATGGGGGCTCGTCGGCAACGGCATCCCAATCGAAGCCATATTGAGATAGAGCGAGTTAACGAACGGCTTGAGCAACTCCACCTATCTATGAAACAAGCCGTTCTATCCCCTCGGCACTTTAAGAAAGATTTGAAGAAGAAAGATAAAGCGAAGAAGCAAGAGGATAAGACTCAAGAGAAATCAGATGAGGTAAAACGGAAGGTATTTCTTGTCAGTTTCAAGGGTGATAGTGAAGCCTCTCATGTGGAAAACTTAAGAGAAGAAATTACCGCTACGCTTTTGGTGGCCAATGAAAGTGATGAGGTGATCGTTAAGCTAGAAAGTCCAGGTGGTGTGGTTCACGGTTATGGGTTAGCGGCATCGCAATTATTGCGTATACGTGAAGCTGGAATTCAATTAACCGTTGCTGTTGATAAGGTTGCTGCGAGCGGGGGCTATATGATGGCATCTGTTGCGAATAAAATTATTGCGGCTCCTTTTGCTCTTGTGGGTTCTATAGGTGTTGTGGCTGGGATTCCTAATGTACATCGCTTATTGAAAAAATTTGATGTTGACTACGATGTAATGACCGCCGGAGATCACAAAAGAACACTGACCGTTTTAGGAGAGAACACCGAGGAGGGACGAGAAAAATTTATGGAGCAAATTGAAGACGTTCATCTTCTTTTCCAAGAATTCGTCTCCAGTAATAGACCTGTGGTTAACATTGACGAAGTATCAACTGGGGAAGCTTGGTATGGTGAAAGAGCTAAGGCAATTAATCTGGTCGATGATCTTATGACGAGTGATGAATATATTGTTTCAAGATGCAATGAAGCCGAAGTGTATGAAGTTCGTTGGGTACAGCCCCCCAAAAAACCGATTGAAAAATTGGTAGAACAGGTAGAAGGAAGATTTCATCTACTAACTAATTATTTAGTGAGGTTGTTTAAATGAGTGCTTTTGAAGCTTTGTGGATTGAAAAAACCGATAATGGATTTACGCGAAACATTATTACTAGAAATACTAGTGATTTGCCGTCTGGAGACCTTTTAATTGAAGTCGCCTACTCTTCGCTGAATTACAAAGATGCGATGTCTGCTACTGGTGCCCCCGGAGTTACACGCAACTATCCTCATACTCCAGGGATCGATGCTGCTGGTATTGTTCTAGAAACTACATCAAGCGATTTCGCTGTTGGAGATGAGGTTATTGTTATAGGTTTTGATCTGGGAATGGATACCCCAGGTGGTTTTGGCCAGCGAATCCGCGTTCCATCGGATTGGGCTATCAAGAAACCAGATGACTTAACATTAAAGGAATCTATGATTCTCGGTACTGCTGGATTTACGGCGGCGCTAGCCATAAAAAAATTAGAGGATGTAGCAATGAGCCCTGAGGGAGGTCCAGTGCTTGTTACTGGAGCGACAGGAGGGGTCGGCAGCGTGGCCGTACGATTATTATCGCATCTCAATTACGAAGTCCATGCCGTGAGTGGTAAGCCAGATCAACATGGATTTCTGAAGGACTTAGGCGCCGCCGAAATAATCTCCCGTGAAGATGCTAGTGCAAACTCTGAAAGGCCTATTGGTCGCGAGACCTGGGGCGGGGTTATCGACACTGTTGGGGGAGATATTCTGGTTAACGGACTAAAAGGTCTTCGATATGGGCAAAGTTTAGCCAGTTGCGGGTTGGTGCTGTCCCCGTCAATTAAGGCTACCGTTTTGCCTTTTATTCTGCGTCATGTAAATTTGCTAGGGATTGACTCAGTCCAACTGCCCATAGATCAAAAGCGAGATATATGGCAGTTGTTGGCGAGTTCTTGGAAACTGGACGACCTTGAAAATCTGTCTACGAACCTTGAATTGAAAGATGTCTCGGAAGCGGTAGATAGAATTCTACAAGGACAAATGGTCGGACGTTGTGTGGTTAATCTGAGAGAGTAGAACTGTTGATAAAAACCATTGTCTCTGTAGTTCACCCTAACGCAAACACGGATTAAGATAATGTATGGCGCCTAAAAGCTGGCTTCGGTTCTCTGGCTGAGCCTTGGTAATGATCCGTGATCCTGTTAATACAGTTAATAGCTGTTTCTGCATCTGCCTCGTTTGCTAGTTCGAACGCGTTGAATCCTGAACGATACATAAATGGCGTCCAGTCAGGTAGTACTTCGCCTACGGCACGTATTTCACCGGAAAAGTTATAACGAGTTCTAAGTAGGGCCGCTTGGGTAAGTCCCCTCCCATCTGCGAATGCAGCAAAATTGATTGCCAGAATAGGGAATGAAATCAATGTACCTACAACGGTTTCTATTTCTAAGTCTCCTTCTAGAAGAACTCCAACTATATCTTTGTCGATTTTCTCCATGTTAGAGACCTCGGTAAAAAACCGAGAAGTTGAGGTTAGTGCAGTGGTGTTGTCATCGTCGGAATGAACAACTATTTGGCAGATACCGTTCGATTCTTTAACTAGCGTCGTCATAAATTCTCGCCTTAAAGGGATCAATACCGATGCGACGGTAGACCGATAAAAAGGTTTCGTCGCCTTCTCTTCTATCAACAAAGACATCTAGGACCTTTTCGACGACATCCGCTACTTCATGTCTTGAGACTGACGGTCCTACGATCGCCCCGAGCGACGCGCCGTTACCTTGGTTCCCACCCAATGATATCTGATAAAATTCTGATCCCTTTTTGTCCACGCCAAGTATGCCAATATGTCCTACGTGGTGATGTCCACAGGCATTCATACATCCGGAGATATTAAGATCTAGTGGGCCTAAGTCATGTAAAAAATCATAATCGTCAAAACGATCTTGAATTTCTTCCGCGACGGGTATGGACTTCGCATTGGCGAGAGAGCAGTAGTCACCCCCAGGGCAGCAGATCACGTCCGTTAGAGTGCCTATGTTTGCTTGACCTAGATTAAATTCTTCTGCTTCTTGAAATAGTTCATATAGATGTTGCTGTGGAATATCTGGTAAGACGAAGTTTTGGTCGTGGCTTATTCGAATTTCTCCGAAGCCATATTTATCCGCCCATTCAGCAACCTTATCCATCTGTGTGTCTGTTACGTCGCCGGGTGGAACCCCTGTTGGTTTAGTAGATAGCGTGACGATGGCATAGCCTGGGCGTTTATGTTCTGCCACATTGTTCGCTACCCAGGTGTTAAAAACTCTATTTCCTAGTCGCTGTTCGCCTAACTCTTTTTGTAGGAGTGTAACGGCATAGGCATCCAACTTTTTACTGTTTTCAAGCAGGGGGTATTCTGGATCAACGAAGAAACTTTTAATTCTCTCTATCTCATTTGTTGTTAGTTTAGATGGACCGTCTTTCAACTGGTGCCATTCCTCATCAACTTTTATTTTAAATGCCTCTGCAGTCATTGCTCTAACGAGGATCTTAATACGGGCTTTATATTTATTGTCTCGTCTACCGTAGCGATTGTAGACCCTCAATATGGCTTCGACGTATGTCAGTAGGTGCTCTTCCTCCAGATCTTCTTTTATAAGGCTTCCGATAACTGGAGTTCGTCCGAGACCGCCTCCAACATAAACATCTAGAACAGGTTTGCCGTTTTTAGCTAACTTTGCATTGATACCTATATCGTGAACAGCAATGGCCGCTCTATCGTTCTTGGCTCCGTTGATTGCGATCTTAAATTTTCGTGGTAACCACTCGAATTCCGGATGGAATGTGGACCACTGACGAAGTAGCTCACAATAGGGTCGACCATCGACTAGTTCGTCTGCTGATACGCCAGAAAATTGGTCAGTCGTCACATTACGAACGCAACTTCCGCTCGTTTGGATGGCATGCATGCCCACTTCGGCCAGGTCCGCTAGTATGTCAGGTACCTCTTCTAGCTCCGGCCAATTTAATTGGATATTTTGGCGGGTACTCAAGTGCCCGTATCCTTTATCGTAAACTCTCGATATTTCGGCGATCGCTCGAAGTTGTTCTGAATTTATCGCACCGTAAGGTACGGCTATTCGAAGCATCGGTGCTAATCTTTGTATGTAGAGTCCATTTCGCAATCGTAGTTGCTGAAAGGCTTCGTCACTTATTTCGCCTTTTAGGTAACGCGCAGTTTGATCGCGGTACTGCTCAACTCGTTCGCTTATAAAGTTCTTATCGAAGTTATTGTATTGGTACATAGTTCCTAGATCTATTTCTACGCGATTAGTTGCATTGTTGGGTACTCTTTCAGTCTTAGTTTAGCATTGAAGGGATCGAATAATTCTATTCTTGTATAGGATTGTCGCTTTTATTTTTTGGGATCATAACGTATTCGTTAGTGTCACGTCGGGTCAGCTAATCGACTGAGAAGCTCAACCATTTTCTTGCTTCATCCACCTCTGTAGCTTTTCTGGCTGCATAATCCGTGAGCTGATCCTCGCTGATCTTGCCAACACCAAAATATCGGGCTTCTGGATGGGCGAAATACCAACCCGCAACTGAAGCGGCCGGAAACATTGCGTAATTTTCAGTCAGTTGTATACC
>Ga0114933_10004842_pt1 | contig 12420 bp, 10 predicted proteins | sample 4SBtaG_FD_89691 | JGI IMG/M metagenome (GOLD analysis project Ga0114933, IMG submission 89691) | Deep subsurface microbial communities from Kolumbo volcano to uncover new lineages of life (NeLLi) - 4SBTROV12_W25 metaG | ecosystem: Environmental > Aquatic > Marine > Volcanic | place: Kolumbo...
AATATTTTTTTCGTAAGGCTTAGAGTAAATTTCTTTTGTATTATAAAAACAAAGAAATGCAAAAATTGCTCCAAAAAAAGCAAGGCAAGCAATTACAATTGGAAAGCCATATTGTGGACTACTAAACAATCCTACAAGAGGCAAAGTTAGAACTGCCACTGCAATAGATCCTGAGCTTGCACCTAAGAATCGAAAAGATGCAAGTGAAGTTCTTTCATCTCGATCTTGGGTCATGGCAGGAATTAATGAGCCAACTGGAATAGCTACTACAGTGTAAAAAGTTGTAAAAGTTATATATGTAAAAAGAGCCCAGTAAAATTTTCCTGATTGAGACAGATCAGGTGATGTAAAGCATAAAACAATCATAATCAGTGCAGGCACTGATCCAAATAGTATGTATGGTCTAAACTTCCCCCACCTTGTAGAGGTATTATCAGCAATATAACCCATAATTGGATCTGTTATTGCATCCCAGATTTTTGCAATAAAAAATATTAAACCAGCATTTGCAGGGGAAAGACCAAAAATATCTGTATAAAAAAATAGTAAGTAAAAAACAGTCAACTGCCACATAATGTTGATAGCAAAGTCTCCACCACCATAAAAAAATTTTGATCTAAAGCTTAATTTCATAAATTTTTATATGTAGCCTCTACTAAGTTTAATGCTCTCTGGTCACCAAGCATAGACCCTGTAAGCATATTCATTGTATATGATATACATAGATTGTTATCGGGATCTGCAAATGCCATTGAGCCTCCCCATCCAGTATGCCCAAAAGAACGACTACTCTTGCCGAATAATTTTCCTCCACCAATACTGAAACCAACGGGACTCCACTGCATTGGCTTTTTCATCACCTGATCATCTCCTTTTACTTCGATCGAAGTAACCTGATTTAATGTATCTTTACTAATAAAGTCATTATTAAGAAAATAATCATAAATTTGAGCCAAAGACCTTGAGTTGCTATGACAATTCAGAGCAGGAATTTCTGCAAGACGATACTCTTTTGTGTTTGCAGTTTTTGTTCTATTTCCCGGGTTAAGGAATGATTTTAATGTATACTCATCAATATTTTTAGGATCACTAAAAGCCTTTCTTAGACTAGGAGCACTAATTAATGTTGCTATATTGTCATGATAAACTTCAGGAGTTCCAATAAAGCAATCAGCATTTAATGGAATAGATATTTTTTCCTTTAGAAACTCGCCAATTGATTTCTTAGTAATTCTCTTGATAAGTTCACCAACAAGAAATCCTATTGTTTTTGGATGATAGCAGATGAGTTCATTGGGCTTATGAAATGGAATTTGTTTTTCAAGCAGCTCAACAACATGCTCCCAATTGTGAAAATCATCTTCATGAACTTTTTCTCTCCATGCGTACATACCAGCTTGATGAGATAGTAAAGTTCTCACTTTTATTTCCTCTTTACCATCTCCTTTAAATTCAGGCCAGTAAGCAGAAACATATTCATCAAGGTTTAGTTTTTTTTGGTCAATGAGAAGAGCAACAATCATTGAGATAATGCCCTTACCAGTTGAATGGACTCCAACTAATGTATCTGCATTCCAAGGGTCGATTTGATCTTTATCTTTAAAGCCGCCATAAATATCAACTACAATTTCACTATTTTGAATTACGGTGTATGAAGCACCAACTTCCTCATCGCTATTTAAATTGTTTAAAAATGTATCAGAAACATTTTGAAAGTTATTATGGCAAAACCCTCCGATTTCTCTGTCATTCATGTGTATCATTTATAGTGTAATAAGTTGTTTTTTTATATATTCTTTTTCAAGCCATATGAGTTCCGATTATAACAAAAAATATTTTTTAGGATTTGTACTAGCGCTATCAGCTGGATTGATTTGGAGTTTTGGTGCTCCAACTGTAAGACATATGGTTGATGCGCACATGTATCAATGGCATTATTTATTCTACAGAGGCTTGACTGTGGCCACAATTTTATTGATTTTTTTACTTTATAAAGAAGGTTTTGCATTTCGACATAATTTTAAAAGAGTTGGTTTTTCCGGGTTGCTTGGAGGAGTCGCGTTAGCGTTTGCTTTCATTTTTTTTATTTTTGGAATGACCTATACATCAGCCGCAACAACACTATTTATGATTGGAACCCAACCATTATTTGCAGGTCTCTTTGCTTATATATTTTTGAGAGAATACGTTAGGGCCGCTACTTTAATTGCTTGTTTAATTTCACTTGGAGGCATGTTTATTATGGCCTACAGCGATTGGCAGTCGGGAACTTTCTTGGGATGGGTTTTTGGACTACTCTGTTCGATTTCATTTGCAACTTTTGCTGTAACTTTAAGATGGCAGCCTGATACGCCTAAATTTACTACTATCATGATATCAGGCGTAACATGTGCTTTGTTCTCAATCATCATGATATTAATTTTTTCAGAAAATCTCACAATGCCTACAAGAAATATTCTTCTTAGTATTTTGCATGGTTCATTTGTGGCATCTGGATTAATTCTTTTAAGCATTGGATCAAAGTACTTGCCCGCCGCCGAGTTTATGCTGCTTTCTTTAACAGAAGTTGTAGGAGGGGTAATTTGGTGTTGGATACCATTGTTTGGAGTAAACGAAGTACCAGCTGTTTACACATTAATTGGTGGCTTAATTATAGTTTTTTCAATTGCATTTCATGCTATCGGAACAAGACAAAGACCTGTTCCACCAACACTATAAGACTGAAAGGATTAAGTTGTATGAAAATAGGATTTATTGGACTAGGTAATGTAGGCTTTAAATTAGCAAACAGTCTATTATCAGCCGGACATCATCTATATGTTTATGATCTTGAAAAAAGTAATGCTGAAGTTTTAATACAATCTGGAGCTATATGGACTGACTCTCCAAAAGAACTTGCATCTTTATCTGATATTGCGATCACTTGCCTACCAAGCCCCGAAGCCGTTGCAAATGTTGTTGAGGGAAGTGATGGATTAATACATGGCGCTACAGACGGCAAGGTTTGGATTGAGATGAGTACAACCGATAGTCATGAGATGTTACGCCTGGGAGAGTTAATGGAAAAAAAAGGAATTCATTGTTGCGAAGCACCTGTTTCAGGTGGATGTCATAGAGCTGCCACAGGAAATATTGCAATCTTAGTTGGTGGTTCACGAATTGCTTTTGATAAGGCTTTTCCAGCATTGTCTGCTATGGGATATCAGATTCTACACGTTGGTGAATTAGGTAAGGCTTCAGTTTTAAAAGTAGTTACAAATTACTTAGCTTCAACCCACCTTGCGGCCTTGGGAGAAGGTTTAATGGTGTGTAAAAAAGCAGGGATTGATTTAAAAAAAGCTTATGAAGGGATAAAAATTAGTTCAGGAAATTCATTCGTTCATGAAACTGAAAGCCAAGTCATTATAAATGGAAGTTATAATATTAATTTCACTATGGACCTAGTTTGCAAAGATGTTGGTTTATTTGATGACCTTGCTCAATCTATGAGTATTCCAACAGAAATATCTCCTTTAATAACTGAAATTTTTAAAAAGGGCCGTGAAAAATATGGAGATAGAGCCTGGTCTTCAATGATAGTTAAAAGATTGGAGGACGCTTGTCAGACAGATTTGAGAGCTGATGGTTTTCCTGCAGAGCTAGTTGATGACACACAAAGAAGAGAAGGTTATGAGGTTAAGATTGAAAACTAATATTCAAAATATGAATTGGAATTATCCAACACCAATTAAATTTGGCATTGATAGAATTCACGAACTTGTAGAATTTATAAATGAATTGGGAATAAAAAATCCTTTAATTGTAACTGACCCTCAATTTAGAGAAATTGATCAATTTAATTCTATTGTTGAAAATTTGACCAAATCAGAAATCCAATTAAGCATTTTTTCAGAAATAAAAGGTAACCCAACTGGACAAAATATTAATGATGGAGTTGAAGTTTTTCTTAAAGATAAAAACGATGGTGTAATTGCAATTGGTGGAGGAAGTTCGCTTGATGCAGGAAAAGCAATTGCTTTTATGTCTAAGCAAAAAGAAAATATTTGGTACTTTGAGGATATTGGAGATAATTGGACAAGAGCTATCATTGAAAATTTACCAAGAGTAATAGCTGTTCCAACCACAGCAGGAACTGGATCAGAAACAGGAAGAGCATCTCTAATTGTGGATGAACAAACATATACAAAAAAAATTATTTTCCATCCAACGATGCTGCCAGATTTAGTTGTCCTTGATCCTTCCCTTACAGTTTCTTTACCTAAACATTTAACAGCTGCAACTGGAATGGATGCTTTAGCTCATTGCCTTGAAGCGTATTGTTCAAATGTTTTTCATCCAATGGCACATGGAATTGCTCTAGAGGGCATTAAGATAATTAAGGAAAATTTAATTAACGCCTATAATTCTCCAGATAATATTGAAGCTAGAGCAAAAATGTTGGTTAGTTCAACGATGGGCTCAACCGCATTTCAAAAGGGATTGGGCGCGATTCACTCATTAAGCCATCCTATCAATGCTGTGAATGATGTTCATCATGGGCTATCGAATGCAATTTTCATGCCGTACGTCATTAAATTCAATCAACCCCAAATAGAAGAAAGAATTATCTCTCTTTCTAAATATATTGATTTAGATAATCAAACATTTGATGGGTTTCTACAATGGATCTTAGATTTGAGAAATGAGCTCTCAATTCCTCATACTCTAAAAGATCTCAATCTTGAATTTGATTTTGACAAATTGTCCAAGATGGCACTTGTTGATCCCTCAACTTCTACTAATCCACTTGATTTAAGTGAAGATGATATGAAAACACTTTACCTAAATTCATTTGAAGGAAATTTATAATAAAAAAACTAATCAGCTCGCAATGTATTGCCATCAACAGCAATAGATTGTCCTGAAATTTTATTGCTATCATCAGACATAAGAAATGAACACAATTTTCCAATATCTTCTTCTTCTATCCAGCTATTCATTGACGCCATAGACACAAAATCTTTTTCGATACTTTTTTTCGATACTCCCAAGTATTTGGCTTTTGCATCAATAACTCTGTTCATTCTTGATCCTCGAGTTACACCAGGAAGAATAGCATTAACTCTAATCTTATACTTTCCTAATTCCATTGCTGCTGTCTTAGTGAAACTCAATGTTGCCGCCTTACTTACAGCGTAGGGAGACCTAAGTGGGAACCCAAAAACACCTGCAGTTGAAGAAATATTTATTATGGAGCCTCCTTTATTTCTTTTAAGCATCGGAATAGCATTTTTTGTAAATAAAAAATGACTAATAACATTTGTCTTAAGAGTTTGACTCCAATTTTCAGTATCCAATTTTTCGATTACTCCTGTGGGACCTGCAATTCCCACATTATTGATAAGGCAATCGATTGAGCTAGTATATTTTTTTATTTCTCTAAAAAAACTTCTAACACCTTTCTCGTCATCAGCATCACATAAGTAAGCACGCATGTTATTTTTTTTATCTTGATTTATTTTTTTTATGCGTTTTTCATCAATATCACATAGAAATACTCTTGCTCCTCTTGTATGTAATACTTTAGCAGTAGCCCAACCTATGCCGCTTGCTCCAGCAGATATGACTACCTTTTTATTTCTGAGTAACATTTATTTAGCAATCTATTGCATTATTTCGCTGCCAATCATATGCATCTTCTTCTGATTGACTGGAAAATTCTTTTAATTCTCTTTTTTTTAACTTTACAAACTTTGATACAACACTTGGCGAAAAAGATTTTTTTGCAACCTCACTTTGATGAAATAACTTAATAGCATCATTTAAATTTGTTGGAAGTTTTTTTACTCTTTTAACTTTATGTCCTTGTGTATACATATTTATATCTAATCTTTTACCTGGTTTACGATTATTATTTATTCCATCTAAACCCAGAGCAATTAATCCTGCTTGTAATAAATAAGGGTTTGCAGATCCATCAGCATGTCGAACCTCAAATCTCCCTGAATCAGGTATACGGATCATATGAGTTCTATTGTTTCCAGTATAAGTCACAGTACTAGGAGACCAAGTAGCTCCTGACAATGTATTTGATGCCCCTATGCGATTATAGCTGTTTATTGATGGATTAAATATCGCAGAAAAACAATCAGCAGATTTCATCATTCCACCTATAAAAGAATATCCAAGTTTTGATAATCCAAGTTCATCATTCTCATCTTCAAAAAGATTTTTTTTCTTTTGTTTATCCCATAGTGAAACATGGGCATGACAGCCGTTTCCTGTTAAATTTGGAAAAGGCTTAGCCATAAAAGTTGCTCTTAAGCCATATTTCTCAGCTATAGATTTTACCATAAATTTAAAAAAAACATGTCGATCTGCAGTGGTTAGGCAATCTGAATAGTGCCAGTTCATTTCAAATTGACCATTTGCGTCTTCATGATCATTTTGATAAGGCTTCCATCCTAATTTAATCATTGAGTCACAAATTTCCTTTATTACATCATACCGACGCATGAGAGTATTTTGCTCGTAACATGGCTTAGCGGAAGTATCAAATTTATCACCAACCTCATCTCCTTCTTCATTTAATAGAAAAAACTCACACTCGACACCTGATTGCATAATCATTTTTTTATCAGACAGTTTTTCTATTTGTTTTTTTAAAATTACCCGAGGACATTGATCAACAATCTTACCATCCATGTACAGATCACTTGCAAGCCATCCAACTTCAGGCTTCCATGGTAATTGAATTAGACTTTTTGGATCAGGTATGGCAAGCATATCTGAGTCAGCTGGCGACATGTCTAAGTAAGTTGCAAATCCAGCAAATCCAGCACCATTTTTTTGCATTTCAGCAATAGCTTGAGCAGGTACTAATTTTGCTCTTAGTACCCCAAACAAGTCTACAAAACTTATAAGGAAATATTTTATTTTTTTTCTTGCAGCAATTTTAGCTAAACTCTCAGCCATAAAGAATTATGCTGTTACATGATACAAAATACAATCATAAAATCAGAATTACTTGGAAAGATAAGCTAATTATGATCAAAATATTGAGCTAATTCACTTGCTAATTGAATACATGCTCTATTAGCCTCATTACTTATGCGTCCTAGTATTAAAAAACTGTGCGATAAATTTGAAAAGAAATGGTGTTTTACTTCATTTTTATTATTAATTAATTTCTCTGCAAAACTATTTCCTTGATCTCTTATTGGATCAAAGCCAGCTGTTGCAATTATTGTTGGAGGCAAGTTTGTTAAATCATTTTCATACAAAGGATTTGCCCATCGGTGATCAAGATTTTTTCTGTCTGGAAAAACACTTTTATTAAAAAACTCTACAGTTTCTCTTGATAGTGGAAATGTATCTGCACAACTTTGTAATGAAGGTTGATCGTCAAAACTTGATGTAACCCATGGGTAGGCGATGCACATAGCAATAGGCTGTATACCTCCTCGGTCCCTTAATATAATGCTCATTGTGCTTGATATCATTCCACCAGCACTATCACCTGCAAGAGCGATCTTATTAGGATTTATTCCCAATTTAGAACTATTTTCTTGCACATAATCCCAAAGAAATAAGCAATCCTCAATTGGTGCAGGAAACTCATTTTCTGGACAAAGTCTGTAATCAAGTGAAATCACTTTAGCATCACACTTATCTGCGAGAAGTGAGCAAAAATAATCGTTAGTTAAGTGATCCCACAATACTAGACCTCCCTGGTGAAAAAAAAGAACCGCACCATCATGACTAGATATAATTTTAGGATAATAAATTCTAGCTTTGAGAGTTTCAACTGGGCCATTTAGCTCTATATCTTTAATTTTAATTTTCTTGACTCGAGGTAAACCTGTTAAGTCAAATCTTTTTGCCGCTTCTCTATAATCATGAGTAGTAATACGAGTTTTTTTCATTTCTTTTTCAGAGAGTTTTTCTGCAACTTGAATATTTAGATCTAGCTGATTTCCATCAATTACTAATGGTGGACCAGCAATTAATTTAAGGACCGATTTAGGAAGAACTCTAAGTATATCTAAAATGATGTTTTCAAATCTCATTCATTTTGATTTTAAATTGCATTAAAACCAAATTCAAGTGAAGCATCAGTTATAGCGTGATGAAAAGATCCAGCAAAGCTTCTCAACGCCATAATATTAAATGTTATAGGGTCATCATTGACCATATCGATAGAAACTGTAATGCCGTGATAAACTGAGTTTGCACAATTATTCTTTCTAAAATTATTGAGATTGAGCGGTGATCCTTTTTTGATTATATTAAGTGCATCTTTTCCTTTAACTTCAAGAATTGCCCTTGAGTGTGATAGATCAGTAATTGCAAAATCATCATCTTCACATTGTCTCTCAATTTCTTGAATAATGTTTTTATTATGAGAAAGTATCATCCAAACATTTGGTGCTTGCCATTGTATTCTTAAGTTCTCATTACCTGTAGATAGCCCTGATTCAGTTGGAAGTTTATAGCTATCTAGTGAAAAATTATTAATGTCAAAATTACTCTTTTTAAATTTAGAGAGTTGATAAATTTTTATATTTGTGATCTCTCTTATAGCTAATAATTTAGCCTGATCCTTATTTTTACAATTACCGTGGATCCCTAATTCATGTGAATTTGATAATGGAGAAATTTTACTCATGAACGCACTCTTTTTCCCTCAGGATCTACATAGTGTTGAGATACAATTTCAACAGGGATTATTTTATTTTTGAGAGGTGATACGGCAAATAGCTTTTCACCTTTTTTATTTTTACCATCTTTAATAATTGCTAGTGAAAAAGGATTATCATATTCAACACTCCAACAAGAAGCAGATACATGACCTAGTTTAGGATTTGGAAAGCTTGCTTTTGCATTTTCCACAAGATAAGAACCTTCAGGTATTGATGTTTTTTTATCAATTGGAACAACTCCCACAATTTTCTCTCTATTATTCTCTGTAAATGCCTTTCTATTAAGAGATCTCTTTCCAATAAAATCTTTTTTCTGACTAAGCATTCCTTCTAGAGAAAGGTCATAAGCAATCGTTCGCCCATCGATCTCAGAACCAGCAACATGACCCATTTCAATTCTAAGTGTTGAAAGAGCTTCAGTGCCATAAGGCTGTATACCAAAATCTTCACCTTGACTTATAATTTCATTCCACATTTCCTCTCCATAATCAGACATTACATTCATTTCAAAGGCTAATTCACCTGAAAAAGAGATACGAAAAACTCTCGCAACGGTATTTTTAAATTTTAATTCTTTGAAGCCCATAAATGGAAATCCTTCATTGCTCATATCCTCTTCAGGAAAAAGTCTTTGAAGCAATTCTCTAGATTTTGGACCCGCAATAGCAGCTCCTGCCCATTGTTCAGTGGTTGATACAACATTAACATCAAGCTCTGGCCAGACAACTTGAAGGTAATATTCAAGATGCGAAAGAACATTTGCAGCTTGTGCTGTTGTGGTTGTCATATGAAAATGGTTTTCAGCTATTCGTGTTGTAGTTCCATCATCAAAAACCATTCCATCTTCTCTCAACATCACACCATATCGTGCTTTTCCGACAGGTAATTTTAGAAAGGCGTTTGTATATACTCGATTAAGAAACTCTGCAGAGTCTTTTCCTTTAATATCAATTTTTCCAAGTGAAGTTACATCACAAATACCAACATTTTGTCTTACATTAAGTGCCTCTCTTTTTGCCGCTTCTTGGAGAGTCTCATTACCTCGCTTATAATATCTTGGGCGTAGCCATAGTCCTGCATCAACAAATACAGCGTTATTCTTTTCGTGCCATTCATGGATTGGAGATTTTCTTGTTGCACGATAATTTTTTCCAACTTCACGACCAATAATAGTTCCAATAGTTACAGAAGTATAAGGCGGTCTAAAAGTTGTGTGTCCAACTTCTGGAACAATTTTCTTTTCTAGATCCGAAACCAGTTGTAGACCATTCAGATTACTTGTTTTACCTTGGTCTGTAGCCATTCCAAGAGTAGTATATCTCTTTACATGTTCAATTGATCTGAAACCTTCTCTTACTGCTAATTGGATATCTGAAACAGCCACATCATTTTGAAAATCAACAAATCTCTTATAGTGTTTGTTATCTGCGACGGGCATACACCAGAATTTATCATGAGAACCAAAATCCTTTTCATCTGAAATTGGGACAGAAGTTTCTCTACCATTTTTTGTGATTTCATCTGAAAGCTGATATCCCTTATTGAAACCATCAGCTAAACTTTCTTTTAATGTAAAAGAACCATTAGCTGAGCCAATAACAGTTTCTTTCTGTCTTGATTGATCAGGTAAAAATGTATCTGTTTCACTTTCGTATTTAAGTTTGTTTCCTGATTGAGATGCAAGATGAACAGTAGGTGTCCAGTTGCCAGATACAAAAATAGAGTCACATGGAATTGTTGTTAAATTTTTATAGCCATCTTTAGATTCGGTAAGTTCACCAATGGTAGCAGATTTAACTTTTTTGTATCCAGCAGTGTTAGCAATCCCATGGTTAAATTTAATTTCTATTCCTATATTTTTAGCTTCGATGACTACTCCAGCATCAGATGATTTTCTCGTATCTAAAATAACTGTATCTATTCCATGAGCTTTAAACTCAATAGCTGTTTCATAGGCTGTATCATTGTTTGTGAAGATAATTGGTTTTTTTCCTGGTAGAACTCCATACACTTTTAAATATTCACGAGCAGACGATGCCAACATGATGCCAGGCCTATCATTGTTAGCAAAAATAAGAGGTCTTTCAATTGAACCAGTAGATATTAAAACATGTTTAGCTCTTATGTACCAAAGTCTTTGACGAGGAGTATAAGGCTCAGGGTTATTGAGATGATCTTTACATCTTTCAAACATGACAAGCATATTATGATCATAGTAGCCAAAAACCTGAGAACGTTTTTTTATGATTACATTTGGCATAGATTTTAATTCACTAATTGAATCTTCAACCCATTCGTCTCCATTCTTATTGCCAATAGTCACATTATCAGTCAGTAACGATCCACCAAATCGAGCTTTATCCTCGGCAAGAATAACACGCGCTCCATTTTTTGCAGCAGATAGGGCACTTGCGATACCGGAAGGTCCCGATCCAACAACTAGAATATCACAATGTTCATACTGATGTTCGTAGCGATCAGGATCAGGATCCAAAGATGCCTTTCCCATTCCCGCAGCCTTTCTTATAAAAGGTTCGTAAACATGATACCAAAAACTTTTTGGCCACATAAATGTCTTATAATAAAAGCCAGCAGGAAAAAAACGATTTAAAAAATTATTTATTCCTCCAACATCAAAGTTTACTGATGGCCAACAATTCTGACTTTCAATCCTTAAGCCTTCTACTAATTCTACCTCAGTAACATTAACATTTGGCTCTGTAATATTGTCTTTATATAATTGAACTTTCCCATTTGCATCCTCAACTCCCGCAGCAATAATACCTCTTGGCCTGTGATATTTAAAACTTCTCCCAATGAGATGAACACCATTTGCCAGTAAAGCTGAAGCTAAAGTGTCGCCTTTATAGCCGTTATATTTTTTACCATTAAATATAAAGCTAATTTCTTTACTTCTATCAATGAGGCCGCCAGATGCTATTCTAAATTCTTGAGACACTTTAGGGATTTTCTTTCATTTCCATTGTTTGAATAATATCGTGAGTAGCTGTGTTTCGCAGAACTTTAAACCATTGACGACATCCTGAAATATGATGCCATAGTTCTAAGTGATTACCTCTTGGGTTCTTTCGATAATAAACAAAATTGTCCCAATCTTGATCCGAAACTTCAGTATTTAATTCTGGTCTCTTTACAGTTGCATCCCCACCATAGGCAAATTCATTTTGAGATCTATTTCCACAATATGGACATTTTATTTCAAGCATAATTAACTAATCCAGGTTTTTGTTCCGAGTCCTTTTTCGTCAATTAAGTGTCCTGTATGGAATCTATCTAATTTAAATGGAATATTTAATTCATGAGGTTCATTGCAAGCAATCGTATGAGCAAAAGTTAATCCTGATACAGGAGTTGCTTTGAAGCCACCATAGCACCAACCACAATTTAAGTAGACACCCTCAATATGAGTTTTGTCAATTATAGGAGAACCGTCCATCGACATATCCATAATCCCACCCCATGTTCGTAGTATTTTCAATCGACTCAAATTAGGAAAAAGTGCAACACCTTCTGTTAGTACATGTTGAATCGTAGGCAAATTTCCTCTTTGGGCGTAACTATTATATCCATCTAAATCTCCACCCATAACCATTTCACCTTTATCAGATTGACTGCAATAAAAATGACCAGCGCCAAATGTTACTACTCCATCAAGCAAAGGTTTCACTGGTTCTGAAACACAGGCCTGTAAAACATGAGCTTCAATTGGAAGAGTTAT
>Ga0114933_10004843_pt1 | contig 12417 bp, 9 predicted proteins | sample 4SBtaG_FD_89691 | JGI IMG/M metagenome (GOLD analysis project Ga0114933, IMG submission 89691) | Deep subsurface microbial communities from Kolumbo volcano to uncover new lineages of life (NeLLi) - 4SBTROV12_W25 metaG | ecosystem: Environmental > Aquatic > Marine > Volcanic | place: Kolumbo...
GTCCGAGTCCGTGGCCGAGTCCGAGGTTGCGCCAGATCTGACGGCCGACTTGGACGGGGGCTCATCCGGGCCATCCGAGGCGCGTGTCCATTGGGGCGGGGCTCCGAGGCGGCGACCTGGGTTTGGCATGATCTACGGCGCAAACGTGCTCGGTCAGACGCTCGGTATGCTGCTCGGCGCCCTCGTCGGGGTCGCGATCGCCGGCTCCATTGGCTGCGACGCGTCCGGACAGGGCTGGATGAGCGGCTACACCTGCGAGTCTGGCTTCTACTACCTCGGCATGATCGGCGCCCTCATCGGCATGCCGGCCGGGACGGCCGCGGGGATCGGTGTCTTGGCGGCGAGCTACGACCTCCGGGGCGACGACGTCGCGGGCGCCATGGGCGGCGGTGCGGTCGGGTGGCTGCCCACCGTGTTGGCGGCGCCGCTCTATCTAGGGACCCAGCAGCTGAGCATCACCGTGCTCTTCATGTGGCTGGTCGGTGGCGGTCTCTCGCCCCTGATCTCAGCGGCCTTCTTCGATGACGACCTCGACCGGCGCACGGCGATGTCGATCCGGCCCTATGTGGCGACCCGCGGGGACGGCGCGGTGGCGGGACTGCGTGGGCGTTTCTGAGCCTTTTGGAGGATGAGATGAACCGAAAACAACTTGCTTACTTCTTTGCCATCTGTGCGACGGCGGCTCTTCCCGCCGCCGGAGCGGGAGCTATCTGCCGTGCGGTCGAACCCTCCAGCGACTCCGGGCGCGCGGGCGTAGCCTTTGATCCCACGACGCTCGCGCTCTACGTCGTGTCCCCCGATCAAGTGGTCGCGCACGAGTGCGACTTCGGGGAGGCACACTTCGACGACGTCCTGGACACCTGGGTCTGCGACGACGAGCTGGAGGCGGATCCGGTGCGAGACACCTTGCTCAGTCTGGTGGTTCAGCCCTCCTTCATGGACGTCGGCGGGGAGGCGGGCCTGATCATGCCGGTGCCGGCTCGCCCGGATGTTTTTGACGGGCCGGCGAGCCTCTTCAACGCTGCGGCGGCGCTGGTCGATCCATGGGTCGAAGAGACGGTGCTCGTGCGCGAGGACCCGAGCCTCGGAGCGCAGTGCTCAGACCCTCACTACTCGGCGCTCGACACCTTCGCGGCGGCGCCGCTCGCGCTCTATGGCTGCGGCAGCAGCGAGTACTACCGCGCCGGTACGGAGGACCGCGAGACAACCGTGGTCGACTACGGCGACGCGGGCACGGTGCAGACCGAGGTCATCGAGACGAGCGACGAGTACGACGTCACCGTGGTCAACGCTGAGACTCTCGACGCGCTCACGGCGTGGCTCGACGAGCGGCAGTTCGCCCACGGCGAATACGATGATGAGGCGTTTGCGCACTACGTCGGCGCTGGCGCGTGGTTCGTGGCCGTTCACGTACACCCCGACGCGGCGGGCACGGCGCGCGCCATGAGCCCCATCGTTGTGACCTGGCGGGGGGAGCGCTTCCCGATCACGCACCGGCTCCAATACGACCCGCGCGGGGGCGTCGTGGCGACAAACGCTTTTGTGATCGCGCCACACCGAATGGACTCGAGTGACCTCAGCGCCTTCACCGAGTACGCCGCCCCGGCGAGCTTCCTGGACACAGAGCTCGAGGGGTTTGGGCTCGACGACGGATGGCTGACGCAGCTCTCCATGACGCGGATCGCGAGTCAGTGGATTCAAGATGACGCCCTGCTCGAGGCCGTCGATGACGTCGAAGAAATCGGCGTCTTGGAGCGTGAAACGAACGCTCGAATCGCCGCCCCATGCTGCGCGGGAGGAAACGCGATCCCGCGCGATCCGGCGGCGTTTCGCACCCACGAGCACCACCGGCGCTACCGACGCTCCGAGACCCCTTCGGAACTCCCCGCGGCGTGGCTCGGCAGCACACCGCCACCGGGTGTGGCGTTCTGTGGAGGAGAGACGTTTGGCATCGCGCAGACCGACGAACTACGCGGCTGCACGATCAGCGGGCGTACCCTCGGTGGCCTCCTCGGCGGGTGGGGACCGCTCGCCGGCGTCGTCGCCTTCCTCTTCTGGAAACAGCGCCGCTACCCGAGGTGAGCCACTGCCCGAGGCAAAGAGTCACGTGCGGACGCGTCGGCGGGTGATGACGATGTTGCTCGCCTCCTCCGCGCCGTGACGTCGCACGCTGAGCGTCACGGTGCTGCCCTCCTGCCCACGGATGCGGTCGATCGATCCGCCGAAGCCCAATGTCGTGACGGGCGTTCCATCGACCGCGAGCACCAAGTCACCTTGCACCATGCCCGCCTCGTGGGCGCCACCGCCTTCGACCACGCGCCGGATCATCAGCGAGTCGCCCCGTGGAAAGAGCACCACCCCGATGCCTGCGAGCTCGGTCCTGGACTCCTCGCCCTCCTCTACCGGCGTCAGTTCCACGTCGAGCGACTCGGTCTCCCCGGGTTGCACGGCGAGGCCCGCGAGGATCCGGCTGTGGTGCCCCTCGGCGTGCACGCGCACGGAGGAGAGCGTGTCGGCGATGCCCTCGAGCGAGTAGCTCCCGTCGGCGGCTGACACGCTGCGCGCGAGGAGCGGCACCGCGGAGCTCCCGCTTCCGAGCCTCCGCTCGAGGGAGATCGTCGCGCCCTGAATGGGGGCCTGGTCGAGAGAGCTGCGGACGACCCCCGCGATGCGGCCCCCCTGCCGAAGCGTGATCGTCACCGGCACCGATCCGCCGCCGCTGACGCTGACCGGCACGGGATCGGATGGCGGGAAGCCGCGCGAAGTGGCGACCAGCTCCAGATCACCCTCGCTGAGCCCGGTGAGCTCAAAACGCCCGTCGGTGTCGTAGCTGGAGACGCTGGCGACACGCCGCCGGACGAGCGCCCCACGAGCGACCTGAGCGATCACGGTGAAGGCGGGCACCGGCTCACCCGACTGATCGAGCACCTGACCGGTCAGCGTCGCGCCGCCGGTCATGGTGATGCGGGCGTCGAACGAGCCCGTCTGCGCGCGCGCGTTGGCGCGGGGATGCGCGGGGTGCGTCGCCTGAAGCATGTGTGCGCCGCGGTCGAGCCCGTGGATCTCGAAGCGGCCCTCGGCGTCCGTCGATCCCTGGGACGACGGATGCAACCCACGTTGCTGGCGATAGGCCGTCACCTGCACGCCCTCGATCGGCGCGCCGCGTGGGTCCACGACCAGGCCGCCGAGCGACTCGTCGGATGTGTCGTCGGGCGCTCCCTCCCCGAGCTCGATGCGCACCGGGTCATCGGACACCCGGCGGTACGGGAGCCTCGCGCGCCCCTCCCCGTGCTCCGCGTGCGTCGCCTCGACGATGGCGCCGGGCCACGCCTGCACCGTCGCCCTGCCCTCCGCGTCGGTCGTGTAGCTGGCCTGAAGCGGAGCCATCGTGCGCTCGCCAGAGTCAGCGCCGATCAACTCGAGGTTCGCGCCGGCGACGGGGTTGGCCTCCGAATCGACCACCTCGACCTCGCGCTCGGCGAGTGGTTGGAGGTGCACGACAGCCCCGTCGACCCGCTGCGTCGGCCGCGCCTGGAAGGCGATCGGGCTGTGGCCCCACTCGGGCGCAAACGGCAAGAAGCCCTCGGCGCTCGCGATCGCCAGCACGTAGTTGCCCGGCTCGGACACCGCCAGCGAGAACGTGCCGTCCGCCTGGGTCGAGACGCTCGAGCTCGAACCTTCGTGCAGGAAGACGAGCTCGGCCCCGGCGATCGCCCTGCCGTCTCGGCTCGAGAGCACGCGGCCGGCCAGCGCGCCGTGAGGGCTGCCCGGATCCTCCGACACGGTCGCCGTGGGCAGCCACACCCCCATCGGGGGTCCCGCGCCATAGCCCCCATCGAAGGGGCCAGCGGCCAGCCCTTCGGAATCGACGCCCGCGTCGGCCGACGCGCCGCCGCCGCCGAGCACGCGTGGGCCCGAGGCACGACCACCGGTGAAGGCCTCGAGCATCGCGCTCAGCGGCGCGCCCCCCGAGAACGCGAGCAGCCCGACGATGACGAGAAGCAGCGCGGCCAGCCCTCCGGCCACGATCAAGCGGTTGCGCTTGGACATCGTCGTCTTTGTAGTGCCCTGCGACCGAGTTTCCCACCCCCCCTTGGGCGGTTCAGATCAGCCCCGGTGTTCGCTGTCCTTGATCGCGTCGAGCAGCTCACTGCTCACTTCGCTCAGCCCGCGCTCCCTGGCGACCTTCTCGGCGCGGCGCTTCACGAGCGGGCGAATGAAGAACGGCACCTTCTTCAGGCGTTGAGCGGCTTCGGGCGTCCAAGAGGGCTTCGACACGCGCGCAGGGTAGCAGGAGAGTCGAATCGCCGAGCGGCCAGCCGCGCGTTGCGCTCCTCACCGATGCTTGGAAGGCTCTGTCGATGGCGGCAAAACACAAGCTGATCTTGGGTGGGCTCATCGGCAGCCTCGCGCTCGGCGCGGCACTCTGGATCGGCCTGCGTCCCGCGCCGGCTCAGGCCGAAGGCATCGAGTGGTCCAATGCGACCCTGGACGAGGCCCTCGCTCGCGCGGACGCGCAGGGTGGGCGCGTGTTCATCAAGTTCGACGCCGAGTGGTGCACGTACTGCCGCCACCTCGAAGAAGAAGTGCTCTCGTCCCCAGACGGGGCCGCGCTCACCGAGAACATGGTCTCGCTGCGCCTGGACTTCGACGCGCCAGAGAACCGGCCGCTGGTCGAACGATTCGTGATCCTCGGGCTGCCGACGGTGCTGGTGCTCACGCCGGAGGGCACGCAGGTCGGCCGGGTGCAGGGCTACCACGGCCGGGAGGCCTGGCTCGAGGAGGCGCGCGCGGCGGTGAACGCCGAGGACCCGATCCCGAGCCTGCGCGCGCGCTTGGCGGAGACGCCCGACGACCCGGCCCTCGCCCGCGAGCTGGGCGAGGCCTTGCTCGTGCGCGGCTACCCGGACGAGGGCGAGACCCTGCTCGAGCGCGTGACCTTCATGGAAGGAACGGACGCGGCAGACCCGGCGGCGGACGCGCTCTTTCTGCTCGGTCGTTATCACCACCGCGTTCGGCAGAACCCGGCCGTGGCGAGGCATTACTGGCGCGAGCTCGCCAACCGATTCCCGGCGAGCGACTACCGAGCGGGCGCCTTCTGGTGGTTCGCGCGAGCGGAGCACGAGCTCGGGCGTGGGGCGCAAGGTCTCGCGGTGCTCGAGTACAACGCCCGGCAACACCCGGACGGCGCCGACGCGATCTCCCTGGTCGGCCAGTACCTGCAGGCCCACGCGGAGGTCGAGGCCGACCGTGCTCAGGTGGCAGAGAGGCTGCGCGCTGTGCTCTCCGAGGTGGACGACGCCGAGGAGCGCGCGGAGCTCGAGGAGCTCGCGAACCAGCTGAGCTCTGCGGACTAAGAGTGCGGGTCGAGACGGCGGCTCCCGCCGAGCGAGACCCGACTGGCGCTCATGCAAACGGCGCTCATACAAACTTTGCTCACGGACACGGCGCCCACGGGGCCGCGGTGCCAGATCCGGCGACGCCGCCGCCAGAGACGTCGACACAGAGGGTTGGGGTGCCCATCTCGAGCCAGCCCTGCAGGTAGCTCACGAGCGTCCTGCCACCGATCATCGCCAGCGCGCGGGTGTCCTCCTGGACCGAGAAGTGGTCGGGCGCATCATCGACGAACCCGCCGTGACGGGGGCTGGGCAAGGGCGACGGGTCACACGGCGCGCCGGAACACCCCGGCCTCATCTCCGAGCGGCTCGCCAAACCCTCCACGAGTCCGCGCGCGACCGTGACCACGCGATCAGCGAAGCCGGCCGGTGAGTACTCGGCGAGCGCCACGGGGAAGAAAGGCGAGCCGGGCATCGTCGTGCAGCTCAGGCCGGCCATGTAGTTCTCATCGTGGCAACACGCCGCGCCTGGATCGCACCCGGTCGTCATGTCGAACGAAGTCGTGAAGACGTGCTGGGAGCGGTTGATCACTGGGTCCGCTTGTTGCGCGACGAGGAAGAGCGGCGTCGAGATGTGATTGAGCAACACGTGCATGTGGTCGAGACAGGCGCTCGGCTCACCGGGGTGTGCGTCGAGGCAGCTCTGGTCCAGCGTCGGCGTCGCGTCGAGCGCTCCCCAACCGGTCGCTCGCGTCCACTCGATGCCCCCGTCTTGATAGACCCCGGAGGAGATCCACATGCCGTTCGCCGGGCTCGCCGCGTCCGCGCTGATGTGGCGAGCGATCGAGTCGAACCCGCCGAGTTGGTCGTAGATGGCGTCCGAAGCGGTGAGCCCCATGGGGTCCGCGGTCGCCTCGACCTCGAGCGAAGACTTGAGCATCCCGGTCGCGATCCCGCGCACCTCGGCCGACGGATGGATCTCCCGTACGATGTCGGCGAGTCGGTCGATGTACATGTACTGACCGTTGCTGCCGTTGGAGTGGGTCTGAAAGGCGATCGCGTCGACGGGGCGTGATCCCGCGGACGCCGCCATCCCACGCAGGGCCGCTTCGATGATGCGGAAACCGTGGAAGTACACCGGACCGACGTAGTCGGTGGTGAACGGGACCTCACTTCGGTCGCGGTAGCGGTAGTCCTCGATCGTGGCGTCCCCGAGGTTGCGGTCGCCCACACACTTGTCGAGGAAGAGCACGTTGTACGCGCGGAACGGATTCGCCGGGTCGTCGCGGTAGATTCCATCGAGGGAGTTGCGCTCCCTGCTGCCGAGTGAGGAGAACGCGTTTCGCCCCTCGGGGGAGCTGGCGTAGGCGTGCCAGCAGTTGGTCGCGCGGAGCGAGCTGCCGTCGTCGAGGTAGTCGACCTCGCAGGTCACGCCACCGTTCTGGACGCGGAAGATCCATCGGTTGCTGGTGCCAGCCCGAAAGTACGCCACCGGCCGGCTGCCGTCGGTGCAGCGCACGGGCTCGCCGTCCGGACAGACGCGGTCGGTCGGGGTACTTCCGTCCTGACACGGAGGCACGAAGACACGCTGAAAGGACCCCGAACCGGTCTCGCCGTAGTAGTCGGGGAACGCTTCGGGGTTCCAGAAGAGCTCTTCGATGTCGAGCTCGCTACCTCCCTCGAGGGCGAGCGCCGTGGCGAGGCTAGCGACCCGCTCGACGCCGCCGTCGCCGAAGAGTCCCCCATCGGCGTCGCCCGCGTCGCCTCGCCCGGCGTCTCGGCTGCCCGCGTCGAGGGTCGCGGCATCCGAGCCAGCGTCGGCCCCGGCGTCCGAGCCGCAGCCCACGAGACCCAAGAGCACGAGGGAACACGCGCACCGGAGCGCCCAGAGCATTGGTTGTTTTGGCATCGAAGAACGAGACTCCGCCAAGCGGTCTCATTAGACAACCGGCAACATTCCAGTGCCGGTCGCTTCGGCCGCCCCGTCGGGCTTCACTCACACGCGGGGGGCGGATCCGAGCCCCCCGCGATACGCACGTACCGCTCGTCGGAGAGCGTCGAGCCGTCGGCCAACTGGAGGGTGATCGAGACTCGGACCGTGTGCCCCGCCAGGCACGCGGGATCGGCGACGATCGCGGGCCAACCGAGGAGCGTGCGCTCTCCCTCGTCGTTCATCCGGCCGAGCCGGACGTCGACGTCGACCTCTTCCGCGGGACGCGACTCGTCTTCGAGCTGAGTCTCGATCGTCAAGATGACATCTTCGGCCTCGACCCCCTGGGTGCGCACGCTCAGCCAGAAGTGCCAGCCGCCTTGTGAGCCCCTGATGAGCTCCACGGAGTCCTCGTCGACGAGGGGCTCGAAGCGCCAGGAACCCGTGCCCACCTCGACCCGCGGCTCCTCCGGCGGCGGCGCCTCGAGTGCGCAGCCACCGAGGCAGAGCACGGTGAGGCCCAGGGATATCGAGGTGGAGATACGCATCAGACGTTCCCGAGACGACGGCGGCCGAAGACCACGCACGCGAGCACAAAGAGCGCGCTCATGAGTCCGGAGACCTGCTGCCCACCGGTGGCGGAGCACCCCGAGGTCGTGCCACCGACCGGGGCGACCGGGACCGTGGCGTTGTGCACTCGCACCGCCTCGGCGATGACCGCCTGGTTGTCTTCGATGACCTCGCCGGGACCTGCGTTGCCGACCCGCGTGACGCGCACGTTCGCCGGCATGTCGGTGTCGCCGACCGAGAAGGGCCACGTCGGACCGGCGCCCCGCACGACGCCGCCCTCGAGGGTGACCCGCCAGGGCGCCTCGCTGCGGGTCAGGCTGGGGGAGCACTCGATGATGCGCTCTGCCGTGTGGATGTTGGAGACGTCGGGCAGGTCCCCGTTGAAGTCGAAGATGGGGTCCATGGTCATCTCGTCTGACGACATCGTCGTGTAAAGACGCGTCATGTAGGGGATGTCCCGGAAGAGCTGCGCGGTGAACCGCATCGGCTCGACGACGTCCGAGTTCACCCGGGCGAGGAAGACGGCCGGGTCGAAGCCCTCGATCGTGGGACCGGGGATGTCGAAGATGTAGCAGTTCGGGCACGCCCGGAAGTCCTCGACGGTGACACCCTCCGGCGGAGGAACGGTCGCAACGAGCGCGTCGAGCATGCCGTCGAAACCGCTGTACGTGGACACAACCCGCCGAAGCAGCCCGATGTGGTCCTCCGACCAGTCCTGGGCACGAACGAAGTCCCAATCGCTCAGCTGGGAGGTGCTGAAGATTCGGTCGCCGAGCGACTCAGCGGGGCCAGCCATCTCCGTCACGAAGCCCTGACCGCCGGACTCATCGGCTGCGCGCGTGACTACGTCGTTGTAGGTGGTGCTGGGCTGCAGCCAGTTGATCAGCGCTTCGTTGAGCTCCAGCGAGGCGTAGTTGGCCGGCACGGCGCGCTCCTGCCCGAGGACCCAAACCATCACACCCATGTCGGGCGTGGCCGCCGCAGCGGTCGGGCGGATCGGAATCGAGGGCAGGCCGTTGCCGAAGGAGAGCACCACCGGCCGAATCGATCCCGAGCTGTTGCCCTTGGTGAGGCGAAACGCGAGCAGGTTCATCCCGCTCTCGAGGTACGGCGTGAGGCGCTCGGCGCCGAACTCGCTGACGTCGTAGCTGTTCTCGCCGAGCCAGGCGACGGCCTCCGCCGCGACGTCCTCGGCCGTCGGGTCGACGTTGATGACGACGTAGTCGTAGGGCCCGACCGCACCGGAGTCGACCACCGTGACTGGGGGGCCCGCGGCGCCGTCAGTCGCCGCTGCCGCGCCCGCATCGCCCCCGCCACCGCTCGCGCTCGGGCCGAAGAAGTCATCGGCGCTGCAGGTGCCTTCGACCGTGGTCGTCAGCCGGTAACTCGGGTTGGTCGCGCTCTGAAGCTGCTGAAACGCCGTGTTCGAAGAGACGCTGATCTCCGGGCTGCCCACCACTGGCAGCATCCAAGCGAAGCTCTCGGACGGCCCGCTGTACTGGATCTGAATCACGGCGGTGACGCCACCGTCGGGCGTGCGAGCGAAGATGATGCGCTCCGCCGCTTGGTTGACGGGCTGGCTGTTGTTGCAGAAGAAACCTCCGCACGCAGAGGCCCGCATCGGCGAAAGGGCGAGCAAGGTGGTGACGGCTAAGCAAGCGATTGGGGTCAAGCGACTCATGGATCCTCCGAGCCCTCACCCAGCACGAACCGATCCAGCACCCCATCGGGCCGTCTTGGACGCACTCGGCACGCCCTGACACACTTTCCGATGGCACAGTTGGGCACCCCCGTCGCGCTCGACACGCTGCGAGCCCCACTGCGCCGAGATCACGGCTGGGCACGGGCCTTGCGCATGGGGACGTCGTGCGCATCACCAGCCTCTCAGTCTCGCTCCTCCTCGCCCTCGTCTCGTTGGGCTGCCAACCCGCCGATTCTGTTGATCGCTTGAGAAGTTGCGGCCTGCTCACCGACGGATACGTGAGCTCTCAGCCCTTCTATTTGCCCAACGACTGTTACGACCGGTGCTACGGACGAGCCACCTGTGAGGAGCTCACGGAGACGCTCTGCTCCGAAGACATCGAGCTCCTGCTCCGGTGTGACCAGGAGTGCGCCTTTCGGTGTGCCGATGACACGCTCCTGCCAATCGAGGCCGTGTGCGACGGACGGATGGACTGTGCGGGAGGCGCCGACGAAGCCGACTGCGAGGTCGCCCGGCCGTTCGGCGAGCCGAGCTGCGAGCCCGGGTTCACCCGCTGTGATGGCAACGTCGAATGCACCGACGGCTCGGACGAGCGCTACTGCGACTTCCCCTGCGGGGACGGAACCACGGTCCCGTACTGGTCGCGCTGCAACGGCGCCGCCTCCTGTTCGAACGGGGCGGACGAACGGGACTGCGCCCGCTTCACACCATGCTCGAGCCTCTAGTGCTCAATTCGCGCTGCGGTCCTCGATGATCGTGCGGAAGGACCGCGTCGCGATCTCCTCGTTCGAAAGCCCGGTCGCGGAGAGATCCTCGAGCGACACGGCTCCGGCGTTCAGCGCTCGAAGGAAGTAGTTCAGCAGCGCCTGCCCCGTTGCCGCGTCGTCGAAGACATCACCGACTTGCGTGGCCCGCGCGGCCTTGTCGACGAACATCGAGAACCGCGCCGCGGCGGCGTCGAAGCCGTCGAGGAAAAAGGCATACGTTGCGGCATACCGAACCGGCAGCTGCGCCGGATGCATGTCCCAGCCCTGGTAGACCCCGTTCTCCAGAGAAGCCCGGATGTGCCGGTAGGAGGTCTGCCACGCGTTGTGCACGATGGACCGGTTCTCGCGCCGCTGCTCTTTGCTCAGCTTTGCCCCGCGGTGCTTGGGCACCGGCATGACGTTGGTTGCGCCGTCGCTCAAGAGGATCGGCGTGCCCGAGTAGGCGACCTTCATCAGTCCGAGCGCGAGCTGACAGACGCCGTGAGCCATCGTCTGGTAGCTCGCTGTGATCTCGTTGGTGGCGGTGTAGTCGTAGGTCCCGAAGTGAGCGCCGGTGCAACGGCCCCGCGCAGCGTCGACGAGCGGCGCGAGCTGGAATCGCCCTTCCGCGTCGAAGAGGGTCTGCGGGAGTTCGATCATCAGCTCGATGCGAATCGTGCCGGCGTCGAGTCCATGGGCCTGCTCGAAATGATCGAGAAGCGTGGCGAGCGCGCTGACCTGCTCGGGCACCGGGACTTTGGGGAGCGTGATGAGGAGCGGCTCCGGCAGGCGGCCGCCGAGGCGCTCGACCAGTGTGGTCAGGAAGAGGTCGAGGGTGCGCGCCGAGCGGTGCTTGAGCTCCTCGTTCAGCGGCTTGATCCGGATGCCGATGAACGGCGGCAAGGTCCCTTGCTCGAAAGCATCGGCGACTGCCAGCGCAGTGCGGATCGCCGCCGCGTCCTCTTCGTCGTCGGGCCGATGCCCGAACCCGTCCTCGAAGTCGATGCGGAAGTCCTCGATCGGCTCGGCCATGAGCTTGGTGCGGACGCGGTCGTAGACGGTCACGGCCAACCAAGCGTCGCGCTCGGTGCGACGCGCGGTCGCGGGGTCACGGCGTACGCGCTCGATCAGCCGGCGCGCGGCCTTCTTCTTCTCAGGGAGCGTGTCAGCGCCCTTCATGCCGAGCGCCCTGGCGAAGCTGAAGGGATCCGGGGCAAAGGCCTCCAGGCTCTCCAACGCCTCCCGCCCGTGCTCTCCTGCGAGCCCCGTGGTGAAACTCTGCGCCCCGCCATAGACCGTGTGGGTCGGCTGCCTCGACTCCGGGGCGCCGGCGTACCGTTCCGCGAAGGCCACGTTCGCTTCGGTGAGGGTGTCGAGCACGCCAGCCGCGACGGCGTCGAGCGTGAGCTTCGGAGCGGTCATCAGGAACCTCGGTAGGTCGAGTATCCGAAGGGGCTGAGGAGGAGCGGCACGTGGTAGTGCTCGTCGGTCGCGACGACGACAAAGTCGATGGAGACGCTCGGGTAGAACCCCTCTTGGTAGGTGCCGACGTCGAAGGTGATCCGATAGACGCCCGCCTCGAGGGTGTGGTCGGCGGGCAGGAGATCCGTCGCGCGACCGTCATCATCGGTCTGCGAGCGCCCGATGACTTCATAGGTGGCGGGCGCGGCGGAGCTCTGACGCTCGAGGCTCACGGGCACACCATGGGCCGGCTTGCCAGCGGCGGTGTCGAGCACGTGGGTGGTGATGGGGCTTTTGGCGCTCATGGTTCTGGAGTCCTCGAGAAGAAGGGGTGGGCGTACTCGCGCAGCCTCAGAGCCGCGATTCGGCGAGGCGGAGCTCGGTGATCTTCATTTGCTCGGCCGCCGCGATGGCGAGCTCCTCGGCCGCCTCGTTGTTCATGCGGGCCTCGAGCAGGCCGAGCATCTGCTGCGCGGACTTCCCGCTCGCGCAGACGATGAAGATGTGACCGAAGCGCTCCTCGTATTCGACGTTGGCGTCCCGAAGGCGCTGAAGGACCGCCTCTCCCGCTCCCGCGACGCCGGCTTGCTCAGAGGCCGAGAGATCGTGCGTCGCGCCGAAGCGCTCGCGCAGTCCCTCGATGCTGGCCCCGATGCGGGGGTGGTGGTCGAA
>Ga0114933_10004844_pt1 | contig 12410 bp, 8 predicted proteins | sample 4SBtaG_FD_89691 | JGI IMG/M metagenome (GOLD analysis project Ga0114933, IMG submission 89691) | Deep subsurface microbial communities from Kolumbo volcano to uncover new lineages of life (NeLLi) - 4SBTROV12_W25 metaG | ecosystem: Environmental > Aquatic > Marine > Volcanic | place: Kolumbo...
AAACGTCTTAGCAGTACATTTTATGCTTATTACATGCATAAATGGGGTTAGGCATGAATATGTTTTTGAGCGACCCTAATGCTAAAAGTGTCGTACTATTTATATAGACAACTGAACGATGAATACTCTTGTTTAGAGAATCTGGAACGATGCATCGAAAACTCAATCCGACCCTGCTTGTATTACTTGCACTAACCGTCGTTTTAGCTGGCTGCGGCAAGCCCAGCCAACAACTCTACGGACGCTTAAAACGCGAATATGCACAACAGGACAGACTGCCGGACGAAGCAACGGTTATCAAACTTGCTGAGGAGTATGGCGGCGAATATTCAAAGCATCGTGACGGTGTTTGGTTTATTGATTGGGGTAAGGACTATCGCATTGGCGTGTACAACCTTGAACGTGGTGTACGCCTTATCAGCTGGCAAAAGTGGAATAAGGAAATAGATGAATGGTCATCTATAAGTGACACGACTTTTGTCATTGGCAATTAGCTGCATCCGAAAAAGTGTAGAATAGCCCACGTAGCATCTTCAAACACACCTCGGGAATACACCCTTGGGATCAAGACCTCGGATCGTACCAGACTATGACTACCGACATTAAACGAAATGAACAAGGCGTAGCAGTTCGACGCCTCGGAAAGACTGAGCTTGAAGTATCCGTTATGGGTTTCGGTGGTGGCCACTATTGCCGCCCGCCAAACACGGAAGCGGACTGCGTTAGCTTGATTCGGCGAAGCATCGATGCAGGCATTACCTTCATGGATAATGCCTGGGGATATTGGGATGGTGAATCAGAACGTCGCATGGGAAAAGCCCTGACTGAAGGCTATCGCGATAAAGTCGTGCTTATGACTAAGGTCTGCTCGCGTGACTATGACAGTGCTATGAGCCAGTTGCACGAAAGTCTGGCACGCTTGCGGACTGATGTTATCGACGTCTGGCAATGTCACGAAGTTAATTACGACAATGATCCCGACTGGATCTTTCGGGATGATGGTGCAGCCCGCGCACTCGAAGACGCAAAACAACAAGGCAAAGTTAGGTTTGTCGGTTTCACAGGCCATAAGAGCCCACATATTCTGAAGCGAATGTTCGACTTCGGATTTGATTGGGATACTGTGCAAATGCCGATCAATGTAATGGACTACCATTATCGGAGCTTCACTCACGATATCATGCCCATTGCTCTGGAACGTGATATGGGAATCATCGGCATGAAGAGCCTGGGCGGTGATGGTCAAATCGTGAACGGCGCCGGCTTGACTCCTGAAGAGTGCAGGCATTACTCTATGTCGTTACCCATCAGCACGCTCGTAGCCGGTATTCAAACTGAAGAAGATATACAGCAGGATATCGCGATTGCGCAGGGCTTCGAGCCATACTCTGAAGAGCTGCTAACCGCTCTGCGAGAACGAGTAATGCCGTTCGCAACTGACGGACGATTCGAGGTCTTCAAAACGTCACAAAAGTATGATGCGAAGTACCACCGTGATCAGCACGGGTATATCGAACCTGCCGTCTGATCTGTCGCTTTACGGCAATTCACGAATGCGTATATTTCGGAAGTGAATTTCGGAACCTTCGGCTTCCAGGCAAAGATAGCCCTGAGATGGCTTGCAGTCGCTTCCGCCAGAAACCTCTTCCCCGTTGACCCATAGTCGTACTTCACCGTTGATGGCGCGTACGTAGTAGTGATTCCACTGACCATGTCCTTTCCCAAGGTTTTTGCGTGGAAAACTGCGGTTGCCATTGGGTGAGGTCGGCTTGAATGGTTTAAAAGTGGATTTGCCGACTGCAAACACGTCGCCATTGGTCGTGAACCACTCAGCCTTCTTTCCATTTTGCTTTTCAAAGCGTGTGGCGTAACCGTGGTCGAGAGCCTGGATCTCGATGCCACTGCGAGGCAGTTGGTTCGGTTTCAAAACATCCAGTGCATCTTTTTGTACCCAAAGGAACATTCCTGAGTTTCCTGCTTCTTTAAGATGCATCCATTCATAGACTATCTCAAAGTTCTTATATTCCTTAACGGTTCTATTTACACCAATGGGTACTCCCGACCCTGTAATGTATGCACCATCAAATTGCCAGGTATCCTCGGTACCATTGACGTCGACGAAGTCCTTTTCGGTAAGAGTGACCCATCCCGGGCCGGTCCCGTCAATAAATGCTCGTCGCGGCGCCTTCTCACCTGCGATTGAGAATTGGCCGCATAGAATCAAGGTTACAGCGATTAGGAATTGATAAGAACGTGTCATTTTTTAGCATCCTTTTCTGGCTTTAGACGAACGAAGCGGGGAACGCTATCGGTTACAAAGTAGCCAATCGGTTTATCCTTTGTGTCAGTAATCAACCATGTGTGGTTGTGATAAGTGCCTTGTGAGCGTGATTCACCGGGTGCAATCTCGCCGTACGCAACAGGCTCACCCGCCAGATTCACCCACCAAAGTCGAACGGCAATCTTCAGTTTGTTCTCTACAACGATTTGGCTGGCAGCGCCGTTGCCGGATTTAGGTGCTTTTTGACCGTCAGCCAAGGTAATGAACTTAATCTCCCCCATCGGCTTGGCTGTCTTTTTGATCTCAGCGAGGTTTTTACGGCCTGGGTTCATTGGTAATACGTTCGCTCGCTTTGCCCACGCCCACCACTGCTTGTCCATTTTCTTGACGATTGCCGGGAATTCCTCTGCTAGATTTTGCGTTTCACTGCGATCCTTAGAGATATCGTAGAGCTCCCAGTCTCGAAATTCACCGTTTGCGACTGCTTTCCATTTACCTTCGCGAACCGCACGATTTCCGTGGTGTTCCCAAAACAGCGGTTCATCGCGTGAAAGTGGCTTATCTGTAAACGTTCCAGTCAGGCTGACGCCTTCTAGAGGTATGATTTCGTTTTCATTAAATTCCACCGGGTAATCTACTTTGGCAACGTCCAAGACTGTTGGCATTACATCGATAATGTGAGCGGTTTGATGCCGGAATTCTTCCTTGGCATTGATGCCCTCTGGCCAGTGCGCGATGAGCGGTGTTGAGATACCACCTTCGTACGTGTCGTGTTTGAAGAAGCGGAACGGTGTATTGCTGGCATTTGCCCAGCCTGCGCCGTAACTAACGAACGATTTTGCAGTGCCTTGAAACTCAAGACCTTTTTCTTCACCGTGAGTGAATCCACAAATACCATATTCAGCACATCCGCCATTATCCGCTAGAAACAGCACGAGGGTGTTTTCAAATTGCCCGGTTTCCTTGAGTGTGTTGAGAATGTGGCCGATCCCCGTGTCCATTTGCTCTACCATGGCAGCATAGATTGCCATTCGACGATCCATAACTTCGCGGACTTTATCGGGCGAATCGATGCCGGGCACTTGAGCAAGTTCCTTTGGGATGCCATCGGCTGCAAGATCATTCCAGGCGGGGATAAATGGCGTACGCTCAGTCAGCTTCCATGAGTCCACAGGAAAGCCAAGTTCTGCTATGCGGCTCCAACGGTTCTTGCGTAATTCATCCCAGCCGGCTCGGTATTTCCCGAGGTACTTTTGCACAATGTGTTCCGGTGCGTGCATTGGCCAGTGAGGGGCTGTGTATGCGACATATAAGAAGAAAGGCTTTTCGGCTGAGTTTGTGGTGTGCCCTTTTATATACTGAGACGCATTTTCACTTATCGCATCAGTGTAGTAGTAATTAGGATCGTCTTGAGCTTCAGTAAAGGCATCCTCGTTATCCCGAGTAAGGGTCGCAGGCAGGAAGAAGCTTCCTGCACCAGCTATTGTGCCGTAAAAATGATCGAATCCGCGTTGGTTAGGCCAGTTGTCGCGATCCTCAGGAGTCTTTGCTGTTCTCTTGTTGGTAAGGTGCCACTTTCCGGACATGTAAGTACCATAACCGCCCCTTCTCAGTGCCTCGGCGATGGTCACGCACTGACGGTTAATGTTCCCACGATAGCCCGGAATCCCATGGTCTGGTTCCATGCCACCCATACCTGCCTGATGTGCATATAGTCCGGTAAGTAACGCGGCACGAGTCGGGCAGCACCGTGCGCCATTATAAAAATGCGTATAGCGAAGCCCGTTTGATGCAAGTTGGTCGAGATTTGGTGTGCTGATTTCACCGCCGTAACACCCGATATCTGAGAAGCCCATATCGTCGGCCATGATGAGGATGACGTTGGGTCGATCTGCTGCCATTGCTGACGATGAGCTAATGGCCAGGATGATTAGTGAAATGAGTGAACGAAGTACTGTCATGCGTGAAAGTGTTCCTTGAGAAGATTATATGCAGTGCTATGAAGTTCGGAGCGAGAAGTTATGCCAGTATCTCTTTTACAACATGGCCGTGCACGTCAGTGAGGCGGAAATCTCTGCCCGCATGCCGATAGGTTAATCGCTCGTGATCAAATCCAAGCAAGTGAAGCATAGTTGCATGTAGATCATGCACATGTGTACGTTTCTCGACTGCGCGATAACCGAATTCATCCGTGCTGCCATATGCCATGCCGCCTTTAATACCGGCACCTGCCATCCAGACGGTGAATCCATGATGATTGTGGTCCCTGCCGGTTGGCGGAGCACTCGATCCCAGTGGAATCTCCACTGCCGGAGTTCGGCCAAATTCCCCACCACAGATGATTAGAGTTTCTGACAGTAAGCCAGACCGTTCTAAATCACTCAGTAATGCGGATATAGGGCCATCTGCCTGTTGTCCCAAATCACGGTGTGCCGTTGCAATGCTGCCGTGGGAATCCCATGGCTGTACATCACCGTGATAACACTGGACCACACGCACGCCTCGTTCGATCAGCCTTCTGGCGATTAGCAATTGGCGGCCATGAACCGTGTCTGCTTTGTAAAGATCAAGCGTCTCTTTCGTTTCCTTTGATATGTCGAGTGCATCGGTAGCTTCCATTTGCATTCGATAGGCCAATTCAAACGACTGAATACGAGCTTCAAGATTGGCATCCTCTTTCCGTCTCTCCAGATGCTTGCCATTGAGCTTTGATAGCAGATCGAGTTGCCTGCGTTGATCATCTCGTGAAACACGCGTGTTATTGATATTTGCAATTAGCTTGTTAACGTCTTCAATTCGGGTATCTAAGTACGTGCCCTGGTAAATTCCGGGTAGGAACGAGCTGCGCCAGTTTGATGAATCGGCAACGGGCAATCCAGGGCAGAGTGTGACGAATCCCGGAAGGTTCTCATTTTCGCAACCTAAGCCATACGTTAACCAAGAACCGTAACTAGGCCGGCTTAGCCTCTCGTCACCAGTATTCATAAGCCTCATGCTTTGCTCATGATTTGGCGTGTTTGCGTACATCGAGCGAATAACACAGATTTTGTCAGCATGGTTTGAGGCCGTTTTGTCGAACACCGAACTGCACCAAAGTCCGCTTTCACCGTGCTGCTTGAATTCAAAAGGCGAAGCCAGTGCTACGCCGGTTTCCCGCTCCGTGGTGAGATTGCCTAGCGGTAGCGGTTTTCCACCATACTTTGTGAGTTCCGGTTTTGGATCCCATGTGTCAACCTGCGACGGTCCGCCATTTAGATAGATGTGGATCACGTGCTTCGCTTTAGCTGGAAAGTGCGGCTCTTTAGCAGATAGTGGAGAATTCGCAGCCCGAAGTAAATTCGGGAGGGCAATCATTCCCAAACCGGTGCCGGTAGTCTTCAGCAGTTGCCGTCGAGTGAGAGGTTGTGAAGCGATTTCTGGTGTCATTGTCTTATTTGTCATTTATCAATCAATGAACATAAGTTCATTGGTCATGAGGATTACTTGTGTGTATTGTTCCCAAGGCATTTGTTCAACAAACGCGACGCCTAACGCAAGTTCTTCTCCATTAGGAGTACGACTGAAAACAAGCCTGTATAACTCTATGATCTTTTCTTTGTCGGTTCCCTCGCCAAGTTTGTCGGCAAGTGCTGTTGCTGCGTTGCCAACAAAGTCCGAATTCAAAGCATATAAGGCCTGTTGCGGTACGGTTGTCTGTACTCGGCGTGCGGTTGATGTGTCAGAATTTGCGAAATCGAACGTTTGGACAACGTTGGGGATGTTTTGCCTCTCAACAAATGAGTAAATCGTACGTCGAAGGTTGTCTGTGGATGTAATGGAAGCCGGACGGCCATACATGGTGGTATTCAGCTGACCTGAGACAGCTAGGAAGGTATCTCGCATTTGTTCCAAATCTAGACGTCTGCGATTTGCATGCCAAAAGTATTGATTGTCTGGGTCTCGTTCCAGTTGACTGGCAAACGCCTCGGTTTCAGGGATTAAGGATGCTCGTTGATAAACGCTGGAATTCATTATCAGCTTATGCAGTGGTTTTGTTCTCCAGCCGTGACGAATGAGCTGCTTGGCGAGGTAATCGAGAACTTCATGGTATATCGGTTGTTTCGTTCGCAAGCCAAAATCACTTGGGTTCTCAACGAGTGGCGAGCCAAAATGATGCATCCAAATGCGGTTGACCCAAACGCGAGCAGTGAGCGGGTTGTTTTCAGCACTGATTGCATTGGCTAATCCAAGTCGACCGCTTGGATCTTCAAACGGGCGTTGGCCATCTGGACTTGCGATGGCAAGGAATTGTCGCGGTACAGGATTGCCTCTCATGGTTGCGTCGCCGCGTTGGAATATAACCGGAGCATATGGCTGCTCACTATCAACCATGGTCATTGCACGTGCGGCTGCACCAGCGTGTTTTACGGCGATGGAGTCAATTGTGTTTAGCATGCCGCGATAGGCATCCTTTTCCTGTCGTGACAGAAATAGATAGATCTTGCTTTTCGGGAACCAGACCGGGCCGTCCGTTGACAATAGGATTTGAGCAAGCGGGTCATTATCGAGTGAAGGCAGATTGGCAAGGTCGGCTTCGAGTTGTTTTCGTTCAGCTTTGAACGCCTCGATTTTAACGAGTTGTGTCTTGGTCAGGCTGTCTTTGCCATATTCGATTCTGGCATTTCCTAGAATGGCCTGATCGTGAGATAGGCCCTGTTGTCCCTCAGTTGAAATGAGAGTTAAGAACCTTGCAGACTCCGGTATAGATATATCGAGATGGAAATAGTCTTCGTCACCCTTGATGTTGAGATGTTGAATTACCGTCTTGCCGTCAACTAACACATGGAAGTCGAGCTGAGTTTGCCCCTTTTCGCCACCGTTCCCCAAGGCTGCCTTGAAACTGCCCCCGGTGAATCCATGTTCGCTGCGTATCGCTTTAATATCAAATGTCACACCCTTATTGGCGTGAAGTCCGAGTATCTGATTTCCTTCTGTCGAATAGTCTACGCCGTCAATTACATTGGAGGTGAATCCCTCGGATGGAGCATTCCGCACATAGTCCCATACCGTACCAGTTGTGGATGGCAGGTCAGATGCCTTGATTCCAGTGCTTGTGACGATGGGGTTGCTAATTGATTTAGGTACAAAGACGCCGTCTACAAACGGATTCGCTTTGACAGGAAGATATGTGTCCTGATTGGTAAGCTCTATGAAGCCAATTCCCTTTTCTGTGATCGAGCCTGTGCCAGGGTGAATACCGTGTCCTTTAGTTCCGCCCGTTAGGCCGTTTCCACCACCGATGATGTTGGCCAGATCGACGCTTAACTTTTCGATCGCTGCTATCGTTTGATCGATCTGTTGGATGCGAGAGTGTGTATCTTGTTCTTTAGCCCACACGCCCCGAATAGTCGCGCCGTAAACCATCGCGATTTCAGCTTTTGTCTTAGGTTCTGCCGCGACAAGAGCATCGATAATGCGTTGATCGATTCCTCGTTTTTTCCAGTCGTCTTCTCGTAGTACAGGATCTTGCATCATGTCGTGCCAGGCGCCGAACACAGGGTCGTCGGCAAAGTCATGTTGGGCGACATAACGCCTCCATTGATATGTGATGGGTGGGCGTAACTGATCCGGAAGTAGCGAGAGGAAGAATACTGCAGTTTCTGAGACGTCCGGTTGTGTGGTGGCGACTTGCTCGAGGTATCGTGCGGTACGGTCACGTGCTGTATCAAGCGTGCGCTGATAGTGTGATGACTGTGTGTTAAAGACACTTTCCAAGTGTCCCTTAAGTTCGCCTTCGTATGCTTCGCCGCTCGTGTCGATCGTTGCAATGCGAGGCTGTTGAATCGGCTTTTCGCTGCTGGCGAAAACGCCGTACAGCGAGTAATAGTCTGCAGTTGGAATCGGGTCGAATTTGTGGTCGTGGCATCGTGCGCAGCTGACCGTGAGGCCAAGAAACGCGCGGGTGACAGTATCAATTTGGTCATCAATTACGTCATGCGGGTTATTGTCGAACATCCGCCCGAGGGTTAATAATCCCATCGCAGCTAGTTCAGGTGCATCCGCAGTGAGCCCGAGTTTGTCAGCGGCGATCTGTTCCCGCACAAAGTCGGTAAACGGTTTGTCGTCATTGAAACTGCGTATGACATAGTCTCGGTAGGTGTAGGCAAATGGCCGGATACGTGCATCGCCATACATGAGTACTCCGTCTTTTGCGTCAGAGTATCTAGCGACATCAAGCCAATGTCGCGCCCATCGCTCGCCGTAACGGGGCGACTGTAATAGTTCATGGATGTAGCCGGCTAGTGTGAGCTTGCCATCTTCAAGGCGATTTAACATTTCGCTAGATGGTGGTAGCCCGTGAAGGTCAAAGGCCATACGACGGGCAAGCGTTCGCTTGGTCGCATTGTCCGTTGTCTTAAATCCCTGCTTTGACTGTATGCGGTCAATAAGGAAGTCGATTGGATTCCCATCGGTCGGTACTTCAGGAGATACGATTGGCTGAAATGCCCAGTGATCCTCGCCGGTGATCTTGGTGGTGGCTACATTCGTTCCGTCTCTCGGATCAGCTGCGCCTCGTCTAATCCATTCTTCCAAGTCGCGGATTTGCGATTTGGAAAGCGGATCGGAATTGTCAGATGGTGGCATCTTAAATGTGGCATCAGTGTGTTTAACGGCACGAACCAAAAGACTGGAGGACGGATCGCCAGGTACGATTGCTGGGCCCCGTTCGCCACCGTTGAGCCAGCCCTTACGGCTATCCAACCGCAGTTTGCCAGATGCTTCATCTGGGCCGTGACAGTCGATGCAGTGATCGACGAAAATGGGCCGTATCTTCTTCTCAAAGAATTCAAGTGTTTCATTATCTTGTGCGATCACAGTGTGGGACGTTGCCCAAAAAGCTATGGCCGTCAGCAGATATTTTGTGACATACAGATTCATGGAGTCGGATTCTTGTGAAATGAAAAATCGGAATTATGTGCGATTGATACTGTGCTATTATTCTAACTTTTTTATCATTTCAATTCAGCGGTTAGCCGTCATATGATGAATCCCGCAAAACAAGCGAAACTTAGAGTATGTTAACGGAGCATGTTAACCCCGTTAAGAATAGCGAACGGCTTCGGTAATAGGTGAAACGGAATATGAAATCCCACCATCGAAAATGTGCTGCACGAATTCTGAATGGTGCGCCGTTCAGGACGAACTCGTTGCAGTACCGGTGTTCTTTGATTGCAGGGTTAGTGTTGCTGGTGATTTCCATCGCTGTGAGTGCACAAGAGCAAGACGAGTCATCACGCAGAACGCAGGCGGAACAATCTAAGCTTGATCCGGAATGTCCGATTGCATCGTTGCCAGAGAATTCGCAAGCGAAGACTCATTTGTTCCTTGTTCATGGCACGTATGCGGGCAATGAGAAGTGGACGCAAAACCTCGAGGAAAAAGTAACCTTTGCATCTGAATCTGTACGTGGATTAGGCGGTGAAGTGATTGTGCATCCTTTTGTTTGGAGTGCAAAAAACACACACGAATCCCGCATGAAGGCTGCTCGTAATCTCTCAGCACAAATGGAACGTCACACAAAACGTGGTGAGCGGATCCTTATTGTCGGCCATAGTCACGGTGGAAATGTAGCCATGCAGGCAGCTGCCTTCGCTGATCGTGAAGTGGAAATGGTGATTTGCCTCTCAACGCCTCATATGTATCTGGTAATGACAAATGAGGACGAAGCTGAAGTAAAACTGCCTATCTATTGTCCACCGAATAACGCTAACAAGATAAAGCAGATAGTCTCTATACGACCCTCCACAGATGATGTGCCGGGCTATTGGGCGGAAATTGATGGAATAGATGATGACGATGCTCTGGCTGCGACCCTTGAATGGCGCACGGGGCAAAACTTGAATTTGCCAAAGGTTGCAGACCCATTCCATGAGTTGTTGGAGAGAATCAAGGTTGTCGATGAAGTGAAGAATATACGCGCTGAGCCGGAACTCACAGTTGCATACACAAACATCGAGTATTTGTCGCGGGTAAAAGGGATCGAAGATTCACACAGTGCTGTGCATTCACATCGGATGGGTTACTTGGTCGGCGTTTTAGCACGTATCGGGCCGTCACCGGAAATGGTTGCCTATTTGGAATCACTCGTGCAGCCAAAATCTACGAGCTACGGTGGGCCTGTGAATTATTCGAAACGCCAGGAGTTTCGGGTGAAGCAAATCGAGGATGGGAAGTATAGCTTCATCGGGGCGAAACTTGTGGAGGCCGTCGCGTCCGTTCCCAATAAGGTTGTGGCTGGCAATGAGGAGCCAGATCTGTTCTTTAATATTCACGATGCAGAAACTCGGGAAGAGATCTTCGAGTCCGAAGAGGTTGATGACATGCTGCGAGCAGTTTGGAGTGAGGAGATGCTCGACGGTTTCATTCTTTATGCCGATGGGGGCTTAATCCAATTGTGGGAAGACGACTTCGTGGGAAACGACAAGATTTCCAAGAAACTTGAATTCGAGTTTGATGTTAAGAGGAAAGACCGGATAAACGAAATCGAATTTGAAGAAACTTCATATACGCTCTATATGAAATGGCGATTACTGCATAACTAATCGCTGCTTAATTCGTTCTACTGCTGAAACAGTGGATCGCCATGATTTTGCAGCCATATGACCATCTCTTCTCGCAGCTGAGCCTTTAACTGTTGCGTTAGCTTGTGATTACTCAGATCCTTTAACTCGTTGGGGTCTGTTGCGAGATGGAAAAGCTGCTCCTTATTAATGGCCGGGTAATAGATGTACTTCCATGCACCCATCCTGATCATCCGTTGTTTGTCGTTGTAATACCCAATGACGAACTGATGTACTTCCTCGAGACTACCATCGAGCACTGGCATCAAGCTCGTACCTTCGACTTCTGTAGGTATTTCGATCCCGCAATAATCGCACACTGTTGGGAAGAGGTCGCGTAGATAGCACTGGGCATCACGCGATTCAGATGTTGGAATCATGGGTCCCTTGAAAATCAATGGCACGGCGATGGAGTGTTCATACATGTTTTGCTTCCCCATTAGTCCATGACTTCCAAGTGCGAGCCCATGGTCGCTGGTGAAAATGATCAGCGTATTCTCAGTTTTGCCTGATTCGTCGAGTGCCGACAGGATTCTGCCAATTTGCTCGTCCATGTCAGAGATCACGCGGTAATACGTCGCCAGATCCCGCCGTATGTCGGCTTTCTTCCTTGGGATGCTGTTGAGGCGCTCATCTCTTCCTTGCAAGTTGCCATGGTCAAAAGGATGCCTCCGTTTGAAATTGGCTGGCAGTGGTATGGAACTCTCAGGGTATTTGTCTAACCAGTCGGGTGGATCGAGTAAGGGATCATGTGGCGCGGTGAAATTGACTTGCAGGAAGAACGGCGCGTCTGAATCCCTCTTAATAAACTCAATTGCGGCGTTCGCAAATTTAGAGCTAATGTCGTACGTTAAACCTATACCCAAATCCGGGTTAAGCGTGCGGTCATCTGTTTGAAACATCCACCCTCTGTAACCGGTAACGACACGCCCTGCTGAGTCGAATGTTGGCCACTCGGGTCGTTTTCCACTAGCAAACAGACCAAGGCTCTCCTGGTAGCCACGTGTAGACGGACGACCGGCAATCATCCATTTACCAACGTGGAATGTTCTATATCCTGCGCGAGCCATTATGCCTGGCCAAGTTGGCGAGGAAAGGTCTGGCTTATTGACCGGCGGGTGGACTCCATTGCGAAAACCGGTACTTCCGGTAAGAATCTCTGCCCGGCTAGGGACGCAAAGCGGGTTTGCACATATCGCTCTTGTAAACGTGGTGCCTTGCTTTACAAGAGTATCCAAATGTGGGGTCTCAATGAGAGTATTGCCGAGTGCACCAATTGTGTCAGGCCGTTGGTCGTCGGAGATGATGAACAGAATGTTTGGTTGGTCGTCTGCGCCTGCTTGAGGTGACGCATGAAGAAGCGAGGTTAGGATGCTGATCAGCGGGAGGATAGTTCGCAGAGACAATTTGTATTACCGGTTCGTTATTTAAGGTGCTTTTTTAAATTAACTACGGGGCTGGATAGCACGTCAGAGACTTGTGGTGATTTAAACCACCTAAGCAGCCCAAAGCAGTATGCTTCCGGCGTC
>Ga0114933_10004846_pt1 | contig 12403 bp, 9 predicted proteins | sample 4SBtaG_FD_89691 | JGI IMG/M metagenome (GOLD analysis project Ga0114933, IMG submission 89691) | Deep subsurface microbial communities from Kolumbo volcano to uncover new lineages of life (NeLLi) - 4SBTROV12_W25 metaG | ecosystem: Environmental > Aquatic > Marine > Volcanic | place: Kolumbo...
CTTGGGTTACAAATCCAATTATTGCCGCCAGGTCTGCTTGATTAATCTTCCTGACGTCTTTCCCATCGATCGAAACTGCCCCCTCTGTTACATCGTATAGCCTGGGAACTAGATAGGCCAGGGTTGTTTTTCCGGCACCGCTGGGGCCAACAAATGCTGCTAACTGACCTGGTGAAATATCCAAGCTGACTCCGTCCAAAGCCCACTGTCGGGAGTCGTATTCAACATCCTTGGCATCCTCGTCGTCGGCTTCCCCATAAGACCTGGCGTAATTGACACGAACCGAATCAAATGTGATTTTTCCAGCGACTGTTTCGTGGTCCAGCGGTTCGGCGTCTTGGGCATCTACGATGTCTTGCTTCAAGTCCAGATAGCCGTAGATACGCTCGAATAACGCCAAGGACGATTGCAACTCTACCGACACCTGTAATAGTCGACCCACAGGGAAATACAACCTGCTTTGGAGAGTAGTAAAGGCGATTATGGTGCCAGCAGTCACAGGTGCAGCACCGGCGTTTGAGATTAAGTACCCAGCCAAGAGGTATATGAAAGCGGGAGAGATAGAGAGAAAAGTCATCACCACAGCGAAGAATGAGTGACCGATCATCTGCTGGCGCACCGCCAGGTCGGACAACTCTTGGTTGTGGCGATGGAAGTTGGCCATCTCTTGCGTCTGTCTCCCAAACAACTTGGAGAGCATGATGCCCGATACCGACAAAGTTTCTTGAGTGATAGCGGTCATCTCGGCCATAGAACGCTGGGCCTCAGCGGTAACAGCTCGTCGACGTTTACCTACAAACCTGGTCAGACCGAAGAAGAATGGCACCGTAGCCACAGCCACGATAGTTAGCTCCCATGAGAGGATTAACATGGCGACCAATGTGCTTAAGAATATGACTGTGTTGGCGACTGTATCAGTCAAAGTGCTAGTAACTACTGATTGGATTCCTCCAACGTCATTAGAAACCCGCGATTGTATCTCCCCGGTTCGGGTACTAGTGAAGAAACCTAAAGACATACCCTGTAAGTGAGCGTAGACGTCGTCACGCAAGTCGCGCATGACGCTCTGACCTACATGGTTGGTCATGTACGTCTGAAGGACACCCATCAGCCCATTGACGATAGCGATGGACGACATTATGGCAGCCAACACCCAAAGAAGATTCATGTTGGGGTTGCCCGTAGATGGGAAGAGCGCAGAGTCGAATACAGTCTTGACTAGTAGCGGGTTAATCACTCCGATACTAGCTGTCAGCAATATCAATACAATGACAGAGACCACTTGGAACTGGTAGGGCTGGAAGAGGCGAACCGTCCTTGGTATTAAGGGTCTGGACGAAGTTGGGAGCCCTGGGACATCTGAATTTGTTCCTGGCGGTTTATGATTGGCCCGATGCATCATGGAACCCACCTGATATGGAAAGCTGCGCGGTTGTGCCGGATGAATCTACAGTTTTGCCCAGTAACATAGCCTTGGGCGAAGGGTAGGGATATCTTATCATTCATCAATTGCTGTCTGTCCCAGAGACTGTTATCACCACCTACAAGCCAAAATCGAGTATGTTCTTCTACCAATCTTTGATTACCGGCAGTATTTCTTTCCCGAATAGACCGATGTTAGACATGGTGGATTCATGGTCCATCTTGGATTCCTGGCCATACATGATCAGGTGCTCCATTCCTAGCCTACCGTGTAGGTACTCCAATTTCTCCAGGACAGTGTCGGGGGTACCGCAGACTATATGGTAGTTCTCTTTAAGCTCCTCGAAAGTCTGTTGGCCTAGAGGGACTGCGTTACGGCGTCCGGCCACCGCTTGAGAAGCCACAGACCGGTAGCCGACCGGATTCATGTATTCCCTCGGCCCTCTTGTAGTCTCGCCCATCCGCCATAGGAAGTGCTTGGCCTGCTCATCGGCCTTCTCTTGACTGTCGGCCACGTAGCAGCAAAGCAGATATCCAAAGTTATCCTTGTTCGGTGTATGGCCCGCAGCCGTGGATGCAGCTCGGTACATGTCGAATAACTCCAGCGTGACGTCCAGTGCCGTTAGAAACGCAACATAGGTATAACCGTTAGCACCGGCCCACTCGGCGGTCTCTGGACTGGATGTTCCTGGAACCCACACCGGCGGATGTGGTTTTTGTACCGGTACCATCCAGGGGTTCACAACTCGATAATTGTAGTGTCTCCCTTCCCATCGAAAAGGCCCCGGGGTGGTCCAGGTCTTAATCAGCAGGTCGTGGCATTCTTCGAACCGCTCACGGTTTTCGGTGGGGTTTATGTTAGTGGATACGGTTTCCACTCCAGTACCCCTCACCAGACCGGATATGACTCTCCCGCCGGAAATCACATCAATCATAGCGATTTCTTCTGCAAGGCGTGTCGGGTTCTCATGGATGGGCAAAATGTTACCTAGCAACAAAATCTTGGCCTGCTTGGTAATCCTAGCGAGGATCGCTGCTGTCAGATTGCAGGATGCGTTCATGCAAGACGGAGTCGTGTGGTGCTCATTGACCATGATGCCGTGATAACCAAGTTCGTCTGCGTATTGACACTCATCGAAATATCGCTTGAAAAGGTCGGTAGCCGTATTCGGATCGAAGTGTGTGTTGGGAAAAGTAAGCCGTAACGAAGGGTACTTTTCCGCTTCTTCCTCAGGGTACTCATGGTAGGGGAATTCGCTAAAATAATAGACCTTCATGGGTTTGGGTTATTCTCCTAAATTTGGATGAAGCGGGGCCCCTAATCTTCCAGAGTTGTGATATCTCCGGGGTCTAATCCCAGCTCGTTAGCTTTCAGTAGGCGACGCATGATCTTTCCGGATCGAGTTTTGGGTAGCACCGGCATGAACTCGAGTTCAGCAGGGACGGCGATAGGTCCAAGCTCGCCGCGTACGTGCAGCTTCAGGGCCGCCACCATCTCTTCGGACGGTTCCTGTCCCATCCGGAGGGTAACGAAAGCTTTGATAATCTCACCGCGTAGTTCGTCCGGTTTACCGATGACTGCAGCCTCAGCGACTGCCGCATTAGAGACCAGCGCACTCTCTACTTCAGCAGATCCAATGCGGTGCCCGGCGACATTGAGTACATCGTCGGCCCGTCCCACCACCATGTAATAACCGTCAACGTCCCGTAGGGCCACGTCTCCTGTGAGATACACACCAGGAATGGTGTTCCAATCCTTGGCCTGTCGTTCCGGGTCTCCGAACACAGTGCGATAGAAATGAGGGAACGGTTTTGTAATCACCAAAAGCCCGCCCTTGTCAGGTTCGGTTATTGGCACACCTTCTCGATCAACTATGTCAAGCTCTGCCCCTGGAAGAGCCACACCAACACGGCCCGGCCTGACCGGCAACGTAGCGGGAGTTCCCAGGCAGGGGGCACCGGTCTCAGTCTGCCACCAGTTATCCACTATATGGCCCCATGCACCGTTCCCGCAGATGAACTCATAAGTCCATTTCAGGGCCTCTGGGTTCAGCGGTTCACCGGCGCAGGTCAGAAAACGTAACGATGTGAGGTCATACTTTAAGGCGTATTCCTCTCCGTAGCGCATCAACATACGGAGCAGGGTTGGGGCAGTGAACATCACGTTCACGCCATATTTTTCAATGGTCGAGTAAAAGACACTGGGATCTGGGTAGTCAATGGCCCCCTCACGGAATACCGTTGTGGCTCCAGCGACTAGAGGCCCATAGACAATGTAACTGTGTCCGACGACCCAGCCAATGTCTGATGTACACCAAAAAACATCATCGTCTTTAACGTCCCAGAAAGTCTTGAAATGGTAATAAGTGCCCACCATGTAGCCGCCGTGGACGTGCTGCACTCCCTTGGGCGTGCCCGTGGTTCCGCTGGTGTAGAGGATGTATAGAGGGTCTTCAGCATCCATTTCTTCCGCCGGGCAGTGGATACTGCTATTAGCCATCAGCTGGTCAAAGTCGATATCTTTGGGAGTTGGGTTTTCTGGAGCGCCCTTGCGACTCCAGACCACAACCTTCTCCACCAGATCCATGTCTTTGACAGTCTCATCAGTGATTCCTTTAAGGTCGACCTCACTGCCCCGACGGTAACCAACGTCTGCCGTGATAACCACCTTGGCTTGAGCGTCTTCAATCCGTCCTCTGAGTGAACCCACACTGAAACCGGCGTAGACCACGCTATGTATTGCGCCGATTCGGGCACAGGCCAACATTGCAATGGCACCTTCTGGAGATAGGGGCATGTAGATAACTACTCGGTCACCTTTCTTCACACCCAGGGATTTGAGGCCGTTGGCAAACCGGTTGACGGATTGGGCCAGACGCCCATAGGTATAAACCCTTTCGGATCCGTCTTCACCAAGAAATATCAGGGCGGCCTTGTTCTTGTTTCCATTGCTCAAGTGCCGGTCCAATGCGTTAGCGGTAATGTTGCATTTGGCACCCAGGAACCACTTGAAAGTTGGGTAAGTCCATTCAAAGACTTTATCCCAGGGCTTCGACCAGTCCAGTTCTTTGGCAACTCCTTCCCAGAAGGCCTCAGGGTTTTCCACGGACCTCTGGTACTCGCTGTCGTGGTCTTTCAAAAACGCCTGTTGCACCAGGGATGTAGGTGGCAAAATCTGACCGGTCTCCTGAAGCAGATGGTCAATATGTCCTTGCTGAACCATGGTTAGCTCCTCACCTTAGAATCCCGATTACGTCGGCTCCTGCGTTTTTAACGCCCTGTAGGCGCGTGGTCCCCTAATTACTATCGTCTGACCACTACCTCAACTTGGGCATTACCTCTTCGGCGAATAACTTCATCGAACGTTTGACTTTTTCGTGTTCCATATTGCCGTAGGAGAAATGGGCTATGTAATACTGGACGTTATGCTCGTCTCGAAGATTTTTGATACTCTGCACAACGTGGTCGGGGGTGCCAACTCTAGCCGTAGATTTCAAACGCGACTCAAAGCTAGGCGGCTCTTCAGGTCTGGTTTTGATCCAGTTGTCCAGGTCGGCGTAAATCTCACTGCCTCCTGTAAGGGTGCGGCGGTAGCCGTTCAAATCAGCCACCCAATCCATCGCAGCTCGAGTGTCTTCTTCGGCCGTTTTCTGGTCTTCTCCAACGTAAGTCACTCTGAAGAACGGCATGTCGTCCCACCGGGGTATTACGCCCCTCTCAGCGCACCTAGCAGCATATAGATTACGCAAACCCAACACATCTTCATCCGGAGTGTTGGCACTGGTCAACATAGGCAGACCGCGGGACACGGCATCTTCAATGGTGCCAGGTGTCCTCGAAACTGCAAAGTACAATGGCGGATGAGGTTTCTGGATGGGTACAGGGGCAATAGTCAGGTCGTCTACCTGGTAATGTTCGCCGTGGTAGGTGAATCCTGGCGTACTCCAAAGGCCCAGTATAATGTCCACAATCTCGTTGAAGCGTTCTGTCCTAGTGGAATAGTCCACTTTGAAGTTGGCGTACTCATACACCACTTGGCCTCGACCAATGCCAAAGTCCAGACGGCCATCACTCAACAGATCCAACATGGCCGTCTCTTCAGCCATGAAGACCGGGTCATGAAAGTTTAGAACGCTCACTCCGGTGCCGATGCGGATCTTCTTGGTTTGCCCGGCTACATAGGTGGCCAATGTCAGGGCTGAGGGAACTATTCCAAAGCGAGTGAAGTGGTGTTCAGCCAGCCAGACAGATTCAAATCCCAATTCCTCTGCATACTGAATCTGTTCAATCATCTCGTGATAGAGCCGGCCCTGGTGGGATGGGTCTTGTTGAGGCCAGGACGGAAGTACAAACATACCAAATTTCATGGGTTGCGGAAGCTCCGGTTCGGCAAACATAACGGTCTGCCGGTATTGATCTTAAGTTGACCTATTCTAACTGCCCCATAGTATCGCATCAAGACTGGTTACAAGGTGAGATAAGAAGCCTGATTAGAAGACTGAGCCGTGCCTAACAAAGATTGACTGGATTGACCGCCAAAACTACATAACCTACAATTTGTTCCCCTTGATCAGTTGGTATATCAGATGGCCCAAATTCTGTCGCCGGAACAATCCGAACAAAGGAGTTGGAACTACTATGGCAACCGAAGCATACACGCGGTCTGATTTATTGGTGGACCCAGCCTGGGTTGATGCCCATAAAGACGATCCAAACGTGGTAATCGTCGATTGCGAGGTAGAGGCTGCATTCGCACGAGGACATATTCCCGGCTCAGTACTGGTGCCAGATAACTACGAAAAAAACCCAGACACCGGCCGGCTCCACCTGATGAACCCGGAACAGTTCAAGGCCATGTGTGAGGGTCTAGGCATTGGCGACGACTCCCTGGTTATCACCTATGACCACTCCCGCAGCCTGACAGCTGCCCGTCTCTGGTGGGCTCTAAATACCTACGGTCACACAAACACCAAGATCCTAAACGGTGGCTGGCGGGCCTGGATAAACCATGGCGGCGCTGTTGATTTTGGTCGCGCCGCCAAGCGGGATGTGACATTCAATCCCAAGTACGACGACTCCAACCTGGCGACGGTGGAAGACCTCAAGCAAGCCTGTCAGATTGGGGACTCAATCATCTGGGACGTCCGCAGCGACGGCGAGTGGGACGGCAGCAACAGCCGTGGCAACAAGCGGATGGGCCACGTACCCGGCGCAGTTCACCTGGAATGGTTCAACCTTTTAGACTCGGAGACGAACGAGTTTAAACCAGAGGCTGAGATACTCCGAATACTGACCGAGCACGGTATCACCCCTGACAAGAACGTCTACACCTATTGACAGGGTGGAATCAGAGCGGCGAACAGTTTGTTCGTCATGCAATTGGTTGGCTACAACAACACCAAAAACTATGACGGTTCCATGGGTGAATGGGCCAACCTGGAAGACACACCCTTAGAGCTGTAACCGGCATCTGAAATCAACGTAAGGCAAAAAACTGAAACAGAGAGGAAGTTGATCGGACCCGCCAGGAACCACCAGACATACTTACAAAGCCAACATGTAATGCGTTTAATTCGGTAAAGAACTGGACTTATATTTCAGTTATTTAAAATCTGCCTGGCGATGGTCTGACGCTGTATCTCTGATGTCCCTTCGTAAATGGTCAGGGCACGAACTTCACGGTAGAGGCGTTCAACCCGGTTGCCCCGTTCCAGGCCTGCGCCGCCGTGAATCTGAACCGCTTCGTTGATTATGCGGCTGGCGGCCTCGGTCCCGAACAATTTGGCGAAGGACGCTTCTTTAATCACCGATTCCTGACCGGAGTCCTTGAGCCAAGCAGATCGCTGAGCCAGCAGGCGTGCCGCGTCCAGATTAACGGCCATGTCAGCCAACTTGAACTGGGTAGCCTGAAAATCAGCCAGGGTCTGGCCAAACATCTGCCGATTCTTGGCGAAGTCTATAGTTGCTTCGTAGGCTGCCTGCGCCATACCAATCGCCGCCGCTGCGACGGTCGTTCGGAAGGTATCGAGGGTCCCCATTGCCAATCGCAACCCCCGACCACGTTCTCCGAGCAGGTTTCCCTGGGGAACGTGGCAGTCGTCCCAGCGTGGCTCACCAATGGGATGAGCCGCCATTAGATCCATGCGTTTGGAATCGTCAAATCCGGGAGTTCCAGCCTCCACCACGAACACGGATATACCTCTACTACCCTGGCCGGGTTCTGTCTGGGCGAACACCGTATAGGTGCTGGCGTCACCAGCCTGGCTTATGAACTTTTTTGACCCGTTCAGAATCCAGTCGTCACCATCTAGTTTGGCTTCGGTCTTCATGCTAATAACATCGGATCCGGCATGGGGTTCGGTCAGGGCAAAGGCGGCAATGCTCTCACCCCTAGCTATGGCTGGCAAGTATTTGGCCTTCTGCTCATGAGTTCCGCCAAGGGTGATGGGGTAGCTGCCAAGGCCCTGCATGATGAAATTGGTGTCGGCCTGGCAAGATACCCGCGCCAGTTCTTCCCGGATGATGCACAAGTCCATAACTCGTACACCGGCTCCGCCGTACTCCTCGGGTACGCAATAGCGCAACAAGCCTTCATTAGCCAGAATGGCCATCAGCCCGGCGTGGACCGTTGGCGATTCATCAGCCTCCTCTGCTATCGGCGCAATCTTCTCTTCAGCGATCTGCCGCACCCATTGTTGAAGCTCTGTTTGTTTCGGCGTAAATGCGAAGTCCATCTTCTCTCCGGTTTCTCTCGTGTTTGGGAATCGAGCACAGACAAACCTTAAGAAATCCCAAACCAGAGCATTAGATTTTATGCAACTATTTTATGTTTTGATAGCTCGCCAATATAGCACCTCTAAGATAGCGCCTCTAAAAGGACGCGGTAGGTACTACGGTCCTCAAATCATGCCTTGGATATACCCCTTCTGAAGTCACCGTTCCAATGTTTCTAATAATCAATTTCGTTACTTGGTTACCAAATGACCTGCCTCTGATTCTCCAGATGCCGAACACTTATCGAATGCGATATTTCCAGACCACTACGACCCTAACCTTTCTTGGAGACATCCACCGTTTCTTACGATGGAAGGTTATCCACGTTGATCACCTCTGCCTCCATTCTCCGTTTATTCAACTAGTAAGAGTTCTGGTTGCTTCCGAGACACTCCCATTGGACGGTGAAAACAACAGCTTAAATTCAGCGTGATTGTAGACCCATGAATTACGGTTCACTTCACAAATTACCCTGTCACTCTTCCGGAATGTAACTTGCTCCACCCTCAAGAGCTAGCCGCACCAAAAGCCGAGACGATCTATTACAGATTCAGTCTTCTAACCAGCTCTTCTGCGGTGACCAAGGATCCTGTTAGCCCTCTGGCATCCTGGTCTGCGAGATATTTAGCGGCCTTCACCATGTCAGTGGGCGTAGCCCAAGTCGAGACGTCGGCGTCAGGGCGTTGGGCCAAAAAGCCCTCGGTAACCACCGGACGAAGCGGGCGTAAAACATTCACGGCAATGTTATGGGGGCCTAGTTCCATGGCCAGCCCCCAACTTAGTCTCTCCAGGCCAACCTTGGCTGCACCGTAGTTCTGGCCGATCAGAGCGATCTCTTCGCTATCGGCTGACAGTGTTGATGAAAATATGTTATTGGCCGCGTGGGAAGAGATGTTGATTATGCTGCCACCACCTTGCTCAATCATGATCGGTGCCACCGCTTTGCAGGCAATAAACGGAGCACGCAGATCAATTGACATGACTAGATCCCACTCTTTAATGCTCATTTCCAAGAAAGATGTGTAGCTGCCGATGGCGGCGTTATTTATCAGAATGTCGACGCCCCCGTACTCATCCAGTGTACGGTCCACCAAATGGCGGATACTGTCCTCTTCTCGCACGTTGGTTGAAACGGCCAGCGCTTTGCCGCCGGCGTCTTCAATCTCGCCCACAGTGGAATGAATGGTGCCTGGCAGCATTGGCCGGGACTCCTCAGAACGGGCGGCCACCACTACCTGAGCACCTTCAGATGCCAGGCCCATTGCCATGGCCTTGCCGATGCCTCTACTAGCTCCGGTTACTATCGCTATCTTGCCTTCTAGGCTCATCTGAAATGCCTCATAGTGTCATATGGGCCACTCCAATCGGGGTGGCGCCATTCGATAGCAATTTACGGCTCTTGGGTTCGTTGGTCAAGTTCAGCTATGCCTCTAAGTACCAGATATGAAAACATTTGCAACTATCATAGAGTACTGAGAGAAATGATTGGTGGAGATTCTTCACTGATCATTCTTAGCCGGCGCGATACTAGCCGTTAGTTTTTTATATTTTTTCTGAGTGATTTAACTGAAACTGCAAAATGGTCTCAGTCTTGACAAATTTGTCTCAAAAGCCAATTATCTTGGCAACAGTACAGAAAGTAGTCGGCACTGCAAACCACTACGTAGCCGATAAAAATTAGGAGCTTTAGATGACAACATTGGTATTAGGCGGCACCGGTTTTATCGGAAAAAGGGCTATTCCTCGTTTGGTCCACCGCGGAGAGAAAGTATTTGTGATGGACATCAACCCAGGAGCGGCAGACTTCAGCGAGTTTGGAGACCAAGTCGAGGTTATGCGCGGCGACATCATGCAGTTTCAGGATGTGGTCACATCAATCATGCATTCCAAACCAGACCGCATCATGAACCTGGCCTACCTGCTGGGTAGCGGCGATGACACTCCTCATTTCACCATGAAGCTCAACATCCTCGGAATGGATAACAGCTTTGAAGCAGCCCGAATCTGCGGTGTGAAAAGGGTGACATACGCCAGTTCTATTGCCGTGAGCGGCCAGCAGTCTAACTTTGGGGATGTGGCCATTGACGAAGACGCTCCCATGCATGGCACCAGCCAATACGCCATGCACAAACGGTTCAACGAGTTCCAAGCCCAGCAGTTCAACCAAGTCTATGGCATGTCCATCACGGGCATTAGGCCGGCGAACGTGACCGGTCCGGACAAGGTTCGTGGCTCCACGGACCACGTGCAGGTCGTGACACTACCAGCCTCCGGAGAACCGGTGAACTTCCCCAAGGCCGGACTGATGCGCTGTCCAGTCCACGTGGACGACATCGCAGAGGCGTTTGTACGAGTGACAATGGTCGACAAGAGCGCCCACCCGATATATAACTCAGGCGGCTATCCAATTAGCCTCGGAGACCTGGCCAATATTGTGAAGAAGTATCTGCCTGATGCGGAAATCAACTTTGCCAGCCCAGATGGCAAAGACGAGTCGGGTAACTATCTAGTCGACAACAATCGTCTCCTTGGCGAGTTTGAACTGGAATACCCGCCTATCGAACAACGGGTTTTGCAGATAATCAACGACGTCCGCCGAGACGAAGGACTGCCCCAAGTAGGCTAATCACGATGAACTAATTACCATCAACTTTCAGCGATTTAAAAAGAGCCGTCTCTTCTGAAGAAAGACCGGCTCTTTTTAATGCTAAACACCGTTCACTGGTAGTCGCAAGTTAGCCTAGTCCGGTACTCTGGTCGACTGCCAAGCAACCATCTGCCAGCCGTTATTTCGTTTGGCATAGACATCTATAAACCGGGCCTGGAATTGATTTTCGCCTACGTGGAACTTGGCGTGTCCAGTAACAACGGCGGTATCGCCGAGCGCGCGGACTTCCACGTCACTGGTGTCGACGGACTTGTAATTAGACCGGCCTGTCTTGACCGCATCTATGAATGACGCTTTAGTGTCCAATCGAGCCGTAGTGTGGGTGTAGATCAGGTCGTCGGCAAGTATTTCCTCCAGGGCCTGGATATCGCCGGACGTCATAGCCTGTATTCGCCTTTTTTCTAATGCCAGAATCTCGTCCAATTTACTTCTCCTTCACTTGCGGGTTTTCCATATTTAAGTTTTAAACTCTAGCGCTCTTGTAAGACATTACCGTTCAATTCGGAAATCTTATTCACTTTGACCAGTACAGCCACTCCCAATCGGTCTGGGTCACGGTCCAACTCATCTTGGACGGTGCGAGACATAACTTCTTCTCGTATAGCATCAGATTCATGGACTTCTGCCACTCCGTAGAACCGCCACCGGACGCGGTCTTTCATATTGTTGTATAGAACGACCACTTTTGGGTTAGCAAGCACGTTTTCCAACGCGGAGCGTTTGGATCTTTCCCAGTAAGCAAGGGTTTCAGAATCGAAAACCATTACGCTGCCTTTAAGACTCAGTTGTGGCTGTCCGTCTTTGTCTGACGTACCCACGATGCAACTCCACCCATCAGCGTGATTCCGATCTACCAGATCCTTGATTTCGCCAATCATATCAATCATATCGAATATACGTCCCTTTCAGGAAGCTAGGAGGTTGAACGTTAATCAGCTTCGGCTCCTCGGAAATTCACACCGTATGGGTTATACCGATAATCCCAAATTGGAAAAAAGGCCCCCTGAATAATCAGGGGGCCTTTTTCGTTTTGATTTGGTAGCGGGGGTTGGACTCGAACCAACGACCTTCGGGTTATGAGCCCGACGAGCTGCCACTGCTCCACCCCGCGTCGCAGGTGCTAGTTTTCAGCAATTCCAGTCCCCAATTAGTGAAGAGACCGGTGGATTCCGCCTCGCGGTTTGCCAAAGAAAATAGAAACTGTGGTTAGTCTTGTCAAAGATACCCATGGCCTAGAGTCTCTCATCCCGAGGACTCGGGATCAAAGACACAGTTACAGCCATAGTTCGAAATTCATTGCGTAGGTCAAGCCTCTCGACCGGTTAGTACCGGTATGCTGAAGATATTACTATCCTTACACATCCGGCCTATCAAGCAGATAGTCTCTCTGCAGTCTTACTTCCTAACTTAATAGGAAAGGGAGGCCTCATCTTGGGGGCAGCTTCGCGCTTAGATGCCTTCAGCGCTTATCAATACTAGACATGGCTACCCAGCGCTGCTCCTGGCGGAACAACTGGCACACCATAGGTCTATCCCTTC
>Ga0114933_10004848_pt1 | contig 12397 bp, 10 predicted proteins | sample 4SBtaG_FD_89691 | JGI IMG/M metagenome (GOLD analysis project Ga0114933, IMG submission 89691) | Deep subsurface microbial communities from Kolumbo volcano to uncover new lineages of life (NeLLi) - 4SBTROV12_W25 metaG | ecosystem: Environmental > Aquatic > Marine > Volcanic | place: Kolumbo...
AAGCACCTGCTGAAGAAGCTGCCGCTCCTGCTGAGGAAGCACCGGCTGAAGAAGCTGCCGTTCCTGCTGAGGAAGCACCGGCTGAAGAAGCTGCCGCTCCTGCTGAGGAAGCACCAGCTGAAGAAGCAGCCGCTCCCGCCGAGGAAGAAGCTCCCGCTGAGGAGAAAGCTTCTGAAGAAGACGGGGACGACAAAAAAGATTCCTGATCAACGATTGCAGGCACGCAATGAGTGATTCTATGACTCTTCGTGAAATGGGTCGTGTCGTACGGCCTCACGGAGTCCTCGGAGAACTGAAAATTGCGCCTGAAACCGATGATCCAGGTCGTTTTCAATACTTGAAGACGATATATGTAGGAGCCGATGAGGCTTCTGCTTTGTCCTTTGAAATTTTGTCAGTCAGACTGCAGCCTTCCAAGTACGGAATAACCGTTCTTGCGTTACTGTCAGGAATTTCCAGTCGCCAGGATGCAGAAACTCTCAATAAAATGAGAGTGTTTGCCTCAGAAGAAGACCTGCCGCCTCTAGAGGATGGCGAGTTCTTTTACAGCGACTTGATAGGAATGACGGTTGTGCTGAGCGATGGTGAGACCGTCGGCGAGGTGGAAGATGTAATTGAAGGGTCCGGACAGGACATCCTTCTCATCAGGAGAGATACTGGTGCGAAAGTGATGATTCCGTTGGTCGACGAGTTTATCGTCGAACTCAACCTGGATTCCCGACAGATCATCATCGATCCCGTGGAAGGCCTTCTGTAAAGAAAGCAACTATTGTATTCGCAATTTAAAGACGACCGATGCGCATTGACATCATAACGGCACTACCGGATATCGTTAAGGGACCCCTTGACGAGAGTATCCCTGGCAGAGCTCAGCGCAAAGGCCTTCTGGAAATTGAGGTTCACAATATTCGCGACTATGCAACCGACAAGCACAAGCAGGTGGATGACTACCCGTTTGGAGGTGGCGCTGGAATGGTTCTCAAACCAGAGCCCATTTTCGCCTGCCTTGAGTCAGTTTCCGAAAGCGGTGAGGCGATCGATGAGGTCGTTTTTCTAACTCCTGATGGAGTCGTTTTCGACCAGTCCATTGCCAATGAGTTATCGCTCAAAAAGCGTCTCGTTTTGTTGGCCGGACACTATAAAGGTGTCGATCAGCGAGTCAGAGATACGCTTGTGACGCGAGAGATTTCCATCGGGGATTACGTCCTCAGTGGGGGGGAACTACCGGCAATGGTTCTTGTTGACGCGGTTGCCCGATTGCTGCCAGGTGTACTTGGAGATTCGTCTTCTGCTCTGACAGATTCGTTTCAGGATGGACTTCTCGACGCTCCGGTATATACGAGACCGGCGGAATTTCGAGAAATGTCTGTGCCAGAAGCGTTGACGTCCGGAGACCATCGTCGCATAGATGAATGGAGAGATGATGAGAGACTCAAGAAAACGCGGACGAGACGTCCGGATCTTCTGCAGAATGAAGAACAGCGCAGGACGACTGACAATTGAATTTGATATAAACCTATCGATTGTAAGGGGTATGCCATGGCTACCGATTTGATGAACCTCATAGAGGCGTCGCAAAAGCGCGACATTCCTGAATTTGAATCAGGAGACACTGTAAACGTGCACGTACGTGTTGTTGAAGGCGAAAAAGAACGCATTCAGCAGTACCAGGGCGTGGTTATCGCGTTCAAAGGATCTGGTGCGCGTCGTTCGTTCACCGTTCGTAAAGTGTCCAATGGTGTTGGAGTGGAACGTGTTTTCCCGCTCTACTCACCTAAACTGGCAAAAATAGAAGTGACGAGACAGGGAAGTGTCCGTCGCGCGAAGCTGTATTACCTGCGAGATCGTCGTGGAAAAGCAGCTCGAATCAAGGAACGCCGCAGATAAGAGCGGAAGGGTTTGCCGTTGTTTATACAGACAGGCGTGCCCCCATTTCTTGAGTCGTTGAGTCGGTTTTCGGATCTGCTCAAACGCGATACCGCATTGTTGGACTATTCCAACGTGTGTTTTGCTCTGTAATCTGAAAACGGGTTTACAGGGTGTCAGCAAGACTGACCGTCAGTGTGATTGTGATATTCGGGCCGTCGGCGATTTTTCGCCGACGGCCCGACTGTTGTTTATAAATTGAGCACTCCATAACCGGATCGTTTGTAACCTGAACACCGGTAATACTGCTCCTAGATTCCGATCTTGAGAAATGCGCCTGGCAATCTGGAATAATCCCATCACTGAGTCCATCGTTCCCGGACTGAAGAGAGCCCTCAACGGAGACGTTATAATGGGTTCAGCGGAAGAGGTATGCCTCGCACTCAAATCGGGTAATGCGGACGTTGCCCTCATTCCCAGCAATCTGGCGCTGTCCGCTCCGGATGATTATGACATCCTGCCTGCTGTCGGGCTGTCCTCGTGGAAAAATCCATTTTCGCCTCTTGCGATGGGGCAGCACCTAGGCGCTGAAACTCTCGGCATCATTCATTCACCTGAGGGACAACTATTCGCTCTGCTGGCTGCCATTGTTCTAAAGGAGCACTACAACACTGTTGCGGTGTTGAACGAGCGAGAGAATATGCCAGAAGGCGTCAGCGATTCAGCCCTCGTTACTGTGCCGTTGCAGGATGCAGAAAAAGATGCCGCAAGGGAGGAATACGCGCTTGATCTTGGCCTCGAATGGGCCGAAATGGCTAATTATCCGTTCGTGTGGGCCGTTTTCGTGGTCAACAAGGATGCCGCATCTGATCACGTTATCGAGACCATCCGGGATGCTGTGATCGAAATGGACGAGTCCCGCGTTGACTATGCCCAGAGCACGGACCTGTCGGACGAAATGGAAGCATTTTTCCTCAATGAGTTGAGATTGAGGATGGATGATATGGCGGTGGCCAGCATGACAGAACTGTGTGACCATCTCTACTATTATGGTCTCACTGAAGAAATCCTTCCGGTGATGTTCGCCAGTCTGCAAAATACTTCCGAGGATGACCCTGTAGACTGATGTCTGATTCGGTAAAAATAGTAGCCTCGAACAGGAAGGCAACACACGAATACCATATCGACGAGCGTGTCGAAGCTGGTATGGTACTGCAGGGGACGGAGGTAAAGTCGCTGAGGGCCGGTAAGGCCAATCTTCGCGAAGCCTATTGCGTGGTCGAAAGGGGTGAGATGATGCTCAAGCAATGCCACATTTCTCCGTATGATCACGGCAATCGAGCCAATCACGATCCAGTACGATCAAGGAAGCTGCTGCTGCACAAGCGGGAAATAGACAAGCTTGGAAAAGCTGCCGCTCAGAAGGGCTACACGCTCGTGCCGATGAAGATTTATTTCAAGAGAGGAAAGGCCAAGCTCGAAATCGGGTTGGGTAAAGGGAAAAAATTGTACGACAAGCGCAAGGACATCGCAGATCGGGATACGAAAAGGAGAATGGAGCGCGCAGAAGCCACGAGAGGTCGAGACGAGTAAGGCCGGAGTGTTGCAATAAAAACGGGTCAATGGTCTCAATGAGGGGCTGAGGTGTACGCCGAGATTAGAAAAGGGGCAACTTTTGAGCCTACATTTGTCTCACATCATATCCCGAACCCTGATTATCCTGAAACCTCTCTATTCATCGATACTCGTTCTGCTTCTTTCAACCGTTCTCACGGGGACTGAGACTCAGGCACAATCTCTGACGCGTCAGGAGCGAATAGATCTCGCCGAGGAAGCACTGGTTCAAAGTGACTATTTCACGGCATTGAATCAGTCAGAAGAGATTCTCAAGAGGTGGCCGCGTGACGAGTCCGGTTTGATTCTAAAGGCAGCTGCTCTGCTTTTCAGCGACACCCCGGATCCCGTCGGAGCCAAACGAGCGATAAAGAGGCTGCCCCGCAGTATCAGGAATACCACCAGGGTGCGCTCCCTCGAACTATGGCAGGATCATCGATACGGAGGAAGCTTTCTTCCGTTTGTTCGCGCCTCACTTCAAATGAGACGAGCCAAGCAAATTCTGCAGGATGATCCTCAGAATCCTCTGGCAAATCTGGTGGCCGGCGTAATCAGGGTCAACGATCTGAGAGACGTCGACGGATTTGTCCGATTCCCTATCAGTCAATCCTCAGGCGACGACCTGGATGGGAGAACCGTGTTGATGGAGCCAGAAATTGATGAAGAGACTGGCGAAATCAAGCTTGTCGATCGTAGGCGAGGACTGGGGGAGCGAGTTGTAATCTCGAACGATGAGCCGGAAAAAAAAGCAACAGCTGAGTCAATAGCATTTCTGAATAAGGCTGTAATCTCCGGGCCACTGAGAAGTGTCGCTCTGAGATATCTCTCAGAAGCAGTCATTCGCTCGAGCCAATATGCCACAGGCGAGATCATGACTCGATCTTATATCGAGGACTTTCCTGATCGCCCGGAAGGGTATCTGTCTCTGGGATTGATCAGATACAGGCAACGGAAATTGAAGGAAGCCTCTGATTTGTTTGAAAGAGGTGTTGAACTTTCCTCTCCTGAAATCAGGACAATGATGTCCGATCCGCGTTCCATTGTCAGCACCTCCATTTCGGATGAATATGAGCCTGATTCTGTGAAATCCACAAATGATTTCTGGATAAGACAGGATCCATTGTGGCTCTCAGGTGAAAATGAAAACCTGACAGAGCATCGAGCGCGCATGGTATATGCAGATCTTGTTTGGGGTCGGCCCAAGATTGGCAGGCATGGTTGGGCAACCGAACCCGGTCAGGTGATTGTTCGATATGGGTGGCCCGTGTCGCAAGTGCAGTATCAGGACGACACAAGCGAATATCACGTCATGCATTACGGATATCAATACTGGCTCTTTCACGACATGGTAAAGGCTGATCGAGCCGTATTTTTCTCACCTTCAGCGGCCAGTCTGCAGGGATCTCGTTCACCGGGTCCGGTCAACGACTTCGTATTGCTCGCGAAAGAGCTCTTCAGGGATGATCCCCGGAAAACGCAGCGCGACAGAACACGATTCGTGGATGTGGAGGCCATGACCACCGTTTTCCAAAATCGAAACTCACGGACGGTAGTTGTTCCGGTTTGTTTGCCGTCAAGCCGGTTTTCTGAACGTGACAATCTCGTGGTATTTGGTCGCCCTGATGGTGAGGCAATCCCCAGAAATCCAACCATCTATTCGGTCCTGGAAGGCGATTCATGTCCGAATGTGTTGGTCCAGAACGAAATCGACGACGAGGCGCGACAGTTCTCACTCGAGAGTGAAAACTTCTCAGCCGTAGCCGTTCATCGCTTTGACGTGGATTCTAGTACGTCAGAAAGAGAATTCTCCGTTTCAGATCTGCTTTTGGCAGGTTTGATTGAAGAAATGGACGAAGCTCCTGAGTCACTGGACAGCCGTTCGATATATCGACGCAATCATCTCATTTTCCCCAAGGCGCGTAATGTGTTCGCGAAGGGAGAGCTCATTTATATGTATATGGAGGCCTATGGCCTCGAAGTCTCAACAGACGCACAGTTGACTCTTCAGGCGGTGCTTGTCAAGGGTGAAGAAGCGCAGGTCAGTGCACCGTTGTTGGGTCGGATATTTGGCCGCCGAGAAGAGGCCAGTGTTTCAGTGGAATTTCAGGATGCGGTTATTGCGAATTCTCACGAACGATTCTTCATCCTAGAAACGGAAGATGTCGAATCCGGTACTTATACGCTTGCTTTGAAAGTTACCGAGACGAAGACCGGACGTCAGAAATTGGTAAGCAGACAAATAGTAATTGAATAGGTATTCATGAGAGGGAAAAGGGTCAAGAATTTGATGAGCAAATGGGCTTCCCTGTGTGCTCTGGCATTGATGACCATCTCGGCGTCGAATGCTCAGCAATCGATTGTCCGCGGGACGATCGTTGCGGAGAGTGATGGAGAATCGCTACAGGGAGTAAATATTGCCCTGTTCCAGGGAAGCACCCTGATAACGGGAGCAGTGTCCGGAGCCGATGGCGTTTACGCGTTGCCGAGTCTGGATGCGGGTATCTATGAACTGAGGGCGACTTTCATTGGATTCGAGACCTTCAGGGATACGCTCAGCATGGGCGCGGATGATCGTCTGATCATCAATATTGTGATGAGTGAAGCCGAAACTGAACTCGAAGAAGTTATTGTCGAGGGAGACCGCGATGCCGGGATGGCCCGAGTGCTCGCAGGTCAAACAACGGTCCGTCCAGCAGATGTCGAGATGATTCCATCCCCGGACGTCTCTGGAGACCTCGTCAACTATCTGACTACCATGCCGGGAATAGTGTCGGTAGGAGATCGGGGAGGCCAGTTGTTCATTCGTGGCGGAGAACCCTGGCAAAACCTTGTCATGCTTGATGGGATGTGGGTGTATCAGCCCTTTCACATTCTTGGCTTCTTTTCATCCTTCCCATCTGAGATACTTCAGCAGGTCGACGTTTATGCGGGTGGCTACACCAGCCAGTATGGTGGTAGAATATCTTCCGTCATTGACGTCAAGAGCCGTAACGGTGATAAAAAGAGCTATGCAGGTACTGCGTCAGCAGCTCCGTTTGTTTCGGGATTTACACTGGAAGGGCCGATACACGATGACGTCGTTTCTTTTCTCGTCAGTTACCGAAAATCAGTAATCGATCAGGCTGCGGATCACCTGGTGAACGATGATCTGCCGTTTGAATTCAGCGATCTCTTCGCTAAAACACACGCTTTTGTTAATTCGAATACCCAGCTGTCGCTTTCTCTATTGAGGACCGACGACCGCGGCCTCGTTTTTGAAGGAAATGATCTTCAATCTGAGGAATATGTTGAATGGAAAAACAGATCGGCAGGGATGCGATACCTGGTGTTTCCAAGGGCATTTCCGGTGATGGCGGAATTTGTCATCTCGGGATCTCGAATCAAATCTTCGCAGGGTGGACTGTCTGAAGATGTCCGTTTCTCCAAGCTCGCGAGTCTGAATACGAATGTAAATGTGACTCACTTCCACAAGAATGCGGAAGTCAGGTGGGGATTGTTCGCCAGGACGTTGGAGCTTCAGAGCAGTCTGGATGGTTTGTATCAGGGCTTTTCGGCACGGAAGGAATACGCAACGGAAGTGGGGATATATGTAGAGCCTGAAATCAGGACGTATCACGGCTGGCAGATTCGGGCCGGACTTCGAGTTCATTCATTTCCAAGCCAGAACTCGGGCTTCCTCGAGCCACGGTTCAGGGCCGTCAAGGTTAACGACCGATCAGAATACACGATCGCGGCAGGATCATTCCATCAGGAGATCGTGGGCCTGGCAGACCGAAGAGACGCATCAGGTGTTTTTACTGCCTGGAGAACCAGTCCCAAGAATCAAGAGGTTCCTGAGGCATGGCACCTGATTCTCGGCTATCGAAGGGTATTATCGGCGACGGTGGATGCCAGTATTGAGGGGTATGCCAAGAAGCTGAACAATTTGATAATCCCTGAATGGACTTCGTTTCCACGATTTACGACAAGAGTTCAGGATGCAGAGGGCCGTGTATTCGGTGGTGATTTCAGGATAGAATACAAGAAAAGACCCGTTTCTGGATTCATCAGCTATGGACTTTCCGCGGTGAGATACACTGCCAAACAGGATGCTATCGACTTGTGGTTTGGCAGCGACGAGCTCAGATTTCGGCCCGCTCATGATCGCCGACATCAAGTCAACGTAGTTACTGCGGTGGACTTGAAGCCATTTGACATAAATATGCGATGGCAGTTCGGGTCGGGGCTTCCGTATAGCCGGGCGCTCGGCTTTGACGGATTTCTCACGGTCGATGGCAATCTTGATGTTTTCGACGACCCCGGAAACCGCAGAGTTATTTACGAGGAGCCAAACAACGGTATCCTGCCTACCTACCACAGGCTGGACATTAATATCGATCGAAAATTCCAGCTGAGTGATGGCGCCAATCTTACAGCGCTCGTCGGTGTTGTGAACGGTTACGACCGCCAGAATCTGTTCTATCTGGACGTATTCACACTCAGAAGAGTGGATCAATTACCGTTCATTCCAACGTTTGGTGTAAAGCTGGAGTATGAATGAGAAAGCGTAACTATACCTATGTAGCGGGTCTATGGATTATCGCCATGATGCTGGTAGTCACCGGCTGTGAGGAATCCGTTGATCCGGTTCTCGAGACTGATGAGGTCTTCAGCCTTTATGGGTTTCTGAACCCTAGAGAGGATGTGCAGGCCGTTCGACTTTATTCGATTGACGGGATTCTGGAGATTTCGAGTGATGATCCGATTGACGCCACGGTAACATCGACCAATTTGGGAAGTGGCGAGACCGTGGTCTGGCGAGATTCCGTAATACAATTCTTCAATCGTTCTTACGGACATGTCTTTCATGCGGACTTCCGGCCCGAGCACGATACGGCATATGAGATCTCGGCAGTTCGGTCGGATGGAAGAACGACACGCGTGGTCGTACAGACGCCTCCAGATGGCGTCACCGAGATCGATGAGATCTTTTCTATCCGAAGCAGTGTCCTTGTAAATTTGAAATGGTCGAACGTCCCTCGGCTGATTCAGGCCAAGGTTACATATGTGGTGACGGTTCCATTCCCTGATGGGAGCGATTCAACTACCGTTCGGGTTGAAATTCAGCGTGGTCGAGTGGAAGACAATGGCGACGGTACGTGGACCGTTGGTATACTACCTTCGGAAGATATTGGAACGATCTTCAATGCATTGCTGCTTCGACCCGGCAGGTCACCGCTCTTTCTCGAGAGAATAGAAGTGAGTGCTTTTGTTGTCTCCGCGGATTGGGAAAGCCCGACGGGAAATTTCGATCCGGAATTGCTAGTCCAGCCGGGTACGTTTTCAAACGTAGATAACGGATTCGGCTTTGTGGGCGGCGGTTATTTCGATACTTTTGTTTTTGAATTGAGTGACACAGATGCCGCAAATGCCGGCTTCTCCATCAACTGATTTTAGGATTCAAACCCTTTCAATCTTATGAAAGCGTTGCCGAAGATGACTGACAACACCTCGAACAATATCATGAAGAAAGTCGCCGTAGCGTTTCTGTTGGCGGTATTCGTTTTACCTGTCGCTGCTCAGGAGCTCGACACCATGACGCAGGGTATTCTCGCCTTCCGTCGCGGAGAACATTCGTCAGCGGTTCAGCTTTTTGAGAAGGCTCTCGAAGAAGATGATCAAAACGCGGAAGCCCACTTCTTGCTGGCCCGGCTCTACTGGGAAACTGACTTGCGTGATCCGAAGAAAGCAGGTGAAGAACTGGAAGCAGCTCTCTTGATCGACCCGGAAAACGTTCAGTACATGGTGGCGCTTCTCCAACAGTTGCGAGCTGATTCAAAACTGTTCATGGTCGACAAGTCAAGGGAAGCGCGCAGGCGACGCCTTGCACAGGATATACTCGAGTTTGACGCCAGTAACTCGTTCGCACACGAGGAGTTAGGAGCTTCATACATCCGTGATTTCTGGAGATATCGAAACGCGCTGATGTATCCTGCGCTGGACTTTCTTCAGTCGGAGTATCGCGCCCGTGACACCTATGATTCAATGGCGGGATATCTGGTCGATCAGGCCAACGATTATGACCAGGCCAACGGAGGCATTCAAGAATCGGAAATTCCACTGGCAGGTGGACCAGCGGGAACGCCATGGAATCCCAATTCCGTTTTCATGGCCGATGAGTTCGACGTGGATGCCCTGAAAGATCAGGGAATCCCGGTGGTGGACCTGTCCGGAAGAGCCATGTACGCATACGATAAAGCGATCGTACATCTTAATTCAGCCCTCGAATCAGACCCGCGTCAGCGATCAGTCTACGATCGCCTGATGGAGATTTATTCGCTCAAAGGTGAGTTTGACGAGGCGCTCCAGATGCTTTCACAGATGTATGTCTTCTTTCCTGAAGAGCCAGAATTGTGGACGTATCTCGGATACGCGCACTACCATGCAGGTAATATGGAGGCGGCATCCAAATCGTTCGAGTCGGCATTTCGTTTCATGGACGACGAAACAGCCCACGCTTATTCACAGCTGAGAAACATTCTGCCCGAAAGTGAGCTGCGCCAGTATGAACTGGACGAGGCCGCCTATACGGCCCGTTTCTGGACATCGAAAGATCCACGATATCTCACACCCTATAACGAACGCAAGATTGAGCACTATGCTCGTCTCACATATGCAGATTTGCTTTATGGATCGCCTGCAGTGGATCTGAAGGGATGGAATACCCAGCGAGGACAGATTCTTGTCCGCTACGGCATCCCCCAGGGAGACGTAGTGATCATCCCCAGATCGACTTCGGGAGTTTTTTCGGGAGCACCCGAAAAAATGGGCTCGATCGAAGATCCGACCGGTGATTCCGGCCTCGCCCTGGATGTATTGCGAAATGGCACTGATTTCGACATGTTTGGTGAAGCCAATACCTTCAACATCTGGGACTACGGCGAATTCAAGTTTGTATTTGAGGATCCGTTCAGAAACGGAGAGTATCGTCTGTACAGTCCTCCCGCTGCTGAATTGGCAGCCGGTGCGCTTCCGTGGGTCAATGATTACGTGATCAAGGCTCAGGAAACGATCAATGAAACGCCGGAACGCTACGAGTACGACGCTCCCGGCCGTCAGATCGAGCTTCCCTATGTCGTGGCTTCATTCAAAGGTGACGACAATAAGACCGACATTTACGTGAACTACGCCATTCCGATAACGGACGCGTATGATCCGGACGAAGAGTTTATCAACATCACAGCCAATGCAGGAACGTTCGTTGTTGCTGAAAACAGAGATATGCTGGTCGAGCGCCGTCGGACAATTTATGGCCTTCCTACGGCTCAGATCGTGCGTTTCGATGAATCGAATCTGTGGGTTGACACTCAGCACATGAAAACCCAACCCGGCGAGCATGAGGTATCGGTAGAATTTGAAACCGCCGGTGGTGGTACTGTCGCCGTTCAGAGAAGAGAAGTGGAAATCCACGACTACTCTGGCAGTGATCTGCAGATGTCAGACATTCTTCTAGCGTACAGAATTGAAGAATCGGATCTGGCAACGGGAAGTGGGGGGTCGGAAATCATCCGCAAAGGTCTTACGATTCAGCCTGCACCATGGACGGTGTTTGGAACGGATCAACCAATTTACATCTATTTCGAGGTTTACAATCTTGAGATCGGTGGCGATGGAGCAGCCCGCTACGAAGTTGAAGCGACACTTACTCCGAAGGAAACGGGTAGTGGTGTTGGCAGAGTCGTCCGCAACCTGTTTGGTGGCGGAGGTCAGGGAGTATCTACCGGTGTTCCGATCTCAGTGGAATCGACAGAAGATGGTCAGTACTTGATTCTGGACGCCAACGAGCAGGACTCAGGTCTCTACACGTTGACGGTCAAGATCACGGACGAATTGACAGGCAGAGATGTTGAGATGGAAAAAGACCTTTTCCTCGAATAGGCCTGCAAGCGCTAACGAGTGTTAACGAGTGCTCTTTTTCTGACCTGCCATGCCGGACACGGCCTGATCCATGTCCCGTACAAGGCTTTTCAGCGAAGCCTTGTAGGTAAGTAGGCTTTCGGTCAGATCCGCGTTCGAAGTGGCGAGTATCTGAACGGCCAGCAGGCCTGCATTTTTGGCGCCGCCAATTGCTACCGTAGCTACCGGCACACCTCCGGGCATTTGAACCACCGAAAGCAAGGAGTCGATTCCCTTCAGGTTCTTGGTGGGGACTGGGACGCCGATAACAGGAAGTGCGGTCGAAGCTGCTATCATGCCCGGTAAATGGGCGGCGCCACCGGCGCCGGCTATGATCACTTTCAATCCACGTTCTAGAGCCTCTTCCGCGTACGCGGTCATGGCTTCTGGCGTACGATGAGCCGAAAGCACTCGCGCTTCAAATTCGACGCCAAACTCTCCCAGCAACTCCGCTGCTGCCTCCATCACGGGCCAGTCTGATTGGCTACCCATGGCAATGCCGACGACTATCTGGTCTTTATTGGACATACGGAATAGAGGAGCAGGTTCTAAAGATTGATCAAAGCTGCGGCTTCTTCTGCCTGGCCACGAGCAGAAGTTACGTCATCCGCGGTTACCGTCACGTGTCCCATCTTTCGTTTTGGTCTGGCCTCCGCCTTTCCGTAGACATGGAGGGATGTATTGGACCTGGACAGAGCATCCTCGAGGCCTTCTGAACGGACAGCTCCGGCCCGGCGACCCAATATATTGACCATGACCGCTGCCGGAACTCTCAACTCAGGATTACCCAGAGGCAAGCCGAGAATCGCTCGTGCGTGATTCTCAAACTGCGATGTATGGCAGGCTTCGATGGAATAGTGGCCGGTATTGTGTGGTCGGGGAGCCAGTTCATTGAGAAGCACGCTACCGTCTGATAGCTCAAACAACTCAACACCGAGGATACCAACTGCCTCAACGGCTAGAGCCGCCTTTTCGGCAATCA
>Ga0114933_10004851_pt1 | contig 12391 bp, 9 predicted proteins | sample 4SBtaG_FD_89691 | JGI IMG/M metagenome (GOLD analysis project Ga0114933, IMG submission 89691) | Deep subsurface microbial communities from Kolumbo volcano to uncover new lineages of life (NeLLi) - 4SBTROV12_W25 metaG | ecosystem: Environmental > Aquatic > Marine > Volcanic | place: Kolumbo...
CCCGCCGGGCCCACGGTATCAATTCTGAACCCCCGCTCTACCGACCACACGGCTCGCTCAAACCGACAGCTGACTGCGCTTGAGCTCAGCTGTTCGCGAAGGCGCTCACCTTTGACCTCGTCGGGCCATTTCTTTATCTGTTGAGTCCCTAACGGACCCGTTGGGCGCCGATACACCTGCCCACCCGCTGATGCGGATCGATCCAGGATCAAGACACTGACGTTGCACTCGCTCGCTGTAAGCGCTGCGGCCACACCGGCGGGGCCCGCTCCAAGTACAGCGAGCTCCACCCGGCTGCTCATGGCAACTCAGTCGTGCGAACCGACATCCCGGCCTCAATCACTGTCTCACAGGCTAGACGTCGATGACCATCAACGATAACCAGACACTCCTGGCAGGAGCCCATCAAACAAAAGATGCCGCGCGGAGCACCGAGCCGAGGGCTGTGGCGAAGGGTTGAAATACCTACCGTTAGCAACGCGACCGCCACGCTGTCACCGCGTCGTCCAGATACTGTGTGGCCATCCACCTCGATCACGACCTCGTCCTCATCAACCAGGCCTCGATGCATTCGAAGATTCATCAACAAAGGATTCGTACTCGTGGTGTGCTAGCGAAAACTGACACCTGACTGGTGCATTGACTCAGCCTTTAATTGCCCCAGCCCCCCAGCCTGAGATCAGATAACGCTGGATCATGATGAAAAATACCAATGCCGGCACGGTCACGACGACGCCGCCTGCCATCATCATGCCCCAATCGGTAATCGTCGCGTTATACAGATCATTCATCCCTATTGGCAATGTTTTCATGTCATTTGCGCTCGTCAACACTCGGGCAAAAAGGTAGTCGTTCCAGGCCACGATGAATGTAAAGATAGACACCGCAATCACGCCTGGGAACGCCAGTGGCACAATTACCCGCACGACCGCCTGCGGCCTTGAGGCACCATCGGTCATCGCGGCTTCTTCGAGATCCAGCGGAATCGACTGAAAAAATGACCGCAACAGCCACATACTGAAGGGTAAAGAAAACGTTGTGTAGGCGAGCACGAGGCCCAGTTTGGTATTAATCAAGCCGTAGTTTTTCATCAAGATATAAAACGGCACCACAATCAAAATCGGTGCAAACATATACGTGAACAACATGCCACCGGCGATATATTCTCGGCCTGTGAAACGAAAGCGTGTAATACCATACGCCGCCAATGTGGCAATAACGATGGTTAGCAGCGTCGCCGAAGTAGCCACTGTGATGCTGTTGACAAAATAGATCAAGAAATCTGTCTGATCAAACAAGTTACGGTAGTGATCAAGGTGCGTATCCCAGCTCCAGAAAACAGGCGTCGCTCGCAGAATATCACCGTCTGGTTTGATCGAAGTCAGCACCATCCAGATCATCGGGAAGCCGCAAAACAAAGCAAACGTGGCTACCCCAATGTAAAAACTGATGCGAGAGAGGATCTTTTTTAGGCGCGCATTCAAATGTGCTCATCCCGTTTGTATAGTTTGAAATAGATGAGTGCAAACACAACCAGCATCAGGAACATCATCATTGACAGCGCCGCACCCGCGCCTACCTGGAGCTCTCCAAACGTTTTCATAAAAGTATGTATTGGTAAGGTCTTGGTATAGAAACCTATGCCTCCAGACCCCGTGATGAGCCAAATCACATCGAACTTGGTGAACATAAACATGGTGCGCAGCAAAATAACAACAAATAAGACGTTAGCCAACTGAGGCAACGTGACATGCCAGAAACGACGTATGACTCCGGCCCCGTCAACTTTTGCCGCCGAATAAAGCTCTGGATCAATTGTCTGCAACCTGGCCAGAGTGCCAATCACAACAAACGGGAAAAATGTCCAAGTACTGACGAGGATCACGGTCACCATCACCCAATCGGAACCGAACCATAAAATTCGCCCAATACCTAGATTATCCATGACGTAGGGCAAGATGCCATACGCATCATTCAGAATCCACTTCATCAGAATAGCAACCACAACCGTTGGCACCATATAAGGAAATAGCGCGACACCACGCATCAATGCTTTGCCAAAAAACGATTCATTCAGCATCAGGGCTGCGGAAAGTCCAAGAATAATCTGAAGGATGGTTGAACCAAAACCATAGATCGCCCCCAAATAAACGCTACGCCAAAACCCATCTCCATCAAGCAGAAGTTCGCGGTAATTTTCCAGCCCTATAAAGGTCTGCAAAGGCAAATAGGCATGCTTGAAATGGAAACTCAGCCAACCAGAATAAATCACCGGATAGAGAATCAATGCCAACACCATAGCTACCGCTGGCGCAAGCAATAAATAGCCCCAGTAATGCTCGGGAATACGCCTGCCGCGTGACGGTAATGGGGCTTCCTGTCGAGTTGGCATTCGTGGAACATCCGTAGTGACGGTTGTGTTCATATAGAAACTACCGATGAAACCGTAAGGAAGTAAAAAAGCAACTGGGGACTGCCCAACAGCATCTGCTATCCGGCAATCCCCAGTAATCAAAAACTCACATCGTTACCACTTCTTGTAACCTAACTGCGTAATTAACTTCTCAGTGCGCTTTTGCGCTTTTGCAGCCGCATCGGCGGCAGACATCCTGCCCTCCACCACATCAGTAACCATCTCAACCATGATGCCGGAGCTTGCGACTTCCTGCAAGAACGGCAGATCGAGATCATCCCACTCGGTCACAAACAGCGGTTTGGGATCGTGGTTGCCAATAATGTTCTTCTGTGCATCTACCCAAAACTTCCACGTACCAAGGTCCGGAGTCGCTAAATACTTTGGGTCATTCTGGACCGACTTGCGAATCGGGAAGAAATGAATTGGTACCGTTTGGATGTACTTTCGGTAATTATCAGGTTGATAAAAGAACTTGAGGAAATCAATCGCGCCTTGTGGATTTTTACCATCTTTAAAGATCATCCAAGGCTCGCAGTCCAACTGTGTGAGAAAAGCGCTTCCACTTGGGCCCACTGGCTTCCCTGGCATCACACCGATATCGCCGGCCGCTACCACGTCCGCAGCATACTTTTCAAAATAACCGGTACCACGACCCCAACCAAGGATGGAAGCGACTTTACCGGTCGCCAACATCGCAAAGGTATCCAGATAACCGTGACTCAACCAGTCGGGCGCGAGACAACAGTCCGAGACCTCTTTAAAAAATTCGAGCATCTCGATGATCGGCTTTTCAGTTAACGTCGGGCGACCCGTCGGATCGAAAAGGCGACCGCCATTTGACCCTGCCCACATATACACTTCTTCGTTGATAAAGAAGCCTGGGCCAGCAAGACCCAACCCGTAAACATCAACCTTACCGTCACCGTTGGTATCAACCGTCAGCTTCTTTAACTGTGCTAACCACTCATCCCATGTCTTGGGTGGCTCAGTTGTAGAGATACCAGCCTTACGATAGTAATCCTTGCGAATGATATGAACGTCCGTGCCAATCGCGTGCGCAAGACCATAGTAATGTCCATCATGATAATTCAGTTTTTTCACTACATCCCAGATATCATCTGGGCCGATCGACTCTACAACCTCATCAATCGGCAATAACAGACCCTTAGCTGATAGTGAACGCTCAACATAAGCCTGGCCGTGAGACGCATCGGGCGGCGCACCTGCCGCAAGGGCTGCCTGCATCTTCTGATCAAGATCACCCCAGGGGATCGGTTCCTGATTGACCTTTATACCAGGGTTAAGTTTTTCATAATCAGCGATAATTTCCTTCATCACGCCAACGGTCTTGGGGTTGGGTTCAGTGTGCCACAACGTCACCACGCTACCAGCGACAGCCGCTATCGGCTGAGCCATTAACGAAGCACCCAATACCAATCCACTGATAGCGCTGGCGAGCGCTGTTCGTGATCTTATTTGCTTAGGCATTAATAATCCTCCTAACGTAATCAAATTCGAAGCGAGTTCCATTGCACAAATAACCCCTCCCATCACACCGAACTCACTCCCCAGTGGCGCAAAGGCATCTCTAGGATGTAACCCTACCTATTCTGTTGCCCCTGCGCGGAAATGACTATAACTACTTGGGTCGAGTATATAAACTCAAAACAATTAAGGTTTTTGGGGATTGTTGGCACATCTACCGCTATTTGCACAATAACCAGTGAAAACTAGGCCAGTATCCTTATTTAACCGGTTAGATAACATCCTCCGCACGCAACATACGCAACGATTCACGAAATGCGTCAACAGTTTTGTCCAGATCCGCCTCATCGTGGGCGGCCGATATGGTCCCGCCAGGCCACCCGGTAATGTCAACACCATTGATCAACATCGCAAGGCGCAACCTGTCAGATACTCCTGGCGGATTGCTTTTAATCTCTTTCCAGTCTACCGAAGCGGCGTCAAAATTCTCCGGATCAATGACTCGTTTCATCGGGTTAGTAAAGACGTGAAAACCAGAAAAGGTACCATAAGCTGCCCACTGAACCTGCTCCTCAACAAATATCTGGTTCAGTCTTCCACGTAATCGTTCCGCATAGTCATTCGCTCTCTTACAGGCATCTGTAGATTCAATAATAGATAATGCTGCAGCACCGGCCGCAGCCGATGCCGGGTTAGCATTGTATGTGCCTTGATGCTGAATTTTCTCCCGCCCACTGGCCGGTGCCGCATCAAAATCTAGGGCATCCAAGATCTCCCGCCCGCCCACCACAGCAGCGCCAGGCAACCCGCCCGCAAGAATTTTCGCCAGCGCGGTTAAATCCGGTTTGATATTGAAATGCGATTGCGCACCGCCCGGTGACACTCGGAACCCAGTCACAACTTCATCAAAAATCAATAACACACCATGTTTCGCCGTCACCTCTCGAAGTGCTTCCAGAAAACCTTCCGGAATCGGAACCATTCCAAACGATGATCCAGTCGGTTCAAGAATCACAGCTGCAATGTCTTTATCTTGTTCTAGGACAGTGCGTACGGCATCAATATCACCGGGCGGGACGAGTGCAATACTGGATGCCACACTTTCTAATACACCTGAAGTCGGGGAACCATCGTAGTGCGACGTGTAACCGGAAGTCATGTGGTCATGCCAACCATGAAAATTTGATAGGAAACGAACAATTTTCGACCGGCCAGTAAAGGCTCGAGCCAGTCGTAGTGCCAGGTGAGTCGCTTCAGTACCGGAGGATGTAAATCGAATTCGATCTGCAGTAGGTACAAGACGCTGGATGACCCTCGCCCACGCCAGCTCCCTAGGATGACTCGCTCCAAAATGCGTACCTTCATCCAGCGCCTCATGAATCGCTGCAAGCACTTCCGGCCGCCCATGTCCGAGCAACAGTGCGCCATGCCCACCAAAATAGTCGATATATTCGTTACCGTCGACATCCCACTTGTGTGAACCTGCGGCTTTCTCGACAAACACGCCATATGGTCTAACGTGTCTTGAATCATGCGTAATACCACTTGGGAACTGAGCGGCAGCGTCTTCAGATAGCGCCGCAGACTCACGGGTTTTGGAACGATATGTCTCGACGATGTTCGAGCTCTCCAGTGCGACAGTGTTCATTAATATCTCTCCGGTTCAAGGCGATTTCTACGCATGGCATCGGCGAAACCCTATCACGGTCATGGCTAAAAGATAAGTCTTAACAATACGCGACTGCCAACGAGGTTATGACTGTTTCATCATTGCCGCTTGTCGCCACCACCGGTAATAATCTATTCTGTCAGCTATCACACCGCAAACGAGCGAACACATATGCAAATTCAACGCGAAGAACTGATCCAACGCACCGAGCGCATGCGCAGTGTGATGCACGAAAATAATCTAGATGCTTTGATCATTTATTCTGACGAATATCGTTCAGGCAATGGAACCTATTTCACCAACTACAAACCGATTAATTTAATCGAAGAATCACCCCAAATGCTGTGCCTAATCGGTGATCTCCCGCCTACTTTGTTTATTGGTCGATTAAACGCCTACTCTGCTGTCAAAACGGTATGGATAGAAGACGTGCGTCCAATTCATCGTCTCGATGAGTTTGTTCCCGAAGTGTTTAACTCCATCATTAACACGAATGCACGCATAGGCCTCATCGGTGACAACTTGTTACCACTCAGTAATTACCGTGTTATCGAAAGGCACCTCGGTGATGCCGAATTCATACCGTGCACCAATCTTCTCATAGAGTTGCGGCAAGTAAAGAGCGACAACGAAATTGCACTCATGCGCCAAGCCGCCGAAATTGACGATGAGGTTCTGGCAGGACTGTTGAAGAAAATACATATAGGCCAGACAGAAACACAGGTTGCTGCAGAGGCTGAATACATTGGTCGAAAGATGGGCGCTGATCTCGGCTCCGCTACCGTTGTCATGTCAGGGCCCAACACAAATTTTCCTGCCTGGCGGCCCAGTGATCGGGCAATCGAAGCGGGTGACTTCGTATTGGTTGACTTTAACCCAGCCGTTGGAAATTACTGTAATGACGGCGGTGTAACTGTCTTAATGCCGGGGGCAAGCACCGAGAAGGCTGACGCGCTAGCATTTGGCCATAAAGTCATCAAAGAGGTGATTCCGTTGATCCAACCGAACACGGTTGCATCAACGATCTATGACATGATGCTGGCGAGGCTCGAACCTGCAGGCTACGCTGACAACTTTGTCCCCTATGCGAAAGGTCAAAGAGGTGTTGGTCACGGTGTCGGCCTTGATGTTGTAGAACAACCGGACCTCACACTCGACAGTGATTTTGATCTGCTGCCCGGCATGACACTCGCAATTAAGCTCGACTTGCACGGATTAACCGGTGGTGGCTTTCGTATCGAGTGTGTCATTGCGATCACAGAATCCGGCGTGGATCCTCTGAACCGATTAATCCTAAGTGAGAATGACACATTCACTATTCTTTGATGCTATTGTTGATGTGCTAAGCGTGTCCATCTCGCCTGCGCTTCGCTTACATTAAGCTTGACAAGCTCCCTGAAATCTTCCCAGTGAAAGCACAGGCCAATCTATCGGACAAAGAAGTCTATTTTTCAGTACCAATCTCTGTCTCTGCTGAAGCAACGGCTAAAACAGTAGTAAAACCCAGAGAGATCTGCTTGTGGCCACCAGGAAACGCGATCGCACTCTGCTACAGCCCGGCACCGCTTTGCAATGGAAACGAATATCGCCTGGCGTCGAAGGCGAACACATTTGGATAACTGAATGGGCCACAGGCAGTAGCGTGCGTGCGTGTGATCCAATATTAATGTCATTGATCGACTGAATTGAAAGTGCACGCTATGCTCCTTCACTGATCCTAGGAGAATGATTCATGGCATGGCGCCTTGGAGTCGATATTGGTGGCACTTTCACTGATGTTGCTCTTGTTAACGACGAAGATGGAATCATTGGCATCACAAAGACGCCGACGACCCCTTCCAACTTTGGACTTGGTGTTGTGTCAGGTCTGACACAAGCAATTAATACATATGCTATAGATTCTGACCAAGTCACTCTCCTTTCGCATGCGACTACTGTTGTCACGAACGCAGTCCTAGAAGAAAAAGGTGCGAAGACTGCTCTGATTACAACCCGTGGATTCCGCGATCTTTTAGAGCTTCGTCGATCCGCGCGTTCCGATCTTTATGATCTCTTTCAAGATCCTCCCCTGACATTGATCCCAAGGCACCGGCGTCTTGAAGTAACCGAACGGATAGACGCTGCTGGAACCGTCATCAAGCCGCTCAACAACTCAGAGATTACCGGACTAATCGACGAGCTTCGACTCCTCGATGTTGAAGCTATAGCAGTGACCTTGTTGTTCTCTTTTCTAAATGATACCCACGAAAAACAACTGGGCAGCGCACTTCGCACAGCACTCCCCGATGTCCCTATCTTTCTGTCCTGTGAAGTACTTCCAGAAGTACGCGAGTTTGAACGAACCAGCACAACGGCTGTTTGCGCCTACGTTGGGCCCATCCTCGAGTCTTATCTGCGAACGTTGGAATCTGCTCTAGACGGACTTGGGTTACCACAGCTACATGTGATGGGGTCAACCGGGGGTGTATTTGACGTAAATGAAGCTTTGAGAATGCCTGTCAACTCGATTGAATCTGGTCCAGCTGCAGGTGTAATCGCAGCGCAACTCGTTGGTCGACAATTGAATCAACTTGATTTGCTCTCGTTTGACATGGGGGGAACCACCGCTAAGGCCAGCCTAATACGTGATGGTCAAATTGAAGTGACGGCCGAGTATGAAGTGGGGGGTTCGGGCAGTCAGAATCGCTGGGTCAGCGGCACGGGTCACCCTATTCGGGTTCCAGTAATCGACTTAGCCGAAGTCAGTGCTGGTGGTGGCAGCATCGCCTGGATAGACCCCGCCGGTGCACTGAGGGTTGGCCCACATAGTGCCGGTGCCCAACCTGGTCCAGTATGTTATGGGCAAGGTGGAACAAACCCTACGGTGACTGACGCCAACCTCGTATTGGGTTATCTGAACAGGGACTCATTGCTCGACGGTAGTCTTCCAATTGATTACGAGCGTGCAGTTGGGGCGTTGGAAGAGCACATCGGCCGACCGATGGGGATAAACGCAGAAGAAGCCGCTGCTGCAATTAGGGATATCGTCAATAACAGCATGGCAGAGGCCTTACGTATCGTATCTATCGAACGTGGCCATGACCCGCGTGAGTTCAGCTTAGTGGCTTTTGGGGGTGCGGGACCATTGCACGCAGTTGCGCTTGCTGAGGAATTAGAAATTCCCAAACTCATCGTACCGCCAATCCCCGGTGGTTTTTCGGCTTTAGGATTGATTGGTACCGATATACGTCGCGATTACTCAAGAACACTATATCAACCGCTGAGCAATTTGCGATCAGCTGCGGTCGAAGCAGTGTGGCAGGAACTGACGGCCGAAGGACGAAGGATGCTTCAAGCGACAGACATCCCTGAAGATCGCTGGCAATTCTTAAGGTCTGCTGACCTGAGATATACCCGCCAAGCATATGTACTTAACATCATAGCCCCTGATGACCCATTTGATAATGCACTAATGGAACAGCTAGCAGCAGATTTTCACAGACGCCATGAACAAACCTACGGCCATCAAAACACAAATGAACCGGTCCATTTGGTCACCTTGCGTTTATCTGCAGTCGGAAAGCTTGATCCGCTTGAAATCAGACATCAAACCGCAACCCAAAGCAAAGGTGAAAAGGCTCGGCGTAGCTGCTGGTTCCCCACTATTGGAAAAACCGACTGTCCCGTCTACGACCGAAATGGCCTTGGTCCTTCAAGCGTGATTGTCGGGCCGGCAATTGTAGAATCTCTTGACAGTACCATTGTAGTCCAACCTGGCTGGACCGCTTCCAACGATCAGTACGGATTTATCAACATCGAGCCTACATGTCATGAATGACTCCAAAGAAACAGCCAGGGGCTCAGCTGCCGACCGAGTGACTTTCGAAGTTGTCAAAAACAGCCTCTATAAAGCTGCCGAGGAGATGAAGATCGTATTGGCCAAAACAGCCTATTCCCCGATCCTCAAAGTTGCGGGTGATTATTCCTGTGGAATTTTTGACACTGCCGGCAATATGGTTGCTCAGGGGCCCGACCTTCCTATTCATCTCGGCTCGATGCCAGATGCCGTCCGTGCCGTGATCGACAAATTCGCCGATCGGGCCGTGGAAGGTGACGTCTATATACACAACGATCCATATTTTGGTGGCTCACATTTGCCGGATGTCAATGTAGTGACACCCGCCTTCTACGATGACCGCATTCTCGGATGGACCTGCGTTCGAGCACACTGGCCGGACATTGGTAGTGCAACACCAGGTAGCTATGGAGCAGTTACCGAAATTTATGGTGAAGGCCTTCGCATGCCCCCGATACGGCTTTACCACGCGGGCCAGGTTGACCATAACGTTGAAGACTTGATTCTGGCCAATGTAAGAACACCCGATGAACGTCTCGGCGACCTGCGCGCACAAGTGGCCGCAAACCATCGGGCCTGTCGCCGACTGGCCACGCTAGCGGATAAGTACGGCGTTGATTCACTGACCCACATCATGCAAGAGGTCATGGATTATTCTGAACGACTGATGCGGCTAATGCTGTCCGAGTTGCCAGATGGTGAGGGTGTTTTCAGTGACTTCTGTGATGGTGACGGCATTATTGAAGATGGCGAAAGCGAAGACGCGACCTTCACTATTCGAATGCGGGTCCGCAAACAAGGAGACTCGCTCGAAGTAGATTTTAGCGGCAGCGACCCAGCGGTTTCGGGGCCCTTCAATGCCCCATTGTCGGTGACCGCTTCGGGGGTCTACTGCTCTTTAAAGATGATCGTTGACCCCAACAGTCTGATTCCGGCCAACTCCGGTGCGTGGCGCCCAATACGCGTCAGCGCTCCGCCCGGAACAGTCGTCAATGCGCAATTTCCCTCTCCCGTCGTCTACGCCAATCACGAAATCAGCCACCGGGTTGCGGACATGACTTTTGGCGCAATGGCAGATTTTATGCCGGAGAATGTTATGGCTTGTAGCCAAGGCACCTCTGGCATTATTACCTTGGGCGGATTGGACCCTCGCAATGGCCAACGCTATGTCAGTTATGAAACGATCAAAGGAGGTCTAGGCGCGCGACCCAACAAGGATGGTATCAACGTGGTGGCATCAGGCATCTCTAACACCATGAATACACCAATCGAAATCCTTGAGTTAAGTTTTCCTGTTCGCGTCGACTACTACGAAATCACCCCGGACAGCGGTGGTCGCGGGAAATACCGCGGAGGGTGCGGCGCCCGCCGAGCCTGGACGGTTCTTGATCATGACTCACGTGCAGCCGTTTGCCTAGAACACACACAATCGCCACCGTTCGGGATCCGCGGTGGCGAAGCTGGCGCACCAGCTAAGATCGCATTGAAACTGCAGGACGGCACCATTCGACCCTTGCTAACCAAGGGCGGTTTTAATGCACCGAAAGGATCACAAATCCAGTTAGAAGTACCAGGTGCCGGCGGCTATGGCGATCCTGGAGAACGGGATCCGGCAGCACACGAACTAGACCTTCTAGAAGGCTACGTCACTGTCAGGGAGAAAGGTCTCACGGGATAAGTCCTAGATGGAATTGGGTGATGTCGTGCCTTGATTATTTTTCTACCGCGCCCGTATCAGTTACCCCAAACCTCGCCCAGAAACGACACCCAGTTCTCGCCCAAGATTCGTCGAATACGACGCTCAGACCAACCCCGTCGAACCATCGCTTCGGTTAAATTGGGAAACTCCGACAGCCGCTGAAACCCCACCGGCTGCGGCGCAACATCCCAGTCACGAACGATCAAACGACGACCCGTGCCTTTGTCCAGGCTTAGCCAGTCGAAGAATGCGGCATCCTGTCCTTGGGTGAAATCTGTACCAATACCGACACGCTCTTCGCCGACCTGATTAATCACATAATCGATAGCAGCAACGCAGTCATCCACAGTTGAGTCCGCGCCCTTTGGCAGAAACCACGGATAGGTTGTCACACCCACAAATCCGCCATGTTCCACAATAAACCGCAGCTGCTCATCAGTCTTATTGCGCGGATGATCCAACAACGCTGCCGGACAACAATGACTGTAGGCAACCGGCTGTTTTGAATGCCGAATCGCATCCTCACTGGTTCTGGCCCCTACATGCGACAGATCAACAACCACACCGACTCGGTTCATCTCATCAATCACATCGCGGCCAAAATCAGAGAGTCCGCTGTCTCGGCTTTCGTAACACCCGCTACCGACCAAGTTCTGGGTGTTATACGTCAACTGCATCACACCCACACCCAATGTCTTAAACACATCAACTAGTTCAACACGATCCTCGAGCGCACTGGTGTTTTGCCAACCAAGAATGATGCCAACCCGCTTTTCATTCTTGGCGCGCGCGATGTCGGCCACCACCTTGACCGGCAAAAGTAAGTCATCGTTATCTCGAAACCACGAATTCCAGCGTCCGCCATTGACCAGCGTATCTCGCAATCCTTCCCAGATGCTGCAGGTGCAATTAACCGCCGTGACACCACCGGCGTGAAGATCTTCAAAGACTTCGCGACTCCAATTCGAGATAACAAGGCCATCAACGACGGTCGCGTCCGCGTGCAGTTCCTTCGCATTCAGCGATTCAGTCACATCAAGTCACTCCTGGATTGCTCAGCACACGACCACTTCGCTGACCCGTTCCAGCGCCTTGCTGCCAGGCGATGGCACCGTTCACCAGTACTGTATCAATGCCAGCTGCAGTACTTTTGGGTGTTTCGAACGTCGCGGTATCAATAATTGTGTTGGCATCAAACACAACGACATCGGCAAACGCACCCGCCTGGAGCAACCCCCGGTCCTTGAGGTTAAAGGTTTGGGCTGACAAGCCGGTCATTTTGCGCAC
>Ga0114933_10004852_pt1 | contig 12389 bp, 10 predicted proteins | sample 4SBtaG_FD_89691 | JGI IMG/M metagenome (GOLD analysis project Ga0114933, IMG submission 89691) | Deep subsurface microbial communities from Kolumbo volcano to uncover new lineages of life (NeLLi) - 4SBTROV12_W25 metaG | ecosystem: Environmental > Aquatic > Marine > Volcanic | place: Kolumbo...
AATTCCTTGAAGTGGACTGTGTCAGCATTTTGAGTAGGAAGTGCGCCTCATGGCGTGAAGGGCGCCAGAGACCCACAGAGGTCGCCTCTGAGGAGACCGCTCCCTCTTGTGTCGGCCGTGGGGGATGTTGAGCTTGAGCCGGGATGGGGGAACTTGAAGGCTCTTTGACGAGTGGCCGTGGTGACGGCCTGTGGCGCTACTTCATGGCCGAGGCCATGTCCCACATGGGCAGGAACGTGGCCAGGGCTACGAAGAGCACGATCACGGCCAGGCCGAGGGTCATCAGCGGCTCGATGAACGTGGAGAGATTGCGGGTCAGGTAGCTCAGGTCCTTGCGCAGCTGAACGGTCACGGTCTCGCAGGACATCTCAAGCGATCCCGTGACCTCGCCCGTCTGGATCATCTGTCGCACGGCGGGGTCGAAACACTCCACCGCCTCCATGGCCGACGAGAGCGTCTCGCCACAGGCCACCGAGTTCGCCAGGTCTTCCAGCTTGCCCCGGATCTTGGAGTTGCGCGTGGTCCTGGCGATGAGGCCCAGGCCGTCGAGAATGGGCATGCCCACGTGGCAGAAGAGGCCCAGCATCTGCACCGCCCGCAGGGTGATCGCCGTCTCGATGAGGCCACCGATCACGGGCACATGGAGCAGCAGGCTGTCAGCCTTCAGCCTGCCTCTCGGCGTGCGAAGGTAGCGATGCAGCCCATAGCCGAGGGCTCCCAGAGCACAGGCCACGGGCCAGAAATAGTGAGTGAAGGCAGAGCTGAACCCCACCAGGATCAGCGTGGGCAAGGGTAGATCGCTGCCCATGTCGGAGTAGAGCACCGTGAAGCGGGGGACGACGAAGATCATCAGCACGGTGATGGCCATGCCCAGGGTGGAGATCAGGATCGCGGGGTACATCAAGGCCGAGCGCACGTCGTTGCGCACCGCCATGTCCGCCTCGGTGAACTCCGCCAGCGTCCCAAGGATCGCGTCCAGGCTGCCCGAGGCCTCGCCTGCTGCCACCGAGTTGACGAAGACGTCGTCGAACGCCCTGGGGTGTGCGCTCAAGGCGGTAGAGAGGGGCTGGCCCCCTTCGACATCAGAGTAGATGTCCGCGAGCAATTCTTTGAAGGCCGGGTTGCTGCACTGATCGCGCATCAAGGCGATGCTCGACAGGATCGGCACGCCTGCACCCAAGGAGGCGGCGAGGCGGCTGGTGAAATCGAGGACCTGCCGCGGCTTGATGCGCTTGCCAGGACTTCGCCCGTCAGAGCGGCCCGCGCTGCTGGAACCGGAGCGGATCTTCTTGATCTGGATGGGAAAGAGACCGTCCGCCCGAAGCAGTGCGGCGATCTCCCGTTGGGAGTCCGCCTCGATGGTCCTCTGCACCACGGCGCCAGCGCTGTCACGAGTCTTGCAGGCGAAAGTCGTCACGGGGAGACCTCAGGGCTCTCGGCAGGGGCCCTGGAGCGCACACCCACCACGCGAGCCAGTTCTTCAACCGTCGTGTGGCCCGTCTGCACCTTGTGCAGGCCATCCTGCCGGAGGGTGCTGACCAGGGCTCGCTCGGCTTGAGACTCGACGGCGTCGCGGGAGTCCTCTCGCAGCAAGACCCGCCGGAGCTCTGAGTTCAGGCACAACATCTCGTACAGCCCCACGCGGCCCTTGTAGCCGGTCTGCAGACAGCGGGTGCAGCCCACTCCAACCATCTGTTCGAGTGTCTCGGTCTTCGTCCAGCCCAGGGCGCGAGCCAGGTCGACGTTCGCCGGGGCTGGCTCCTTGCAGCCCTCGCACACACGTCGGGCCAGGCGCTGGGAGATCACCGCTTGCAGGGACGAGGTGATCATGAAGGGCGGCACGCCCATTTCACAGAGACGCACGATGGCGCCAGCAGCTGTGTTGGTGTGCAGGGTGCTGAGCACCAGATGGCCTGTGAGCGCAGCCTGGATCGCGATCTCGGCGGTTTCCTGATCTCTGATCTCGCCGATCATGATCACGTCGGGGTCCTGGCGCAGGAGGCTGCGCATGCCGGCGGCGAAGGTCACCCCGGCCTTGGGGTTGATGGATGTCTGGCGCAGCATGGGCACGCGCTTCTCCACCGGGTCCTCCACGGTGACGACGTTCCGTTCGACCGTGTTCAGCCGCTCGAGAGCGGCGTACAGGGTGGTCGTCTTGCCGCTTCCCGTGGGCCCTGTGACCAGGATCATGCCGTGGGGGTTGTCCAGGCTCTCGTGCAGCCGTTCGAGGGCCGCGGTGGGGATGGCCAGGTCGTCGAGCGATGTGATGGTGTCCCCCGAGAGCAGCAGCCGCATGACCACGTTCTCGCCGTAGACAGTGGGAATCGTCGAGACCCGCACATCCACTGTCCCTTGGGGGACGCGGATGCTGAACTGACCGTCTTGCGGTTTGCGCGCCTCGGCGATGTCCAGCTTCGACTGCACCTTGATGCGGGAGACGATGGGCGCGTGAGAATCCAGCGAGAGGGTGGTCAGCTCGTGGAGGATGCCGTCGACGCGCACGCGCACCCGGGTCATGTCACGCTCGGGTTCGATGTGGACGTCGCTGGCCCCGGCCCGGACGGCCTTCTCCAAGAGCGAGTTGACGACGCGAACGGTCTTGTTGGCGCCCAGGCTTGATGCGCTCTGGTCTTCTTCCTGTCGCCTGGCCTGCTCGTGGGGAGCGAGGCTGGGCGACAGGCCGTCTGCGCTGTAGGCCCGATCGATCAGGGCTTCGATCACAGACGGCGGGCACAGACAGCTCTCCACCTCGCAGTTGGCTCGCAGCCTGACCTGATCGATGACGGCCAGATTGCCCGGGTCGGCCATGCCCAAGGTGACGATGTTGCCCAGGATGAAGAGGGGGAAGATCCTCTGCGTCTTGGCCAGGTGCTCGGGGAGCAGCTCACAGTTCGTCAGGTTGATGTCGAAGCTGCGGGGGTCCACATAGGAGACGCCGAACTCGAGGGCCATGCTCAGCGCCACGGTCTCCTCTGGAACCAGCCCCGCGTTCACCAGCAGGCGGTCCAACTCGTGTCCATCTTGCAGGGCCCTGTCAGCCAGCTGCTGGACCTGATCGTCGTCGACGGCGCCTTCAACAACCAGGCGGCTCGCCCAAGGCGGGAGGGGTGGGGGTGCCACAGGTCAGCTCTCCAACCTGCGGGCGAGATCTCCGAGAACGTGTGCTGAGGCCTGATCGACCTGGACCCAGAGCACGTAGTCAGGGGCGCCGTCGATCATCTGCACCTTGCGAACCACGGCTTGGACTTCTTGACGGGACCCCTTCCCCACGAGGCTCTCTGACCGATCGTCAGCGGTGAGCCAGGAGAGCAGCAGCTGACATTGCCTTGGCAAGAACAAGGGGCCCACGAGTTCGATCGTCGATTCTCTGACCGATCGGGCCCTGAAAGGCGCCGCCTCGACCTCTTGCCCCGGTTGGACCTGGGCCGTGCTCTCAGGAGCGATGGAGATCCGCACCGCGATTTCGGTCTCAGCCGATGGCCCCACCCACGGCATCGAGAATCTACGTGGATCAGTCATGGCAGCCCTTGCTGGTACGGATCATGCACCTGGTGCCATGTTTGTCGGCCAAGTGGGCGCCGCCGCTTGAGGGCTACACGGGTGACATCGCTTGTCCATCTGGCGAGGCGATTCGCCAACAACCCCGGGGCTCGGCCGTTGTGCCTTCAGAACTGGGCCGGGAGAGCTTCGGTCTCAGGGTTGTTTTCGCTTTTCTCAATAAACCCGGTGTGATTTCCGGTTCAGGAGCGTCTCTCTTGGTGAGACGTACGTGTTCTTGACCGGCCAGGTCGATAATGAGTCACGTCACAGGTTCGGGGTGATAACCCGAGCAGACGATGAGTGGAGCACCAGCCACGTCAAACGGAAAGCTGGGCAGGGAAAGGCTCAACAACGGCGTTCTGTGAGAGAAACCGGCTGAGCAAGGAGGGATCCCATGATGAATCTGATGAATCTTGTGCATCTGCAGCACTCAACGGCGTCGACAGCGGGGGTTGGCGGCTCGAACAAACTGTGCCACGGAGCCCTCTTGGCGCTCTTGTTGGTCCTCCCAGTTCGGGCAGAAGCCGCTCCCATCTCGACGATCCTCCCGGTGGTGCCGATCGCTGTTCAGCCGCTGGCCACCCCCTTGGGGCCGTCGTTGGCTTCGTGTCTTGACGGTGACGACGGCCTGGTCCTGACGGCGCTCGCAGCAGAGCTCTCGGTGACCCATCGTGGTCGCAAGACCGATGGGGGCTCTATCGATCGGAGAATCACACCGCCCCTCCGCATCGCCCTGAACAAATGGGCGGCAGCGGCCAGCAATCTTGACCTGAGAGTGGCGGTGCCGGAGTCGGCCGAGGCCCTGGTCATCGGGTCGCTGGACACGAAGGCCATGAACCAGGTGACAGAAGTCCTGGACGAGACCTGGGAGTTGCTCGAGCCGCTCATGTCCGAAGAGACCCGCCAGACAGGGGACGCAGTCCTGGTGCTGCTGTTCGACAAGGACGGTTTTCATTCTGAGGCCTGGCCGCTGATGTTGGACGAGCTGGTGAGCTGTGGGCTGATTGACAGGTCGACCAGATCTCATCTCCGGGCGACGCCCGGTGGGCTGACGATCTTCTCCGGCAAGATGTTCATCCAGCCCTCGTTCGATCAGGCAGGGGACGCCGCGGCGGGCGATGACGAGTTTCGTCTCGATAACGAGCTGGCCCACAAGCTGACCGTGAGCCTGGTGCGCTCACGGTTCGGGCAGGTGCCAGAGTGCGTCCGCTGGGGCATGGGTTTCGTGGCTGAGCAGCGTCTCTTCCAGTCGATCTTCCAGTTCAACCGGGCAGGCTTCGTGGCCGTCGAAGAGCACTTCGGTTGGCCAGAAGGTGCGCGGGACGAACTCAAGAAGCTGAAAAAGAAGAAGCAGGAGCTGAGCCTCGCCGACATGGTGACGAATGACGGTTCGGCCGGTCAGCGTCAGCCGCCGCAACTGCTCACCTGGGGCGCCCTCGACTACCTGCTCGATCGTGAGCCCGAGGTCTTGTCCCAGATGCTGACTGAGCTGGCAGACCTGCACGACGCTGGGGCTGGCTTCCGAGCGGTGAGCTCCTATGCGGGAGAGCTCGACGCCACCAAGTCTGCACTCGAGAAGCACCTGGGCGATCTGGACGCCAAGTCGCTGGAGAAGCACCTCAAACGAGTGAAGTGAAGCGCTACAGATCGTGGTCTCGGCGATGGTCCGGTCGTCCGTGATTCTCACCAGGGGGGCCGTTTCGCTCAGACAGGGTCGGCAGAGCCTCCACACTCGCTGCAGACCCCCCTGGTGAGAATCACGGACGACCTCGCTGGTGGAGAGACCCGCGACTGTGGCCTTGTAGGGGGGGCGTTCTTCTGCGGTCGGGCCACGCTCTCACGCCTTGGTCAGTGAGCGCAACGGCCCCCCCCCCGGCCGAAAAGCAGGGACACTCGGTGCCACCGAGGAGCTGCCGATCTACGGCGCTGACTCCCCTTAGCTGTCTTCTTTGGCGCCTAGCATGCGGGTGACCGAGAGGCCGGCGATGAGCAGGCCCAGGGCGCTGGCGATCTGAAGGAAGCTGGGGTCGAAGAGGGAGAGTTCGTCGCCCAGGCGTTTGAGGTCGCCCGGCGACTTCCCGTCGTACTGTGCTCGCAGGGCTGCGGCATCCGCAGCGCTGAGCTCAAGGTCGTATTTCTCATTGATGGCAGAGACCTCGTCGCCCGCCAAGGCCATGACCACCGCCTTGCGATAGGGCTTCTGAGCCAGGTCTTCGTGCACGGGCTCCCTGAAGGGCCAGAGGCCGAGGACGCTGCCTACCAGCAAGCCCAGCAACGCCGCGTGAGAAGCGGCGGAGTGCTTGGCCAGCAAGTGCTTGAGCAGGTTGGAGAGCAGGGCCATGCCCAACCCGGCGCCGACCACCACGGGCACGATGATGCCCAGGGACTCGGTCGTGTCTTCCATGAGCGCTGTCGCGCTGAGGGATCCGATCACCGTGTCGTACATGCCGAAGATCAGCAGCATGTAGGAGCCTGAGATCCCGGGCAGGATCATGCTGGACGCCGCCAGGGCACCCATGCCGACGAGCACCGGGATGGACGGAGAGATCTGGGTCTCGGCCAGTCCCCAGGCCAGGCCAGCCATGCCCGCGAAGGCCGCCAAGAAACTGATCACGGCGGAGGTCTTGAACGGCCGGCAGTGCTTGACCAACTCGGGTGCGCCCCCAAGGGTCATGCCGATGAACAGGCTGTACATGATCCAGCGGTGGCTGGTGACCAGCCCCACGGCTACGCCCGAGAGGCCCACGATGGTCACCGCGGCGCCGGCCATGATCAGGGTCAAGAAGACGATGGTCTGGCGGTTGAGCTTGAGCCGGGTGGCGTTGGCGATGGCCTCGATGAACTGGTCATAGAGCCCCATGGCCAGGATCATCGTGCCCCCGCTGACCCCCGGCACCAGGTTCGCCAAGCCCATCAGCACGCCGCCGCCGACGACTCGGGCGGGTGGGACAGGGGGATGCTGGGTCTGCGCTTCGGTCATGGCCGGTGTCCTGGGGGAGGACGCATTCTGTCAGCCGCCTGCCTCGAGGCAAGCCCTTGCGTTCAGCCGGCATGGCCAGCGGGGGCGCACGGGCCGTGCTCGAAGGCCACGGGCGGGCTGAGCGGGCCCTCACTCCAGACGCAGGAAGCCTGCTGGGTTAGCGTACATCACTAGCAGATCGTCATGGCGCATGACCCGGCCTGAGATCTGCACGGGCTCTGCGACCATGGTGAGCACCTCGTCGTTGATGGTCTCGCCCTGTTCGCCCACCAGCAGCAGATAGGTCGCGTTTCCCGACCCGTCACGAATGAGCAGTACGGGAGGCACGCCGCCGCTGATGCAGCGGGTGGCGCAGGCTCGATGAGGCTTGGCGTTGCCGGGCTTCATCACTCCCAAGAAGCACTTGCTGTCCACGATCTCGCCCTGCACGGTGTGCTGGCCGAGGTCGACGAGGGCTAGCTGGTGCCCTTGCGGTGCGCTGTCCTCCATGAGCTCGATGCCGTTGTCGGCCAGCTCGATCATGGTGGCGTGGTCGCGATAGACAAGGGTGCCGGTGACGGCGGCGGCGCGTCCATCGAGACCTGCGAGCTGCTCGGTGGCGCCGCGTTTGCCGAAACTGCTGAGCAGATAACGGCTGGTGGACGGTTGGCTGCCGGTGAGGCCCGGCCGCTCCACCAGCAAGGAGGGGGCGGGACGCTCCATCAGCTGCCCCACAACAGTGACGGTCTCGCCGAACTCGAACATGCCCTTGCCGAAGGGCTGCTGGGCGGCCACCAGCCCGAGGGCGCTGAGCAGGGCGAAGGCCGCCGTCAAGGCGACCCTTCGGCGTGTGACCCTGGCCAGTCCGGGGGGAGCCTGATCGAAGTAGCCGATGTAGAACTCGTCGTTGGCGTCGGTCATGACATGGCCTTCAGCAGCACGGGAGGCACCTCGGTGCCTGCGGGGAGGGGTGCAGGGTCGAGCAGCACCTGCCTGCCGTCGAGGGCCAGGCGAAACGTGGGCACTTGCTCGGTGAACGGTGGGGGAGAGCGACCGCAGTCGGGCTTGTACTGGTAGCCATGCCAAGGGCAGGTCACCAGGCCATCAATGACTCGTCCCTCTCCCAAGGGACCGTTCTGGTGTTGGCAGATGGCCGAGAGAGCGGACAGCTGCCCGTCATGGCGAAACACGGCCACCCGGTCGCCAGCCACCGTGATCACGTGGGCTCGCCCGTCGGGGATGTCATCGACGTCGCACACCGGGATCATGCCGCAGTGCTCTGCGTCAGCGGGCCGATCGAGAGCCCGCTCTCGCCATCCAGCCCCCAGGTGCAAGGCCACCAGGATCGCCATGCCGAAGCCCACGAGGGCCGCGGGGACCACGGCGGTCTCGGACTGCAGCGCCCCAAGGACGACGTGCATGACCACCAAGCCGTAGGCCAGATAGACCAGCATGTGCAGGGTCTTCCAGACCGGTGCGGTCAGGTTGGTCAGCCAGAAGTCATGACTGGTGGCCGCCATCAAGAAGAGGATGGCCAGGGCCAGGGCGCCCAGGGGTTGAAACGGAAACTGGGCCAGGCTGTCGAAGCGGGTGTTGGCCGAGAGCAGGCTGACCAGAGGATTGGTGTCCCCCAGCGCATGAAACTGAACCAGCGAAAACGCGCCATGCACCAAGGCCATGACGAACATCGTCACGCCCATGTGCCGGCGGTTGTAGAGCAGGGGCAAGAAGCGCTGGTCGAGGCGGCACAGGGGACCGATGGCCAAGACGATGTGCAGCAGCAGCAGCGCACCTGTGCCGAAGGCTCGGATCAGCAGCGTCTCGGCGGTGGCGTCCGGAGAGAGCGCCAGGCCGGCGCCCGTGAAGAGCAAGACGTAGCTGAGCACGGACAGGAGAAGCGTGCGGTCATAGACTTTTTTCTGTCGGTTCCAGCCGACGGCGCGGTAGGCATGGGCCATGGGTCAGCTGTTCCCGTCGGTGAGCGTGAGCGAGCAGGTGCCCAGCACGTCTTGGTGCGCGAGGCTGTAGAGCATGAGCGCGGCGCGGCCGTCGAAGGGCGGCCCGCCGGTGGGCGAGCTCGGCAGAGTCATGAGCACGGTCGCTGCCCCGGAGAGATGACCGAGGAGGATGGCGTTGTCCGGCACTGCACCGGCCCCGATCTCTGCGCCGGGCATGAGGTAGACCAACACGTCTGGCCTCTGCGCTGCTTCGATGGGAGTGAGGGCTAGCAGGCCCTCGCTGGCCGCGAAGCGCACGGCGAGCCGTCCCCCGGGCCAGGTCAGGTCTGACAGGTTCTGGGCATCGCTCCAGTCCATGGCAGACAGCGGCGGCGTCAAATCATGGGGGCCTTGCGGCAGGGGACGGCGGGCGCTCAGGCCAGCGCCGAAACCCAGGGGCAACGTGGCCGCGATCGCGAGCCAGATGAGGCGGTGGGCTCTGCGCAGGGGGGCGATCATGAACCTGCTCTCCGGTCGGCGGCTCGGCGGTGGGGCGAGCGCTCTTCCGGCGCGACCCGGGAGCCCAGCCAGCGCGTGAGCACGAGGGGCCAGAGGGCGGCGGATGCAGGCAGGGTGGCCAGGCGGAACCCCCAGCTGCCTGCGGCGGCCAGGGGGTCCATGACCTGGGCACCCTTGAAGACAAACGGGATGGCCACGGCCAGGCCGATGGCGGCCCAGATGGCGATCCCCATGACGATGATCTCTGCCCAGCCTGCGTCCATGTCTCATGTCTCCCGGGGTGTGCGGCGTGGTCAAGGGTCGCCGTTCGATGCCGCCCAGCGCAAGAAGTGACATCTGTGGCCGTGGCCTGGCCATGGCGCGGGCAACGGGGCGCATCATGTGACCGCTGCCACGGCGTATTGCGACAAAGAAACACTGTGCCTTGCTGGCGCGGCGCTGCATCCCAGGGGCACCCTGTGCGCTTCGCGACCCGCCCCATGGGAACGGCGGGCGCCCGCAGACCTCCACCAAGAGAATTGATCCATGCGAAAAGTCCCCGTGGCGGTGCTTCATGATCTGACCGACCGGCAGCCAGCTCACGCTCTTGTAGAAGGTGTCGATCTGGTCGTGGTCAAGAAGGGCGAGTCTGCCTTCGTCCTTTATGGACGTTGCTTGCACCGGGGAGCCTTGCTCTCCGACGGCAGCGTCCGTGGCGACAACATCATCTGCGGCTTGCACAACTGGGACTACCGGCTCGACACGGGGATCAGCGAGTACAACAACGCCGAAGTGCTGCCGACGTTTGCAGCGTTCGTCGAAGGCGGCGAGGTGTTGGTCGACGCGGACGAGATCGCCGCCTGGGCTCGAGAGAATCCTCAGCCCTACGATCGGGAGCAGTACCAAGGCGCGTATCAGGATGTGCACGGCACGCCGGACGAGCCCTACACCGCGCTGATTCACGAGCTCGCCGGGCACGGCCTGGAGCGCACGGGTCACCACGGGCGGGTCGGTGCCATGGGTGTGCCCCGGGCGGAGCTGCCGCGCTGGGAAGACCTGCAGTTGCTCACCGCCCAGCTGGCCAAGCTGCCGCAGCTCGAAGATGTGCAGGTCGACACCAGCGTGGTCATCGGGCCGAACGCCGCCAAGCCGTTGCAGCTCGACATCCCCTTGTTCGTGTCCGATATGAGCTTCGGTGCGTTGTCCGAAGAGGCCAAGGTCGCCCTGTCCATGGGCGCAGAGCTGGCGGGCACGGGCATCTGCTCGGGCGAGGGGGGCATGCTTCCCGAAGAGCAGGCAGAGAACAGCCGCTACTTCTACGAGCTGGCGTCTGCTCGGTTCGGCTACCGCAAGGAGCTGCTCAGCGGTGTGCAGGCCTTTCACTTCAAGGGCGGGCAAGGCGCCAAGACCGGCACGGGGGGACACCTCCCCGGGGCGAAGGTGCAAGGCAAGATCGCCGCGGTGCGAGGGCTGGCCGAGGGCACGCCAGCCATCTCACCGCCGCGCTTTCCCGACTGGACCGAGCTGTCCCAGTACCGGGAGTTCGCGGCCTTGGTGCGCGAGGAGTCCGGTGGCATCCCCGTGGGCTTCAAGCTGTCGGCTCAGCACATCGAGGCGGACCTGGACGCGGCCCTCGCCGTGGGCGTCGACTACGTCATTCTCGACGGGCGAGGCGGTGGCACGGGGGCAGCGCCTCTGATCTTCCGCAACAACATCTCCGTGCCGACCATTCCGGCGTTGGCGCGAGCACGGCGACATCTGGACAGCTGCGGCGCCGAGGGGGTGAGCCTGATCATCACCGGCGGCCTGCGCACCGCTTCAGACTTCGTCAAGGCCTTGGCCCTCGGCGCCGATGCAGTGGCCCTGGCCAACGCACCCATGCAGGCCATCGGTTGTCTGGGCATGCGCGCCTGCCAGACCAACAACTGTCCCGTGGGCATCGCCACACAGAAGCCAGAGCTGCGTGCTCGATTGCCCGTGCGTACCGCCGCCGAGCGACTGGCTCGCTACTTCACCTCCACCGTGGAGCTGATGGCGGTGCTGGCCCGGGCCTGCGGCCACACCCGTTTCGATCAATTCGACCCGAGCGACCTGACGACCTGGCAGCGAGAGATGGCTGACCTGTCGGGCGTCGCCTTTGCAGGAGTGGGAGAGCAGCGATGAGCAATCCTGAGAACACCGAGAACGACGGCCTCGAGTGGCACAGGGTTCTCGACGGCGATGAGCTGGCGGAGGGTCGGGTCAAGACGGCAGCGGTGGGGCACAAGACACTCTGCCTGACCCACTTCGACGGGGAGTACGGCGCGCTCGACAACGCCTGCCCGCACCAGGGTGGTCCGTTGGGCGAGGGCTCCATCGAGAACGGCCTGCTGCGCTGTCCCTGGCACGGCTGGGACTACCACCCTTGTACGGGCAAGGCACCGGGCTTCGATGACGGCGTCGAGACCCACCCTGTCGACGTGCGCGACGACGGCGTGTTCGTGGGACTGGTCCCCGAAGATCAGCCACCGCGAACGGTCACCGACGTCATGGCAGAGACCATGGTGGCCTGGGGCGTCGACTCTGTCTTCGGCATGGTGGGTCACAGCAACCTGGGCCTGGCGGACGCACTGCGCGTGCAAGAAGAAGCGGGCAAGCTGCGCTTCTTTGGCGTGCGACATGAGGGCGCCGCTGCCTTCGCCGCTTCGGGTTACGCCAAGCTCACCGGACGCCCTGCTGCCTGCCTGACCATCGCTGGTCCCGGCGCCACCAACCTGCTCACAGGGCTCTGGGACGCCAAGGTCGACCGGGCACCGATTCTCGCGCTCACGGGACAGGTCGATACCCAGGTCCTGGGCCCCGGCGCTTTTCAAGAGATCGACCAGGGCAGCGCGTTTGCTGCCGTGTCCACCTTCAGCCAACCGGTGCTGGCCACGAGCCGCCACGCCGAGCTGATGACCCTGGCCCTGAAGCACGCCGTGCTGAAGCGTGACGTGGCGCACCTGTACTTCCCCGATGAAGTACAGACCCGCCCTGCCGCTGACGGCGCCCAGGCGTCCGGGCCCGAGGGGCGCTTGCCGGTGCAGCGCATCGCTCCCCCGGGCGAGGCGTTGCAGTCAGCCATCGCGTTGCTCCAAACGGCGAAGAGGCCGGTGATCGTGGTGGGGCATGGGGCGCGCTTCGACATGCCCGCGGTGGTGGCCTTGGCCGAGTCGTTGAATGCTCCCGTGCTGACGACTTTCAAGGCCAAGGGGCAGATCTCAGATGGGCACCCACTGGCTGCCGGGGTCCTCGGTCGCAGCGGCACGTCGATCGCGAGCTGGTTCATGAACGAGGCCGACTTGATGCTGGTCATGGGCGCGTCGTTCTCGAACCACACGGGCATCACGCCCAAGGTGCCCACCATTCAGGTCGACTTCGAGGCCATGGCCCTGGGCAAGTTCCATCCGGTGACCGTGCCGCTCTGGGGCGAGATC
>Ga0114933_10004854_pt1 | contig 12388 bp, 8 predicted proteins | sample 4SBtaG_FD_89691 | JGI IMG/M metagenome (GOLD analysis project Ga0114933, IMG submission 89691) | Deep subsurface microbial communities from Kolumbo volcano to uncover new lineages of life (NeLLi) - 4SBTROV12_W25 metaG | ecosystem: Environmental > Aquatic > Marine > Volcanic | place: Kolumbo...
AGAAGCAGCGGCTGGAGCAGTACGCCCACACCGTCGCGCACGACCTGCAGGCCCCGCTTCGCACGCTCTCCATCCGGCACGAACAGCTCACCGAGCGCCTCGGCGAGGACCTCGACCCCAAGGCCGAGCGCTTACTGCGTGACGCCATCGAGACCGTGGCGCGCATGGAGGTCCTGGTCCGCGACCTGCTACCGCAGGAAGCCACGGAGGGCGTATCGACGGACGCCGAGAAGGTCTTCGACGAGGCGGTCGCCAACCTGGCCGCGTTGATCGAGCGCCGTGATGCGACGGTGGAGCGCGGGCCCCTGCCCAAGGTCCCGGTGCCGCGGACCGAGCTGCTCCAGCTGCTGCAGAACCTGATCGGGAACGGCGTGCGCTACTCCGAGGGCGATCCGTACGTGAAGGTCACCTGTGATCGCCGCGAGGGGAACTGGGTGTTCTCGGTCGAGGACAACGGCCCGGGCATTCCGCTGGAAGACAGCCAGCGCATCTTCGGGGCCTACCAGCGTGGCGAGGTCCCCGAGGCCGGCGCGGGGCTGGGGCTGGCCATCTGCAAGCGCCTCGTCGAGGCGCGCGGTGGATGGATCTGGGTCGACGCGAACTCGAACGGATCGACCTTCCAGTTCGGTCTGCCGGTGAGCTGAGGAAAGGAAGAGAGACGCTGATGGACAAGCTGCAGGTGCTGATCTTGGAAGACTCCGCTGCCGAGGCGGAGCGGCTGATCGAGTGGCTCGAGGGCGACCACATGGACGTCACGCACGTCACGCTCCTCGCCGACGCCGTCGACCGCCTGGAGAAGCGCTCTTTCGACGTGGTCCTGCTGGATCTGCACGTGCCCGACAGCCAGGGCCTGAGCACCTTCGACGCCGCCTACGCCGCCGCCGAGGGCGTGCCCATCGTCGTGCAGAGCGGCATGGAGCTCGAGAACGTGGCGCTCCAGGCCGTCGCCGGCGGCGCCCAGGACTACCTGCTCAAGCGCAAGCTCGACTCCGAGCTGGTCCACCGAGCGATCCGCTACGCCCTGGAGCGAGGCCGTCTCGTCCGCGAGCTCGAGGGCAGCAAGGACCGCTATGCGCGCGCTCTGGACGGCGCCCGCGACGGCATCTGGGACTGGCACGTCGAAGAGGACCGGCTCCACGTCAGCGCGCGTTGGCGCAAGATGCTCGGCTTGCCGGATGTCTTCCGGATCGAGACCATCCAGGACTGGTTCATGCGCGTCCACCCGGACGACCTCGACCCGCTTCTGGCGGCGATCCGCGAGCACCTCGGTGGGCTCTCTCCGCACCTGGAGCACGAGCACCGCGTGCGCACGGAATCCGCCCACTGGCGCTGGATGTCTGCGCGTGGCCGGGCTGTGCGTCGCGACGACGGCACCTGGATGGCGGGCTCGCTCTCCGACGTGACGCGCCGCCGGGAGACCGCTGCGCGGCTGCTCCACGACGCCTTGCACGACGACCTCACCGGGCTGCCGAACCGCAACCTCTTCCTCGACCGACTCGCCCAGGCGATTCGCCGGCGGCAGCGCCAGGACGGAGCGGAGTTCGCGGTGTTGTTCCTGGACCTCGACCGCTTCAAGGTCATCAACGACAGCCTGGGCCACCTGGTCGGCGACCAGCTGCTCATCGCGGTCAGCCGTCGGCTGCGCCAGTGCATCCGGCCCTCGGACACGGTGGCTCGGCTCGGCGGCGACGAGTTCGCGCTCCTGCTCGAGGACATCGAGCCCGATGGAGGCGCGGAAGCCGCCGCCCGACGCATCCACGACGCCCTGGGGGTGCCGGTGATCGTCGGCGGACAGGAGGTCTTCACCAGCGTCTCCATCGGCATCTGCCACGGCGACGGCACCTACGGTCGACCCGAGGACCTGCTCCGGGACGCGGACACCGCGATGTACCGGGCCAAGCGGCTGGGCAAGGCGCGCTTCGAGGTCTTCGACGAGGAGCTCCACTCCTGGGCGCTGGCTCGCCTGGAGCTGGAGACGGGTCTTCGTCGAGCGGTGGACCGCGGCGAGTTCGTCGTGCACTACCAGCCCATCGTCAGCTTGGAGGAGGGCACCCTGTCCGGCTTCGAGGCCCTGGTGCGCTGGCGTCGACCGGGCTGCGAGGACCTCGTCCTTCCGGGCGAGTTCATCGCCGAGGCCGAGGAGACCGGCATCATCGCCCCGATGGGTCGCCAGGTGCTCCAGGCCGCGTGCCAGTTCGCCCGGGGGCTCAACGAGCGCTCGGGGGAGCCGCTGTCGATGAGCGTCAACGTCTCCAGCCGGCAGCTTCGCCAGCCCGACTTCGTCGAGGTCGTCGACCGCATCCTGCGCACCACCGGAATGGATCCCAAGGCGCTGATCCTCGAGCTCACCGAGACCGCGCTGATCGACAACGCGGACACGGCCATCCAGATGCTCGCAGCCCTGCGCACGCGTGGGGTGCGCGTCCACCTCGACGACTTCGGGGCCGGGTACAGCTCGCTGTCCTATCTACACCGCTTCCCGATCGACAGCCTGAAGATCGACCGCGCCTTCGTGAGCGGTCTGCCGCTTCGGCGCGAGGACAGCGCCATCGTGCGCGCGATCCTCGGCCTGGCCAGGTCGCTGGACAAGGAGGTCGTGGCCGAGGGCATCGAGACGCCCGAGCAGCTCAAGCACCTGCGCGGCCTCGACTGCGGCTTCGGCCAGGGCTTCCTCTTCTCCAAGGCGGTGCCAGCGGAGGCGGCGCAGGCCTTGGCCTCGCTGCGCGCCGCGATGCCGGCTCAGATCGCCCGCGCCTGATGCACGACGTCGTGGTGGCCGGCGCCGGCCTCGCCGGGTTGCGCTGCGCGGAGCTGCTGAAGGACGCTGGCCTCGACGTCGTCGTGCTCGAGGCCCGGGACCGGGTCGGCGGGAGGACGCACTCGGACGACGTCGACGGCGCGCGGATCGACCTCGGCGCCCAGTGGCTGGGCGCGGGACAGGAGCGGCTGAAGGCCCTGGCCGAGCGGCTGGGGGTCACGACCTTTCCGACCTTTCACCAGGGCGACAAGCTCATCGAGTTCGGCGGCTCGATCAAGAGCTACTCCGGCACGATCCCGGCGCTGCCGATCCTGAGCCTGCTCAGCCTGGAGCTGACGATCCGTCGGACGCGGCGGGCGCTGGACCCGGTCACGGTCGGAGCGCCCTGGGAGAGCTCGAATGCGGCGGCGCTGGACCGGCGCACCCTGGCGGACTGGCGCGCGCAGACCTTGCCGCCGGGGCCGGGTCGCGAGTCCTTCGACCTGGCGATGCGGATCGTCTTCGGCGCCGAGGTCGAGGAGGTCAGCCTGCTCCAGGGCTTGCACTACGCCAAGGCGGCCGGTGGCCTGATGCCTCTCGTCGAGGTCGAGGGAGGCGCGCAGCAGGACCGCTTCCACCTGGGGGCCCAGGAGCTCTCGAAGCGTCTGGCGGCCACGCTCGACGTGCGGCTCTCGACGCCCGTTCGCAAGGTCCGTGTCGAGTCGGACCGCGTGGTGGTCGAGGACGTCGAGGCGCGCCGCGCGGTGATGGCGCTGCCCTTGCCGTTGGTAGCGGACATCGAGTTCTCACCGGCCTTGCCCTTCGCCAGGACGACGCTGTCGCGGCGCTCGTCGATGGGCGCGACGACCAAGTTCTTCGCCTTCTACGAGCGGGCCTTCTGGCGCGAGCGGGGTTTGTCCGGCGAGGGCATCAGCGATCAGGAGCCGATGTGCTTCTGCATCGACGCATCCCAAGAGGACGGCTCCCACCCGGCTCTGCTGGGCTTCCTGGTCGGCAACGCCGCGCGACGCTGGGGCCAGGAGGACCCCCAGAAGCGGTCGGCCGCCGTGTTGGATGGATTCGCGCGGCTGTTCGGGGACGAGGCCCGCCGCCCCATCGCCACGATCGAGAAGGACTGGGTCACCGAGACGTTCACCGGGGGATGTCCCGTCGCGCTGATGACGCCGGGCACGTGGAGTTCCTATGGCAAGGCGCTCACCGAACCCGTCGGCCGCATCCACTGGGCGGGCACCGAGACCGCCAGCGAGTGGTGCGGCTACATGGAGGGCGCTCTGCAGTCCGCAGAGCGCGCGGCGGCCGAGATCCTGACCGCATAGGACCGCGGCTACTCGCCGCCGAAGAAGAGGTAGACCACGCCCGGCCCATGGAGGTCGGGATCCCACGACTCGCTCGGCGCTGCTACTCCGAAGTCCCCGAAGCCTTCTCCGTTCAGGTCACCCATGTCGGCGATCGCATACCCAAGGTTCGACCCACGATTCCAACAATTCGGGCCGGCACCGCACTCGAAGCGGGTCTCCCCTCCGTACACCGTGTCTGCGGCGCTCGAGCTGTCCAGAGAACCCGACGTGAGTGGGCCGAGGTAGAGGCGAAGGGCACCCCGGTCCTCGGTGACCGATTCTTGGCTCCCGGCGATCAGCTCGGCCACTCCGTCGCTGTTCGTGTCCGTTGCAGTACCGATCGCCCACACGCTGCCTTCCAAGATGCTGGTTGGCGCATCGTCGATTTCGACGTTGGATGACGGCGCTCCATGAAGCCAGATTGTGTCGGGGGTGTCCCCGGCTGTAGCGATAGCGATGTCGTGAAGGCCGTCACCGTTCAGGTCTCCGCCGGAAGTGACGCTCGTGACCTGGCCCCTCGCGCTCGGGACGCCGATCCGGCCGTCACAATCCGGTGCCCCGAATGTGGCTCCCGTGATGGGGCCATGTAGGACGTACACCGCATCCTCATAGGGTGTGCTCCCGTATTCGTCCGCCGTCGCCCCGATGACCATGTCGGCGAGGCCATCACCGGTCACATCCGTAGCGTGAGCCCACGCGCCTAGCCCCGTGCCGGTCGGACCAGCGATGGTCGTGTCAGCATCGAGGGTCGATCCGTTCGCACCCATCGGCCCCGAGAATATGAAGATCCCCCCTGTTTCTGCACCCTCCCATGTCTCTGTCTGTGGTCCGGTGAACCAGGCGTCGCTGATTCCGTCGCCGTCAAGGTCAGCAGCACCAACCACTGTGCCAACGGAGTCCGCGGCATATTCCGATCTCTCTGCATCGACCTGGAATGACGACTCGTGCAGTTGGGTGCCGACAAGTTCGCCATCCACGACCCATCCAGACCCCCAGTAATCATGGTTCTCGACGCCAATGATCCAGTCCGGAGTACCGTCTCCGGTCAGATCGGAGCTGATGCTTACATCTGTAGGGCGGGCGCCCTCACCGAACGGGCCTGCGTGCGCACCGCTCGTATCCATTGTCCGCTCGCCTTGGAAGGGCCCGAGTACCAGATGGGCTTCGCCGAGCGCGTCGACCTCATCGCTCGCGAGGACGATGTCGGGATGGCCGTCGCCGTCCACGTCCAGGCCGCCGGCCAGGCCACCGGCGCCCGCCCACGCGCCGCCTCCCGAGACCCCACTCTCCGCGCGGGCACCCCAGATCAGCGCGCGGAGTTCGACGCCAGTCCCATCAAACGCCGCACAGTCTTCGGCGATGTCGTTGCAGTCGTTGTCGACTCCATCTCCGCAGGTCTCGATGCTCCAAGGGTGGCGCCTGGCGTCGTCGTCGTCGCAGTCGTCGCCGTACCTCGCTCCGTCTCCGTCGACGTCGTCCAGGTCGCCGTCAATGCAGTCCTGATCGATGCCGTCGTAAGGGATCTCTTCGGCCTCGGGGTGGATCTCCGCGTCCTCGTCATTGCAGTCGCCATCCAGATCGGCCAGCCCGCTCGCCGGGCACGAGATGACCTCGGCGTCGCCCCAGCCGTCGCCGTCGCTGTCGACGTAGAGTGTCGTCTCCTCGGAGACCGTCCCATCGCAGTCTCGGTCGATGCCGTCGCAGAGCTCCGTCGCCCCTGGGTGAATCGACTCGTCGTCGTCGTCGCAGTCACCGCCGACATCGACCGCCCCAACGGGCACGTCGCAGTCGGCGTGCTCCTCGCCACCGAATCCGTCCCCGTCCGCGTCCACGTACCAAGAAGTCGCCGGACAGCCCGTGTCCAGGCCATCCGAGTCGCCGTCCGAGCGGTCGCACGCCGCGAGCAGGATGAGCAACATCAGTCGGCCCTCTGGAAGCGGTGCTCCATGGCGTCACCTTGAACGAGACGAGGCACGATCAAGGGAAATCGGACTTGGTAGGGTGATCGCCTGGAGGTCGGGATCGCGCGCAAGGAGCCGGGAACGGAGGTGCTGCTGCCCGCGAGGCAGATCGAGGCGACGGCCGAGGCGATTCGGGACGTCGCTCGGGAGCGCGTGCTCGACACGGCGAGGGAGATCGGACGGTTGGTGATCGACGGCGTCTTCGGCGGCGAGCTGGACGCGTGGCGGAATAGAGGACGTAAAGATCCATCATTTCAACAACTTGTGACGAGACTCGATCGTTCGGAGATCTCGGAGTCGACGCTCCATCGCTCGGTCGGAATCCTCGAACTGGAGGATCGCCTCGGCTATCCAGCGCTGGATAGATTGACGGCGACGCACGGATTCGTGGTGCTCGGCCTTCCGGGCCCGGTTCAGCAGGAGCTCCTCGACCGAGCCCGGAACGAACAGCTGTCGAGCCGGGAGCTCCAGGCATTGGCGATTGAGCGGCGACCGAAGAAGCGGCTGGGTCGCAAGCCCAAGCCAGCAGTGATGAAGTCCCTGGACCGTGCGCGGAAGATGCTCGAGCAGGGCGGCTTCGAGGAGATGGATGCGCTCGATGCGATCGACGAGGAGCGAGCTCGTTCCTTGCTCGCGACGGCCGAGGCCGCCAGGGACCACTTCGACGCGATCACCCGCCGCCTGAAGGAGCGACTCGATGCCGGATGACCTTCGCGACTACCTCGCCGGGTTGCCCGGCGCCGAGCTCGAGCCCGTCGATGCGGTGAACGAGCAGGTCTTCGACTGGGGCTCGACCGTCACGCGGACCCAAGTCCGTGCCAACGCCTACAAGATCCTCATCGGGCGGGCGCTGAAGGCCAAGCGGGCCGAGCTGACGCACGGGGACGCGACGGAGTGGTGGTCTGACATTGCCGAGCGCCTCGGGCGGGCGCGACGGACGCTCAACACCTGGATGCGCGTGGCCAACGCGGTCGAGGTCGCCTCCGAGGTCGCCGACCAAATTGGCCGAAAATTGCCAATTTCAATCCTGGACCGCCGCTTCGACGAGATCCCGGCGGCTCTGACGGCGGCCCTGGGCGAGGAGAACGACGACGCGGTGAAGCGGACGCGGGTGCCTTCGCTGAAGGCGTGCATCGGCTTGATGCGGACCCGGGTCGAGGCCAGCGCTGGGAACCTCGAGGAGCTTCGCCAACTCGAGGCCGCCCTGCTGGGCATGTTGAACACCGTGCGCGAGGCCGCGGCCGAGCTGCCTGTGCACGAGGTTGACCTCGAGGTGGTCGAAGGGGGGTTCGGCGCCGAGCCCGAGCTACCGACGTCCGAGGCCCGCGGCCCGAGGTCCGAGCCGCCGAGGCCCGCGACCCGAGGTCCGAGTCGAGACCGACGCCACCCGCGTGGGTCACGCCGGCCCTCTGGCTCTACCGAGTGAGCCGGTTCAACATCGATCCGATGCGCTGGAGCTTGCCGCGCGCTTCCGGGTCGAGGTCCAGGATGTGAAGGACCGCGAACACCTCTCCGGCCGAGCCCTTGGCGATGGAGAAGTGATTCTTGCTGGCCCGCGTGCCCCGCTTGCGTTCCCAGCCTTCCGCGATGTTGATGGCCATGCTGTCCGCGGCCCGGACGGCCTGGTCTTTCATGTGTGACCGACCGGTCGGCCAGGAGATGCCAGCGACGGCGCGGTTGACCTCGACCGCGAGCTGGTAGACGTCGGCGTGTTCGAAGGCGAAGTAGTTGGCGTGCATGCGTTCTCCCGAGGCCGGTGGGTGTTCAAGGCCGGCTCTTCACTCGTGAAGAGAGCCGGCCGCAGGACGCCCTCCGGCCGTGCGAACTCTGTGCGCCACCACCCGAGCCCGAGACCCTAAGGCCCGAGGCCCGAGCTGCCCGAGGCCCGAGATCCCGAGATCCCGAGATCCCGAGGCCCGAGCTGCCCGAGGCCCAAGTTGACCGAGGCCCGAGCTGACCGCATCCAATCCATCTCTGCTGTCCGCCCGACGACATCTCGGGTGCCGGGGCCACCGTCGGCGTCTTCGGTGAAAACTCTGCCTCGCTCCGGACGTGGTGTGGTCGGTGGCGGCCTACGCCGCCGAACGCCGCGTGTCCTGCGCCCGTCGTTGCGCGGCTCGCCCGCCGTGCAGACCGGCTTGCCGACCTTCGGGTTTGGCAACGCTGCGCCGGTCTGTCGACGGACGTGCGGGCGAGCCGACAACGGGCGCACCCGACGACCCGCCTCGTCCGCCGTAAGACCGAGGCCGCACGGGCCTCGGCTTTCCCCCGCACTTCGTGCCCCTCGCGCTACGCGCTGCGGTGCGTCGTGCCCCGACCTTCGATCGACTCGCGCGCAAGCGCGCAGCGTCGACGAACGGGGCAGCAGCGGGTCGCGCGCGGGCCTGGGGCCCGCGTGGCACCGTGAGCGCGTTCGGGCGCAGCCGACCGAGACCCCGAGGCCCGAGTTTGCCGAGGCCCGAGCTGACCGAGGCCCGAGCTGACCGAGGCCCGAGCTGACCGAGCTCCCGAGGCCCGAGCCGACGGAGATCCGCGCCCCGAGCCGACCTCAGTCCGAGAAGCGCAGGTCGTCCACCTCGACCGTCCCAGCGTGACTACCGAGCTCTACACACAGCCGCGCCTTCTTGGCACCGGGCGGCGACGTGACGACCTGGTCGAGGTCGGTCCAGGCCTGGTCGCCGTTGCCCTGGGCCAGGACCTGGACCCCCTTGGTCTCTTCGGTGTCGCCCCCGAGGATGTTGCCTTCCTTGTCGAAGAAGCGCGCCGTGATCTGGGCGGCCATGCGCTCCTTGGTCACACCCTCGGTGCGCCAGCGGCCGCGGACGCGGATCTCGCCTCCGACCTCGAAGCGCCCGGTCTGGCAGGCCTTCACCGGGGCTTCGGCGCCTGGGGCGGAGAGATGAATGGTGCCTTCGATTCGGGCCAGCGGGCTGCCTTCGGGGACGACCTGCCAGTGCTCGGCGGCGTCGACCTCGCCCTCGACGACCGGGGCCGCGACGCGGACGGGCTCGGCCTTGGGCCTCCCGCCCAGGTCGTAGACCCCGATGATCGGGTTCCGCGCGTTGATGTCGAGGCCCCACCCGGACTTGCCCTTCTGGCGCACCGGCTCACGCTTCGAGAACCAGTTGGCGCCGGCGGCGACGGCCTCGTCGGTGATCGGTGTCTTGCGGACGCCGACCCGCTTGAGCTTGCTCGACCCGAGCACGTGCGTCGCGCCGGCATCGCGCCAGGCCTTGCCTCCGTCGGCCAGTCCGACCTCGACGTGCCGCACGCCCTCGAGCTCCGAGGCGGCGATGCCCAGTTCCGTCGGGACCGCGATGACCCAGTCCCCGGGTGCCTCCTTGGCCAGCCAGGTCGTGATCTCGGTGCGGCTGTCCGTGCTGTAGGTGACGCTCTTGTTCGTCTCGTGGGCCGAGAAGAGCGCGGGCAGGATCAGCAAGGCGGCGCCTACCTTTCCGAGGAGCGGCGCGCGCTCTCCGAGGCGCGGCTTGAGGGCCTCGAAGAACCACACGAAGCCGGTCGCTGCGAGCAGGCTCAGCGCCGGAACGAGCACGACCACGTTGCGGCGGAAGAAGACCGCCGAGCCCGACATGTAGACCAGGTAGACCACCGGGAAGATGGCGAGGAGCGCGACCGGCTTCCACCGAGCCCGCCCGGCCAGGCCGACGCCCAGGATGCCCAGCGACCAGACGGGCAGGTAGTCCACGGAGACGCTCTTGAGCATCTTGAGCAGGTGTGGGAGCCCGGACTCCGCGGTGGCGTCGTCGTGCCCGCGGACCATGTAGTGGTTCACCTCCTTCGCCATGTCGGTCAGCGCGGTGCTGACGTCGGTCAATGCGAAGGGCATGGTCATCACGAAGACCAGGCCGGCCAGCGGGACCAACAGCAGGCCGAACCAGAGGCGCTCGGCGCGCCGCTCGGAGAGCAGCCAGGCGGTCACGGGGACGACCGCGGCGACGGCGGCGTTGTACTTGAAGCCGATGACCAGGCCGAGCGCGGCTGCGGCCTGCAGGTAGTGGCGGCGATCGCCGACGCGGTAGAGCCAGGCCGAGGCCAGCAGCAGGCCAGCCAGCGCCATCGACGTCGGCACGTCGACGGTGATGTAGCGGCTGTGCACGACGTGGAACTGCGAGAAGGCGACCATGAAGCCGGCCAGCGCGCCGATGCGGGCGTCGTCGAAGAGCCGGCGTCCGGCCAGGAAGGTGAGGGCTGCGGTGAGCGCGCCCATCAGCGCCGTCAGCTTGCGACCCTGGTGCCACATCGCCGGATCGCCGACCGTGTGGATGAGCCCGGTGTCGTAGCCCGTGGCGATGTCTTCGAGCTTCACGAAGTCGCTGGCGCCCATCGAGGACAGGTAGGACAGCGCGGCGCTGACCGTGTGGATGTAGATCGGCAGGCTGGGGTAGTGGAACCATCGAGGGTTCCAGTCCCCCGTCTGCAGGATCTCGAGGCCCTTGTTGATGAGCTTGGGCTCGTCCGGATGCCAGCAGTAGGGCAGGCCCGCGTCCGTCGCGGGGAGCCGGACGAGCAGCCCTGCGATCAGGAGCAGGACGAACAGGACCGCGGGTTTTTTCAGCTGCTCGGTCATCCGAGCGGGTTCCTAACTCACCGCGTGCCTGTGATGGCCCAGCTCTTGTTCGAGCAGTCCAGGCAGCCCAGGCCACCGTTCGACTTGAACTTGGCCTTGAAGGTGCCTTCGAAGGTGTCGGCGTTGGTGAACTCGCCGGTGAACTCGTAGGTCTCGTCGCAGTCGCCCTTGACGGTGCGGTCGGTCAGGAAGCTCTGGTCGGACTCGTCCAGGGTCCCGGTGGTCGTGCCGGGCTGTCCCTTCGTACCGCCTGCGTAGATGCCCAGGTTCGTCCCGGAGTGGGTGATATCGACCGTTCCGAAGGACAGCTCCACGCTGCCCCAGGCGCAGGAGTAGCTGATCGACTTGTCCAGGAACCAGGTGTCCGTGTAGTCGAGCTCGCAGTCCTCGTCGATCTCGGTGTCGCAGTTGTTGTCGATGCCGTCGTCGCAGATCTCGTCCAGGCCGGGGTAGGCCAGGCTCTCGTCGTCATCGCAGTCCCCATCGCAGGTCGACCACGTGTCTCCGTCCAGGTCCGGTGCGTCCGGGGTCGTCGACGAGCAGTCGTCGTCGACGTCGTTGCACTCGACCTCCTCCTGGTCGGGGTTGACCCGGTCGTCGAGGTCGTCGCAGTCGCCGTCGCAGACGCTGAAACCGTCCTCGTCCACGTCCGGATCGTCGAGGGTGTCCTCGTTGCAGTCGTCGTCGAGGCCGTTGCACTCGGTCTCGGAGTTGCCCGGGAAGATGTCCGGGTTGAGGTCGTCGCAGTCGTCGCAGGCGGTGAAGCCGTCCTCGTCGACGTCGCCGGCGTCCTCGGTGTCGGGGTTGCAGTCGTCGTCCCAGTCGTTGCAGCCGACCTCGTCCATCCCCGGGTTGATGTCGGGGTTGCCATCGTCGCAGTCCAGGTTCTCGGCGCCGTAGACCGCGACGCAGTCGGGGTTGGCTCCGTCGATGTAGCCGTCCTCGTCCCGATCGAAGGGCTGGTCGACGTAGTCCTCGCTCGGCTGCTTGCTCCCGTCGCAGATCGCGTTCTGGGTGACACCGATGTCCTGACCACAGGCGTACAGGGCGAGGAGTGAGAGCATGCGTCGGTCTCCGGGGGTGGGCGGCGTCAGTATAGAAGGTGCTCGGAGGGTAGGATTTGCCCGTGCTGTCCTTGTGGCTTTCCGGTGCTCTGGCGGGCACAGCGTACGTCGGGGCGGGCCAGACGGTCGGCGATGCGCTGAGCGAGCCCGCGATCACGGAGATCGTGCTCCAGGAGGGCTACGATCCCAGCCTCGAGGACTACGGCGGGAGCGACGGGCTCTTGGTCTACGACTCTGTGACCATCCGCTCCGAGCAGCCGACGGAGCCCCAGACCCTGCCGAGGCTGTCGCTGGCGGCCTCGGGGCTCGTGACGATCCAGGACGCCGTCGTCGATGGGCGACTCAACGACGGCCAGCTCTTCGTGCAGTTCGGCGAGGTCGAGCTCAAGGACGTGGAGTTCCAGGGGGATGACTACCCCTCGGGCATCACGGCCTATGGCGGCAAGCTCACCATCAAGCAGTGCCTCTTCCAGAGCTACTCGAGCGTTCCAGCGGTCAAGCTCGATGCCCTCGACAGCTATGCGGACGATCTTGAGGTCACCGTCGAGGGCAGCGACTTCGACAACCTGAGCAGCGGCGGCATCTACGCGACCTCGGCGTTCTCTCGGTCCAAGGGCGCGAGGCTCACGGTCAGCGACTCGAACTTCACCATCACCAGCTCGAACAACGGCGGCGCCATC
>Ga0114933_10004857_pt1 | contig 12383 bp, 9 predicted proteins | sample 4SBtaG_FD_89691 | JGI IMG/M metagenome (GOLD analysis project Ga0114933, IMG submission 89691) | Deep subsurface microbial communities from Kolumbo volcano to uncover new lineages of life (NeLLi) - 4SBTROV12_W25 metaG | ecosystem: Environmental > Aquatic > Marine > Volcanic | place: Kolumbo...
CCTATCCCGCCGGTTCTAGACGCATTGTCCTTCATGCCCCGCAAACCGCGGCAACCTCCGCCACGAAGAGACCGCAACCTAACCTGACCCCTACGACCCCTAGCCCCAAAGGGTTACGCCCGGTTTTCGCGGCGCGCGACCGAGCCAGGATCGGACCTCATTTAGAGTCACGCCGGGGCGGTCGAAAGAAGCTCTCTCGCGCCAGAGACTAACGCCGTTAGCTTCGTGTCCCGCTTCGCCAGAACCACCTCGCGGGGAACGCTGGCGGCACCCTCAGCCCGAGGGCCAGGGCGGCGCCACGGGCTCGAGGGACTCCGGCGGTCCGCGATCGATGACCCTTTCGTGCGGAAATAATGAAGGCGGGGGTTTGCCGAGGGACCTAACGCTGTTAGTCCCTATCGGATGGCAGATCGACGCGGCGAAATTCTGGAAGCGGCCATGACCATGATCCGCGCCGACGGGATCGGCTCACTGAGCTTCCGCGGGGTGGCGCGCGCGCTCGGGGTGAAACCGCCCTCGCTCTACTGGCACTTCGAGTCCAAGGAGGAGTTGCTGATCCAGCTGCAGCTGCTCTCCCTGCGCACCGCCGGGGCGTCGATGCTGGAGCGAGCGGACGCCTGGGAGGCCCACCAGAAGACAGCGAAGCAGCGGGTGCTCGCACGATTGCTCGGCTTCATCGACGGCATGATGGTCATGCCCGCTGATCACCGAGAGGTGCTCTCCGTCTCCGGGGGTTCCCGGCAGTGGCTCTCGGACGCAGGCGCCGCCCAGCTCGGCCCGCACCTCTTGACCTTCCTCTCCGCGCCTCGAGACACCATCGCCAAGGCGACCGCGAGCGGCGCGATCAAAGACGGTGACGCGGACGCGCGCACGGTGCGCCTCTGGCTGATCGTGCAAGGGGGCCTTGCGGTGCCCAAATTTCATCGGTCGGTGCCGAACATGCCGCACCCCGCCGAGCAGATCTTGCCCGCCGCCCGCGACTTGCTCCGAGGCTGGGGCGCCTCGACCCGGGTCCTGAACGCCATCGAGCGGCCGGACTGACTTCAGAGCGCAGCCGCGGGCCCGGCATCAGGCACCGGAACCGCTCGAGTCGCGGCCCACTGCCGCTTCACCTGCTTCATCAGCGCGGGATAGACGATCCAGTGTCGAAACGGGTCGATGAGGCCCATGTAGGCGCGGCCGAAGAAGCCGCGAGGTTTCACATACACGGCCATCTCTGGCGCGTAGCCGGTCGGGGTCTGCACCCAGCCCATGTGCATCAAGGCGTGCACCGTCTGATTGGAGATCTCGTGCAGGCACTCGGCGTCATCGAAGTACACGGGCTCGAACGCGCCGCCTCCGGGGGCCAAGCGTGCTTCCTCCGGGAGTCGGTCCGCGACCCTCGTCTCGGCGCAGCCCGGGATGGGAAGGGCGGCGCCCTCATCCCAACCAAACACGTCACCGAGCCAGTGCCTCAAGCGAAAGAGGAGCCCGGCCGCCCCGGTCGTGGACTCGCCCTCCGCGCCGAGCAGTCCAGCGTGCAGGTCGACGAAGCGCGGAAAGTCAGCCTGCGCCCCGTCGATCTCGAACTGCCAGACGTCGAGCAAATCGAAATCGGCGGCGAGCTCGTGCACACGCCAAGGACGAGCCACATGCCTCTCGTTCGGGACCTTCATCTTCGCCTCCTCGCGCGGAAGGTAGGGTCGACCGGGCCAAAGGAAAGCGTCCGGGCCATCGTTCGTCGGTTTCGCTCGCGTCGCCAGCGTCGCTATCGGATGGCGCGCCGTTCGACGATCGATCTAGGCTCTGGCGGACATGCCCTTCGAGCACCCCATGCCCGTGCGCTTCGCTGACACCGACGCCCAGGGCCACATGTACTTCGCCAACTACCTCACGTTCTGCGACGAGGCGTTGGCCGCCTACATGAGGCACATCGGTTGCCCATGGCAGTCGCTCGTCGAAGGCGGCGTCGACATGTTCTACCGCAAAGCGAGCTGCGAGTACGAGGGCTCCGCGACGTTCGAACAGGTGGTGCGCATCGAGGCCGCGATCAGCCGTATCGGCAAGAGCAGCGTGACCTCGAGCTACGTGATGCGCGGGCACGACGACGTCGTGATCGCCCGCGCCGAACTGGTCAGCGTCTGCGTGGGCACGGAAAGCCGCGCCCCGACCCGCGTGCCGGACGTGCTCCGGGACGCGGTCGCGAACTTCGAGGCCTGAGGCCCGAGCTCAGCAGGTCCAGAGGTGCACCGACGAGGACTTGCCGAAGTACTCGGCGTGGCGGCAGGAGCTGCCGTTCCAGAGGTCGAAGTGTCCCGTGGCGTCGGACCAGCCGCTGACGTTGAACATGATGATGCCGGTCTTGCCGGCGAAGTCACTCGCGGACGCGCCGTTGATGTCGGCCGCCTTGTAGCGCTTCTCGAGGAACGGCTTGAACTCCGAGACGCGGAGGGCGTAGCGCTTTCCGTCGCCGCCGCGCGCCGTGAGCATGCCCGCGAAGCGAGCCGGGATCGGCTCGCCGCAGTAGTTGAAGCAGTAAGAGACCCGCACCACGCACGTGTTGGTGACCCAACCCATGTTGATGTTTCCCCCGATCTTGGACTTCACGGCAGCAGCCGAGCCCGTGGGGTACTTGTTCCACATCGATGTCAGAGACGGCAGAGGCATGCCCCACACGTAGCACATGCCTCGAGGAGCCGAAGGCTCAGCCGTCAGATCGCCGTGATCAAGACCTCGCGGCGCCCGCCGGCCTTGCCGCTCGGGGGACCGACCACGCCGTCCTTCTCCATGCGCTCGACCAGCTTCGCGGCCTTGTTGTAGCCCACACTGAGCTGCCGCTGGATGTGACTGATCGAGCAGTAGCCCGCCTGCGCGACGCAAGCGACGGCCTTGTCGTAGAGCGGGTTGTCGCTCTTCTTGCCTGGCAGCCCGCCATCGTCGTCGGAGCGGGGCTCCAGAATCTTCTCGTCGTAGACCGGCCGGCCTTGCTCGCGTAGATGGTCGCAGAGATCTTTGACCTCGTCCTCGGAGACGTACGCCGAGTGCACGCGATGCAGATCGCCGCTGCCCGGCGGCAACATCAGCATGTCTCCCATGCCGAGCAGGTGCTCGGCGCCGTTGCGGCCCAGAATCGTCTTGGAGTCCTCGCGCTGACTCACCTTGAAGGCGATGCGCGCCGGGAAGTTGGCTTTGATCATGCCGGTGATGACATCGACGCTCGGACGCTGCGTCGCGAGGATGACGTGGATGCCGGCCGCTCGAGCCTTCTGCGCCAAGCGGGCGATCGCGGCCTCGACGTCCTTGGCCGCCACCATCATGAGGTCGGCAAACTCGTCCACGACGACCACCACGTACGGCAGCCGCTCGGGCTCGGGCATCACCTCCGCCGTCTCGGGGTTCCGCGCAGCGGACGCCGCCTTGCGCGGGTAGAGCTTCTCGACGGCCATCTCTCCAGCCCGAACCTTGTCGACGCGGGCGTTGAAGGTGGTGATGTTCCGGGCGCCGGCGTCAGCGAAGAGTTGGTAGCGCCGCTCCATCTCGTCGACCGCCCACCGCAGCGCGAGCGACGCCTTCTTCATGTCCGTCACGACCGGCAGCAACATGTGCGGAATGCCATCGAAGACCGCGAGCTCCACCACCTTCGGGTCGATCATGAGCAGGCGGACCTCCTCGGGCGTGCGCTTGGAAAGCAGCGAACAGAGCATCACGTTCAACCCGACGCTCTTGCCGCTGCCGGTCGCGCCCGCGACGAGGAGGTGGGGCATCTTCGCCAGATCGCCGTAGACGGGCTGGCCAGCGATGTCCTTGCCGAAGGCCACCGGGAGCGCTGCCTTCAACTTGTCCCAGCGGTCATCCGCCAGCACTTCGCGCAGGAACACCGTCTGGCGATCCTCGTTGGGAAGCTCGAAGCCAACCCGCGCCTTGCCGGGGATCGGCGCCACGATGCGCACCTTCTTGGCCGCGAGCGCCATCGCGAGGTCATCGGTGAGGCTCGCGATCTTGGAGATCTTCGTGCCGCTCTCGGGCTCGAACTCGTACATCGTGACCACGGGCCCAGGGTGAATCTCGTCCACCCGACCCTTGACCCGGTAGGCCTCGAGCTTCTCGGTGAGCTGAATCGCGTTCTTTCGCAGCGTGTCGGCGTCGACCCGGATGGACTGCGAAGGCGACTCGGCGAAGAGATCGAGCGGCGGGAGAGCGAAGTCACCGCTCATCTCGGGCATGCGGATGCTCGAAGACGGCTGGCTCTCCTCGCGAGGCGCGACGATCGTCGGGCCGCGCACAGTGGCGGGCTTCGGCGCCGGCGCGGGCTTGTCGAGCTTGACCGACTTGGCCGCGGCCTTCTTTTTTGCGGCCGGCTTTTTCGCCGCCGGTTTCTTCGCTACCGGCTTCTTTGCCTGGCTCTTCTTCTTGGGTGCGACGTCCTCGAGCTCCTCCGGCTCCTCGACGTCGTCCTCGGGGGCGGTCTCCTCGTCGAGGCCCGCGAACACCACCGGTTCGCTCTGGGAGGCGTCGTCGGTGTCGTCCAGCGTCGTGTCCGAAACGATCCGGGGGGCTGCCGCGCGCTCGGCCTCCTCACGCTCGAGGCGCTCGAGGGCCTGCGCTTCACGCCATGCGGCCCAGGCGTCGCGGACCCACGTGCGGCCCCGCTTGGTTCCCGCGACCACGGTGTCGCCCGTCTTTCGGGTGCTCTGGATCAAGCTGAAAGGGGTGCGCAGCACCACGGTGATCATCAAGATCGCGGTGCCCACGACATACGCGCCGACCACCCCGAGGAGGGAGCGCAGCACCTCGCCGAGCACCTCGCCGAGCACGCCGCCGGGCAAATGTCCGCCGAAGACGAGCTGATCCCCGAGCGCGATGTGCACCAACGCACACCCCACCAGGACGATCACGATCGTGCTCGCGACCCGGCCGGCACCCAGTCGCTCGGCACTTCGACTGAACAGCCGAGCAGTTCCGAGGGCGAGCTCGATGGGCACGAGCCACGCCGCGACCCCGAACGCGGTCGCCATCACGCCGGCCAAACCCGCACCCACCGGACCAACCCAATTGTCCCCGCCATCGGCGTCGTAGGACCAAAGAGCCAGTCCCACGAGCGCGGTCGCGGAGGCGCAGAGGATGCCCAGCACTTCATGCCGGCGGCCAATGTCGGGGGCGGTTTTGTCCGCCGATGTAGTCTGAAGTGTGCCCAAGTGGACCTTCTCCCTACATCGGACCATGTCGGATCGAAGGGGGCCCCGTCAAGTTTGGCAGGACGCGCGTTCTCTTGATTGAAATTTGGATTCATCTACTATCGGGGGCCACCTCGACCCGCCTGGCCCCAAGGGCCCCCTCTAGAGGAAGTATGCGAAGCCGAACCGCACCCATCCTGACAGTGCTCCTTTGCCTCGCGGTGTCCGGCCTCTCCGGGTGCAAAGTCACGACCGAGGACATCGACTACTGGCTTGGTACCCAGAAGGGACCAGGCAAGATCGTCGCCGTCCTCCTCGCCGACAAGTACGAGGACGACCTGCGCGTTTACGCGGGCCTCGCCCTCGTGCGCATGGAGCCGCGACCGCCGTCCCATAGCCAACCGCCGATCGACGGCGTGACGGAACTGCAAGCTGCCGTCCGGCGCCTGCCCGACGAGTCACGAACGCGCATCGTCGACGCGATGGTGCCCGGCCTCATCCAGATGATGAGCGGCGACGCTTCGGCGGAAACGGAAGGCATACCCCCGCTTCAGATCCGCGCGAAGGACGCCTCCTTCCTGGTGTTGCCGTACGCGAGCGACAGCCAAGAGGAGACACTCCGGAACGCGATCATCGACTGGTACGCCGTCGACTTCAACGCACGGAACCTGGCCGGCAACTTCAGCGCCGAGCAGGTCGTTAGGCAGCTCGGAGCGCCGGCGGCGGGGCGTCTGGTCAATGCGATGACGGCCACGCTGACGCAGCCGGAGCTCGTCAAGGTGGCGGAGCTCATCTCGACGGTCGGCAACTCAGCCACCAAGGCCGCTGCCGCCGAACGCCTCGTCGCGATCGAGCGCGAGATGGAGTCGGAGGAATTCACCGACGATCTCCGCGAGCGCCTGCGCGCTCAGCTCCGCCGGACCCGCGGCGAGGACACCGAGATCAACGAGGAGCAGGTCAGCGCGGCGGCCGTCCTGAACCGTGAGAACTACATCACGCTCGGCGCCCTGCCGGCGATGAAGCACCTGAACGACCAGCGCGTCGTTCAGGATCGCCTGCTCGAGATGGCTCAGGTCGCGACGGTCGAAGGGCTCGCGGCCCCGAAGATCGAGGATCGACGGGTCAAGGCGCTGCAGGCGATGGAGGGCGGCGTTCGGGCCGACCAGGTCGACACGCTCGTCACGCTGGCGCTCGATGGAGACACCCCCATCGCGGTGCGTGACTACTCCTTCGACCGCATCGCAGATTCGCGCTCGACCGCCGCGATCCCGAGGCTCTGGCCGGCGTTCGAGGCGGCGACCGACTGGCGTGTGCGCTGGCGGATTGGGAGCTTGATTCTCACCCTCGGTGGTGGCGATGTCGTGCAAGACTTCTTCTCGCACCTCGAGGACGGCGACTACGCCCAAGAGGAGCTGCACGGCTACGGCGAGCGGCTCGGAGGCATGCGGCCGCCGCCTACGGCGTTCGTGCTCGGTCAGCTCAGCTCTGAGAGCTGGCACGACCGAGCGATCGCGCTCTACTTCCTAGAGCGACGGGCCGAGGCGGACGACGTCGCGCGCATCACCGCTCTCGAGGGCGATGAAGCGGAGACGCATGGAGTGCACTGGGCCGAGCAGACGACCATCGGTCGACTCGCGGCCGCGGTCGCTGGCGCGGTGCGCCAACGGCTAGGTCAGGACAGCTCGGAAACCGAAGACGAAGACGGGGGCGATTCGGACGATGCATCGTCCGACGAGGGCGAATGAACCACGATCAGAACAAGAAGACGCTCCGGCAGTTCCAGTGTCGGGACTACCTCTGGGAGATCTTCGAGCAGATGAGCGCCGAGCTCGAGTGCTCGGTGGACTACCTGATCAACGAGGCGATGCGTCAGTACGCCCGCTCACGCAACTACGGCGTGCGCACTCCTGGCCCGGGCGCGTCGCGCCCCGGGGGCCCGACGCCGGGAGCGATCCCGTCGATGGGCGGAGGCGGTGGAGGACAACCGCGCATCCCGTCGGCTCCACCCCCGCCCCAACAGCAGGGCTACGGCGGATACGGCGGCGGCGGCGGAGGCGGCGGCGGAGGCTATCCGCCCCCACCCTCGCAGCCCGCACGGCCACCAGCGCCCAGCTACGGCGGAGGCGGCGGATACCCAGCGCCGCCCCGGCCCTCGTCGTACCCACCGCCGCCGCCAACCCAGCGGCCGCCAGCGTACGGACAGCCGCAGCAGCACCACCCGGCTCCAGCACCCTCACCCTACGTGCAGCAGGGCTTCGGCGGCCCGCCGCCAGCGCAACCCCACCACGCTCCGCCCCCCCTGCCGGGCGGCGGCGGCGCCCCAGCGGCTCGATCCGGCGGCGGACTGCTGCCCCTCTACGTCATCTTCAACGGGCAGAAATTCCCCGTCGCCAAGGAAGAGTTCATCATCGGTCGCGGCACGAAGACCGCCGACCTGCCCATCAAGGATGGGAACATCTCGCGCCGCCACGCCGCGGTGATCTGGCAAAACGGTGGCTGGTACATGAAGGACTTGGGCTCGACCAATGGCGTCGAGTTCCAAGGGCGAAAGATCGACAGCAAACGAGTGGAAGAGGGCGACGTCTATCAGCTCTGCGACTACGAGGTTCGTTTCACCTATCGCTGAGGTCGACGGCTGAGAAACATGCCCCTCGCTCAACTCGAAAAAGGGATCGATCTTTTCTTCGATGAAGTCGGCGAGGGGGAGCCGCTCGTCCTGATCATGGGCATCGGCTGCCAGATGATCTACTGGCCGGACGGCTTCTGCGCGGAGATCGCGTCTCGCGGTTACCGCGTAATTCGCTTTGACCACCGGGACATCGGGCTCTCGAGCAAGCTCGAGCACCTCGGCACGCCTCCGCTCCTTCCGACCCTCTTCTCGGGCCTCCTCGGGCGCACGGTCGCGGCGCCCTACGCACTCGAGGACATGGCCGACGATGTCGCCAGCCTGCTCGACTTCCTCGGGCTCGACTCAGCGCACGTCGTCGGTGCCTCCATGGGCGGCATGGTCGCGCAGACGATGGCCTTCACGCATCCGCACCGCATGCGGTCGCTGGTCTCGATGATGAGCACGACCGGCGCGTCAGGGCACTACATGAGCGAGCCGCGGGCGCTGCGAGCGATCTTCGGCCCCCCGCCCAAGAGCCGCGAGGAAGCGATCACGCGCGGCATCGAGGTTTGGCGAGTCATCGGCTCCACCGGCTTCTCCTTCGACGATGCGGGCGCGCGCGACCGAGCCGGCCGCTCCTGGGACCGTGGCGTCTACCCCGCAGGGTTCCTGAGGCACCTCGGAGCCATCGCCGCGACCGGCGACCGGACCTCGCGCCTGCGCTTCGTGAAGGCGCCTACGTTGGTCATCCACGGCACCGTCGACCCGCTCCTGCGACCGGTCGGAGGCCAGCTGACGCACGCGGCGATCTCCGACTCACGCTTCGAACTCATCGAGGGCATGGGCCATGATCTGCCGACGGAACTCTGGCCCCGCTTCGCCGACTTGATCGACGACAACGCCCGACGATCACAGCGAAGCTGAGCCGGTCCCCCTCATCGGGTAACCTGCGCAGCATGCGTATTTGGATTCTTGCCGCATCCCTGCTCGTCGCCTGTGGTGGATCGTCGACCCACACCGAGTCGGCGGGCTCCGGCGACCTCGCTTCGCTGGCCGCCTGCGACGGCGGAGACGCGGCGGCGTGCCTGGACGCAGGTCACGCCTTCGAGATCGGAGAGGGCGTTCCGGTCGACGACGATCGCGCGCTCACGCTCTATCGACGGGCGTGTGAAGGTGGCGAGGCCCGCGGCTGCACGGCCATGGGCACCCGCTACTACGCGGGGCGCGGCGTCGAGCAGGACGCAGCGCGCGCGCAAGCCTTGTTCAACCAGGGATGCGACGCCGGAGACGCCTTCGGCTGCTACAATCTCGCCGTGTTCGCGCGGCGGCCCGTCGATGGTTCGCAGCCCGATCCGACACGCGCGGCGGAGCTCTTCTCACGGGCCTGTGAGGGCGACGTCTTCGCCGCCTGCAGCAACCTGGGACTCATGTTGGTCCGCGGCATCGGGGGAGCGCCGGACGTGCCTCGCGCCATCTCGCTCTTCACGCGAGCCTGCGAAGGCGGCGACGCGCGCGCATGTCACAACCTCGGCATCCGCCTCGAGCGTCAGGGTCCCGAGCACGGCGCGCGAGCCGCCGAGCTCCTCGAGCGAGCCTGCGAAGGCGGCGTCGGAGCGAGCTGCGCCCGACTTGGAGAGCTCTTCGAGGAGGGTCGAGGCGTAACCGCCGACCCGGCCCGCGCGCGCGCCATCTACGAGGGCGCCTGCGATGAGCGCCGACCCGAGCCCTGCGTCAACCTCGGTTCCCTCTATGCGAGCGGTCAGGGAGTCACCGCAGATCTCGCTCGTGCACACACGCTCTTCGAGGGCGCGTGCAACGACACGACTTTTGTGGGGTGTAGCGCGCTCGGAGAGCTCTACGAGAGCGGCTCCGGCGTGGAGCAAAACTTCGAGCGAGCCCGAGAGCTCTACCAGAGCACCTGTGAGCTCGGTGGCATGCGGGGATGTGTTGCGCTGGGTTCGCTCTACAGCACCGGGCACGGCGTCACGCAGGACCACGCGCGCGCGACGCAGCTCTTCGAGCAGGCCTGCCAAGCCGACTCCGGACGCGGCTGTTTCAATCTCGCCGCGAGCTTCGCCAATGGGCTTGGCGTGGGTCGAGATCGAACACGAGCCCGGGAGCTCTTTGCGCGGGGCTGTGAGCTCGGCGATGACCGCAGCTGCCGCGTCGTCGAAGGGCGCTGAGCTCACTCGCCCAGGATACGCGAGAGCAGACGGCGAGCCTCTTTGTCGTCGGCGATCGCCCGCGCGAGCGTCGAGCGCTGCTCCTCGGTGAGCTCACGGCCCGACTTCCGCGCGAGGTAGTGTAGGAGTCGAAGCAGCTCGGCCCGCGGCACGCGGCGCTCCCTTCGGGGGCGCTTGTGGCTGTCCGACCGCCCTTCCGGCCCTTCTCGCCCGCGCCGTCCTCCGCTGCTCGCCGAGCCGCGCCCTCGCCCACGGCCTGTCGAGCCCAGGTCCCAGCGCGTGGCTTCCGGAGCCTTTGCCCTGGGATCTCGGGGAGCCCGAAAGCGCCCCGCCGGTCGACGGGCAATACGCAGCGGCCGTCCGCGCTGCGTCGTGCTCGCGTCGATCGGCAGCCAGGCCGGGCTGCCGTCCTCGTTCTCGAGGAGAGCGAGCGCAAAGAGATGATCCGGCTCACTCAGTGAGCCGCCGTCCAAGACCCAGCCAGTCGCGATCGCCGCCGGGATGTCGGCGCGACGGAGCAGCTCGCAAACCAAGCTGTTGAGCTCGTAGCAGACGCCTGCCCCCAGATGCGAACCGTCCGCGCCGGCGTGAAGAGCCGCCACGTGTGCGTTGGCACGGCCGCGGGTGAGCCGGGCCAGGAACCGGGAGACGCCCGGGTCCTCGAGGTAGCTCGGGTCGTAGCGGTACCGCCGACGCACGAAGTCCCGGAGGGCGAGTGCGCGCTCGATGAGCGGGGCGCCAGCGTCGAGCGATGCGACCACGTCGAGCGCCTCCTCGGGCAGCTCCTCGTCGGGAACGAAGCTCGAGCAGGCCTGCGGCAGCGGGCGTGGGCGACATCGGCTCAGATCGGGAACGCTACCCAAGTGCACCTGAAGTCTCACGCGCCCGGCGCGCCCGAGCCGAGCGACCACGGAGCCGTCAGCCCCCTTGCTGAGCTCCACCTCGTCCGCTCGAGCATCCTGGATGCGACCGTAGAGCGGCACCGGCAAGACCGATGTTCCGGCCGGCAGCTTGCCATCGAGCACGAGGTGCCCGGCGTTCCCCCGTCCCGTGGGCCGCTGAAGCGCCTCCGAGGTCCAGCGTTGGTTCCGTCGGTCGAACCGCACCGCTACGACTTTGGGTGCGTAGAGCCAGGGAGCGGCGAGGCGTGGGGGGTTGAACGCAAAACCGATCTCAGGTCGCTCGCGTCGGCTCTCGAGCCAGCCGTCGTCTCGACCGAGCTGTGCCTGTACGTCGCTTTGTGGTCGAAAGAAGGCCTGCTCACGGGTTCGCGAGGGAGGCCGCTCCGACGAACCTCGGCTTCCCCCTCGGGCGGACGAGGACGACCCGCCGTCTCCCCCGAACCACCGGCGCATGCGTTGAGCGAGCCACCCCTCCGGCTCGGGCTCAGGGTCCGCCACACGCTCCCTGAGCCGCGCCGGCGTGCGTCCGAAATCGCCGGCCTCGAGCCAGCGCTCCATCGCCCCCCGGCGGCCCGGCTCAGGCGCCAGCACAGGCGCGAGGAGCCGAGGGTCGCGCAGCGCTTCGGGGGTCAGCCAGAGCGTTGCCTCGCTCAGCGCGGCAGGTGAAGAGAAGCCGCCTTCGTAGCGGCGTCCATTCAATGTGAGGGTACCTTGCACGCTCAGTCGCTCGACCACACGAGCACGCAAACCGACGTCCGCCCGGAGCGACTGCGCCAGCTTCGCACGCAGGCCCTCGGCGTCGTCGTCCGAGGACTCGACCCGAGGCCCGAGCGCGACGTGCTCAACCACGAAGTCCGGGATGAGATCTGCGACGCCCGCCTCAAAGAGCAGGCGCCGGACACCGCGGCCGCGATCGAGCGCGGGCAGCGGATCCACGACGTGCTCGAGCGCGTCCGCCGGCAGCTCGGCCGCGAGTTCCGCCGGTTCGAGCATACGCACGCGAGCGTGGCCGATGCTCGTCACCACCACCCGGTCACCGCAGAGCCCCGCGATGGCCATCTCGCTCGCGAGCTTCAGCCCGCGCCCTCCCTCGACCGCCTCGCCGAGCGCTTCCAGGCAACTCGGCAGGTGCTCGCTGAGCTCGGCTCGTTCGGGGTCCGTGAGCGCATCGAGATCGGCGCCCGCCTCCGTCATGAACGCGAGCATCATCGGTGGGTCTGGCACCGACGGAATACCGAGCGCACGGACGAGCTTGGGACGCAGCTGACCCTCCCCGTAATCACCTCGCCAAGCACCAAACGCGGCGCGCGCGCCCGAGCGCGCGAGCTCCATGGGGAGTCGGGTGCGGCCCTCATCATCGCGGAGCAGGAGGCGGGCCCGCAACGCCGTCGACACGTCGCCCGGATCGAGCCGGCGCGTCTCCAGGCCTCGCTCGAGCCAATCGAGCAGCTCCACGGTGCCGTGCACCGGGGCATCGCCGGAGGCGACATCACCGAGTCCGAGGTCCTCCGAGGTACGAAAGCCGAGACCGGGGATC
>Ga0114933_10004858_pt1 | contig 12382 bp, 14 predicted proteins | sample 4SBtaG_FD_89691 | JGI IMG/M metagenome (GOLD analysis project Ga0114933, IMG submission 89691) | Deep subsurface microbial communities from Kolumbo volcano to uncover new lineages of life (NeLLi) - 4SBTROV12_W25 metaG | ecosystem: Environmental > Aquatic > Marine > Volcanic | place: Kolumbo...
GACCGCTGCGCGTCAACCTCGAACCGCAATTTTGAAGGCCGCCAGGGCAAGGGCGGGCGCACCCACCTTGTGAGCCCGGCGATGGCGGCCGCGGCGGCGGTAACGGGGTCTTTTACCGACGTGCGTGACTGGGATTACAAGTAGGCCCGCGGGCAGGACAACAGGCAGCAATGGAAAAATTTGAAACCTTCAGCGGGCTGCTGGCGCCACTGGACGCCCAGCACGCCGACACCGACCAGATCATTCCCAAGCAGTTTCTTAAGCGCGTGGAGCGGACCGGTTACGGCGAGTTCCTGTTCTTCGACTGGAGGTTCAACGACGACGGTTCGCTGAACCATGATTTCGAGATGAACCACGATCGCTACCAGGGAGCCTCGATCCTGATCACGCGCGACAACTTCGGCTGCGGCTCGTCTCGTGAACACGCGCCCTGGGCGCTCCAGGGTTACGGCATTCGTTGCATAGTGGCTCCCTCGTTCGCCGATATCTTCTACAACAACTGCTTCAACAACGGGCTGTTGCCCGTCGTGCTGGCGGCAGACACCGTCGACAGGCTGTTCGGGGAGTTGCGGGCCAACGAGGGTTACGCGCTCAAGGTGGACCTGGAGCGGCGGCTGTTACTTACCCCCTCGGGCGAAGAAATCCCTTTTGAGCTCGACGACTTCCTGCGCGACCGGCTTCTCAATGGCTGGGACCAGGTAGGGCTCACGCTGCGTCACGAAGACGCGATAACGCGCTGGGAAAAAGACCACGGCATCGACTGAACTCGCAGTCTTTACAGCACCACGTGTTCTGGCTAACTTCGCGTGTCCTGCGGTGCGTACGGTGAGCGTAGCTCAGTTGGTAGAGCCCCGGATTGTGGTTCCGGTGGTCGCGGGTTCAAATCCCGTCGCTCACCCCACCGGACCCGCCCCTCAGCCGGTCAAGCTCCTGGCTGGCCGTCGGCGATCAGCTCGCGGTAAAGAGCCAGGGTTTTCTCAACCGTCGCCTGCACGCTGAAATGACTCACCATTCGTTGCCTGGCGGCCTGCCCCATCGCCCGGTTGCGCCCAGGGTCGGCCGCGAGATAGTTCACCGCGCCGCTTATGGCGGACGCTGACGCCGGCTCGATGACCAGCCCCGACTCGCCGTCCACGATGAGCTCCTTGCTGCCGCCCGCGTTGGTCACGACCGGCGTCACCCCGTAGGCCATCCCTTCTATCACCGCGCGTGGCAGGCCCTCGCGCTTGAGCGTGGGCAACACGCACGCGTCACAGGCCGCCTGCACCTGGGCCGCGTCGCCGCGAAATCCAACAAGATGTATCCTCTCGCGCGCAGGACTGGCCGCGATAGACGCAAGCGTCTTTTTCACATGAACACGCCCTATCAGCAGCAGGTGCACCGGGCGGCCTTCGCAGCGCATGGCGGGCAGGGCATCGACGAGATACGACAAGCCCTTGCGCGGACGCTCGTTCACGAGGCAGGCAACCAGGAAGGCATCATCGGGTACCCCCAGCTCAGCACGCGCAACCGGGGGCTCCTGGTACCAGGCTAGATCGTGACCCTTGGCTATGGTGACCGCCTTGCCTAAGGGAAAACGCCACCAGGGCAGGTGAAGTTGCGTGTCAAAAAACTCTCGTGCCGCGTCGCACACGCAGGCTATACCATCGAGGCGCGGGTGCAGGTAGGTAGCCCAGGCCATCGGGTCAAACACCGACACGTTGCCAACAGTGCCTCGATAGACCAGCACCCTGGTGCCGCTACCCCTGGCCGCCGGCAACACGTTCTGCAGAGCGTGGGCGTTGAACGCGTGCACGATGTCGTAGCCGCCAGTGGCCAACCGGTCACGCAGCGCCCGGCGCGCCGCAAAATCAAAACGGCTGCCGATGGCCAGGTGACTTACCCTGATGCCCGCGTCCACCATCAACTGCCGCGTCGGCGCGGTGTCGGGACACATTACTTCGATTTCTACGCCGGCCTGCTTAAGGCCCACCAGGGCCATGGTCTGCGGCAGGTCGCTGTGAAAGCGATTGCTGTGGCCGGTTACTACGAGAACCCTCATCGGCAGGTCCGGGCCGGTCACACGCCCAGCCTGGCCAGCCGTCGACGAACCCTCCAGTTGCGCCAGAGGTTGAGTGGTTTTTTTTGCAGCTTGCCACTGCTCTCGGCAATGAACTCATCCACCGCGGCAAGCACGCGTTCACTCGACCGCCCGTCGCGGGCCGGGTGTATGGCGTCGGTGTATTCTTTTATCGCCGCCATCAAGCCGGCGGGCCGTTGCAGCGCCCGCTCTATGGCCGATTCCAGCACGGCGGGGTCGTCGATGTCTATGAGTTCGGGCCCCGGCCGGCGGTTCTTGAATGTAACCACCGGCTTCTGCCAGAGCAGGAACTCCGACAGGGCCGACGACGTGTCAGAAACCATGACGTCGGCACGAGGGAACACGTCGAGTATGTTGTCGTCCTCGCTGAACTCGAGGTTCTCACCCACCAGCGATCGATAGCGTGCCACGGTGTCGCCGTTGGTCTTGGGATGCAGGCAGACGATCCAGCGCCAGCGCCCCGTGACCGACATGCGCCTTACCTGCTCGAACAATACTCCCGCCGCGCTCCACGACGGCGAAAAGGTCGAGTGGTAGAGCACGACCGGCTTATCGCCTGCACGCGAACTTGCGAAGCCGGCGTAGGGGTCGAGCTTGGGCCAGCCGGTCTCCTTGACGCCGAAGTAGCCGAGCGAGTCGGCCAGTCGCTCAAACGCCGCCGTGTCTCCTGGCCCGGTGGTGCAGTAGAGGTCATAAAAACCCCGGACATAAACGTGCTTGGGCTTGCCGGCGTCGAATCCATGAAAAACGGCTACCTTAACGCCGGGGAAAAACCCCGGCACGTGGTTGCCCGGCGCAAAGACCGCGGCGGGAGAAAAATCCATCACCTCGTCCACGCTGCCCAGCACGCGCTCGCCGGGCACGAGTTCGTCTGCGCCGGGGCCGTCAAAAAACCACGCGGCTTCGTCTCCGCGAGCACGAATGGCTGCCTGCAGGGGGCGCATTATCCCCACGGCATAACGCTCGGACGCGTAGAGCAGGTAGCGCTTCACAGGCGCACCTTGTGCCGAGCCAGCTCGTCGGCCGCTGTCTGCCGGGAGTCCGGGTTGCGCGCCATTTCGTACAGCCTCAGGCGCTTGTACACCGCGTAGGCGGCAGCGATATAGGACACCGCGAGACCCCGGCGCCCGTCGAAGACGGCCAGGCGCAGCAGGTAGTTTTTCAAAAAGGTGGAAACGAAAACCAGGGGCGTAAACCACGGTGAGGCAGAGCGCCCGCGCTCGGCTGCCTGCAAAGCCCAGAGCTCCGAGTAGCGCAGCACCTTGAACTGCTTGTGCACCAGTGAAGGGCTGTGAAAGTGCATGAAGGGCTGGCGAAAATACTCCACCGGTCCCTCAAAAAGCAGCGACTCGTGCACCAGGGCGTCGCTCCAGCGCGCGCGGTCGCGGTGATACAAGCGGCCGATCTTCTCGCCCACCATGGGGCGGTACCAGCGCATGGGCGCGCCCATGTACCAGGCTGTTCTCAGCAGTACCCCGCCGGCACAGGCCGAAGACATCATTCCGGGCAAGCGCTGCTGCAGCTCCAGCGCCAGTTCCGCTGTGAGCGCTTCGTCGGCGTCCAGCACGAGGATCCAGTCATGCGCCGCACGGCCGCTCGCAAAGTTGCGCTGCGCTCCAAAACCCAGCCAGTCCTGCTCCACCACGCGCGCGCCATGTTCGACGGCAATATCACGGGTGGCATCACTGCTGCCCGAATCGACTACCAGTTTTTCGTCGGCGAAGGGCACGCTGTCGAGACAGCGGGCAATATTGTGCTGCTCGTTGTGGGTGAGCACGAGCAAAGTAAGCGGCAGCGGCCGGGCGTTCGCGTTACTCATCGGGCTCATACCTGCCCCATCAGACGAGGGCCGTCAAAAGCTAACCAGAACGCTCTCTCCTGTAAAACGGGAAGACGAGACCGCTTCCGTATCGCCGTTACTGTTGCCGCAGCGCAGCGGTTGTGAGAAACAAGTCTCCCTCAGCGTAGACTTGCAGCGTCAGTAAACAGGCGCTGGCAAAGCACCCTGCGATAACAAGGAGCAACACCGTGGCAGAACGTAAAGACAGTCCTGAACAGGCAGAGTTTCGTGAATATTGCCGGGCTTGGTTAGGCGAAAACCGCCCTGACCCGCCCTCGTTCAGGCTACCCCAGGGTGCCATCGAGGTAATGACCGGGGAACAGCGCGTGTACCTGGCCGACTGGCAATACAAGTGCTGGGAAGCCGGCCTGGTGGGCACTGACTACCCCGAGCAGTACGGCGGCGGTGGCCGCGAGAAATGCCAGGCGGTGGCCAACCAGGAAATGTCGCGCGCTCGCGTACCCTACCTGCTCAACGTCATCGGGCTGGGCATGGCGGCCCCGACCATACTCCACCACGGTACCGAGGAGCAGAAGTGCCGCTTCCTGCCCAGGCTGCTGTCTTGTGAAGAAATCTGGTGCCAGGGCTTTTCCGAGCCGGGAGCCGGCAGCGACCTCGCCAGCGTGCAGGCCTCGGCCGTGCGCGACGGCGACAACTGGATACTGAACGGCCACAAGGTGTGGACGAGCCTCGCCCACTTTGCCAGCTGGATGATCATCCTGCTGCGCACCAGTAAAGACCATAAGTACAACGGGCTGAGCTATTTCATCACCCCGGTCGCCGATACCGAGGGCGTGACCGTGCGCCCGCTGATCAAGATCACCGGCGAGACCGGTTTCAACGAGGTCTTGTTCGAAGACGTCGTCGTGCCCGACGACCTGAGGCTCGACGAAGTAGGCAAGGGTTGGACGGTGGCCATGACCACCCTGACCCACGAACGCGGAGCCGCCGAGGGAGCGGGAAGCGGCGGTGGCCTGTCGATCGAAGAACGCTTTGACTCGTTGCTGGCACTGGCCAGGAGTTGCCCTCGCGGCAGCGGCTGTGCCTGGGACGACCCGGTCATCCGTGACCGGGTGATGGCAATCGCCACCAGGGTAGAAGGCATGCGCCAGACCGTGAGGCGAAGTCGAGTGGAAGCGCTGTGCGACCACCCCATGCGTATACCGCTCGCGGGCAAGGTGACGATTACCGAACTGCTGCAGGACATGTCGGCGCTCGCAATGGAGATCGAGGGCGCTGCTTCGACGCTGTACCTCGACGACCCCAACGCGCCCGACGAAGCCGAGTGGGTGCGCGCTTACATGAACTCCTACGGCATGACTATCGCGGCCGGCACCAGCGAGGTGCAACGCAACATACTGGGCGAGCGCGTGCTCGGCATGGCCAAATCCAAGTAACAAGAGAGCGAGAGACACACGATGGCAACTACCCAACCCAGGGACTTCGGCTTCGGCGAAGAAGAACAGATGGTACGAGACTCGGTGGCACGCTACCTGGCCGACAACGCGGGCATAGAAAGCCTGCGCGCGCTGGTGGCCGGTGACCCCGAAAAAGCTTACGGCAGCGGTGAGAACCCGGCCCCGTGGAACGAACAGACCTGGCAGGGCCTGGTCGAGCTGGGCGTGAGCTCGCTGGCGGTGCCCGAGAGCAACGGTGGCGCTGGCATGAAGATGGTGGCCGTGGCCGCGGTTGCCGAAGAAGCCGGCCGCGTTGCCCTTCCCTCGCCGCTGGTGTCGACGCTGGTCGCGACCTGCGTCGCCCGCGAAGCCGATAGCCCGGGAGCTGCTGCACTGCTGGCTGAGATCGCGGCGGGCGCCGCGGTGTCACTCGCGGGCGTGCGCGCCGACGGAGACTGGCAGGTCGACTGCGACGAGGTGCAAGCATCGGACAGCAACGACGCGCCGGTGCTGAGCGGCGAAGCAACCTTCGTGCAGGACGCGCGCAAGGCCGGATCGTTTCTCGTCGCGGCGAGAGCCGAGGCCGGCGTGGGCTTGTACCGCGTGACCGCCGACGCCCCGGGACTGACCATCGCGCCCGATCGCATAGTGGACCTCACCCGCGACCAGGCGAGACTCAAATTTGACGGTGTAGAACTCGACGCCGACTGCGTGGTGGCCGCGCCCGGCCAGGGCAGCGCGGCCTTGATGGCGGCACTACCCGCGGTACTGGTTATAGTGGCGGCCGATATGTGCGGCGCCGCCGAGTGGCAAATGCAGACCACCGCCGACTACGCGCGCACGCGCGTGCAGTTTGAGCACCCGCTGGGATTCTTCCAGGCAGTAAAACACCCCACCGTCAACATGATGCTCGACATCGACCGCGCCCGCTCGCTGGTGTACGCCGCCGCCTGCGCGGTGGACTGCGAACCGGCCCAGGCCGAACGACTCGCGCGCATGGCCAAGGCCGCCGCATCGGACATGGCGGGCTTCTGCTCGGGACGATCTGTGCAACTGCACGGGGGCATAGGGTTTACCTGGGAGTGCGACCTGCACCTCTATTTCAAGCGCCAGTGTCACAACCAGGTGTTGTACGGTGACGCGGGGCGGCAGCGGGACAACTTGGCCGCACTGCTGGACTGACCAGCCCGCCCCTGCGGGACTGGCCCCCCACCCTGCCCGAGCGCAGGCGAGCGTTGAGTGGGCGACACGAGCCTCGTTAAATTGGTATACTGTTGGGCATGCCCCGCATTGTTAAGCTGCCCAGCGCTCCATTTGCCATACTGATCCTGCTGTCAGCGTCGGCCTGCCCGCCGCCGACCTCGGTTTTTGATCCGTCCGCAACGACGACGACCACGGAAACCGCGGCGACCACCACCACGACCACTGGAGGCGGGTCGTCGAGCACGACAACCACCACGACAACCACCACGGTGTCTACCGCCACCACGACCAGCGTTTCCACGAGCTCTTCGAGCAGCACGTCGAGCACCTCGAGTACCAGCACGACGCTTGCGACCCCCAGCTACAACGTGAGCCTGTCGATAGACAGCAACGTGGGCCTGGTAGGCGGACTGGCGATCACGCTTAACTTTACCGGCCCTACCGGTTCCTTCGATATAACCAGTGGCACGACGGCCGACTGCAGCAATGACCCCGAGGTCGGCGACGCCCTGCTCGTGGCAAACCGCGACCTGCCGGGCACCGTACTGCTGGCTTGGATAGACGTAGACGGTTTTGCGACCCCGGCCGCCCTGGCGTCATGCAGGCTAAGTTCAACCTCGGTGGTCACCTCGGCGGATTTCAGCGCCACTGTCACCGAAGCCGTCGACGAGCAGGTGCCCTTACCAAACAACATAGTGCCTCTGCCGGTGGTGACGGTCACCGTCGCGCTGTTACCCTGACCCAGGTATTGCTCCCGGGCTGGCGCGCCAGGCAGGACTCGAACCTGCTACCCTCGGCTTAGAAGGCCGATGCTCTATCCGTATGAGCTACTGGCGCCCACCGCGCTGTAAAAAGGCCGGGCTCCAATCGGCCCGGCCGCTAAGTGGTCGGGGTGAGAGGATTTGAACCTCCGACCCCCTGCTCCCAAAGCAGGTGCGCTACCAGGCTGCGCCACACCCCGTGAAAAGCGGATTGTTCAATACCCCCGGCCTGATTACAAGGCAGGGGCATCGGCCTGGGCCGCCTTGAGCAACCCCAGCAGCTCGGCGACCGCGACAGCACGGTGGCTGCGCTCGTTTTTCTGCTGCGGGCTCGCCTCGGCAAAAGTACAGCCGAGGTCCTCGCGAAAAAATACCACGTCGTAGCCAAAGCCGTTTGAGCCGCGCGGGCTGTCGGTGATCGTACCCCGGCACCGGCCATCGGCCGTCAGCTCGCGACCGTCGGGCCACGACAGCGCCAGCACGCAGACAAAGGCCGCCGAGCGGTCGTCCACCCCTTCCATATCGGCCAGCAGGCGAGCGTTGTTTGCGTCGTCGTCGCAGTCGGGCCCGGCGTACCTCGCGGAGTAGACACCCGGTGCGCCGTCGAGCGCGTCTACGGCCAGTCCAGAGTCGTCGGCCAGTGCGGGCAGGCCCGACGCTGCGCACAGGGCGCGAGACTTGAGCAAGGCGTTATCGAGAAAGGTCGTGCCGGTTTCTTCCACGTCGACCTCCAGGCCCAGTGCTTCGGGCAGCACCAGCTCCAGCCCGCTGCCTTCGAGCAGTGCCTTGAAGTCGGCCAGCTTGCCCTTGTTGCCCGTGGCCAGGACAACGCGCAGCCTATCAGCCATCGTTCTTGCCCGCGGCCAGGCTGGCACCCCTCTCAACCGCCTCGCGCTGCAACACGAGCAGTTCCTGCACGCCCTTCCACGCCAGTGCCGTGAGCTCGTCGAGGTCGTCGCGACCGAAAGTCGCGCCCTCGGCCGTGCCCTGCAGCTCCACGAAATCACCAGGCGAGGTCATCACCACGTTCATGTCCACGTCGGCCCGCGAGTCCTCCTCGTAGGGCAGGTCGAGCCGACACTCGCCGTCGACCACGCCCACGCTGATAGCCGCCACGCCGGCCGCCACCGGGTCGCCATCCACGAGGCCCTGGGCGCAAAGGCCACGGCAGGCCAGCGCAAAAGCTACCCAGGCACCGGTTATCGAAGCAGTGCGCGTACCTCCGTCGGCCTGGATGACGTCACAATCGAGCTTTACGGTGCGCTCGCCCAGCGCCTCCATGTCGACCACCGCCCTTATACTGCGGCCAATCAGGCGCTGTATCTCCATGGTGCGACCGCCGACCTTGCCGCGGGCCGCCTCGCGGTCCATGCGCGTATTGGTAGAGGCTGGCAGCATGCCGTACTCGGCAGTCACCCAACCGCGCCCCTTGCCCTCGAGAAAACGCGGCACACCTTCTTCTACCGACGCCGTGCATATGACACGCGTGTTGCCCATCTCGATGAGCACCGAGCCCGCGGGCGACACCAGGTAGCCCGGGGTTATCCTCACGGGCCTGAGCTCGTCGTTGATTCTTCCGTCTGCTCTTTTGCTTGCCATCTCTCCGGCTTTTTTCACGGGCTGCGACGCGGAGCAAATCGCCGCCGGGGGACCTGCTGCCGATCGAGAGGCGTACTTTACGCGAACACCGTCACAAGTTTGGCGACATTGAGGTAGCGGCCGCGCGAACGGGGGTGTTACTTTCGTAACAGTAGCGATGATTCTGACGTTCGGGGGAACGCGGTCACCGAAACAACCAGGAATACCACATGAACGAAGACAAGAACGAAATCATAGGTACGCACCCGCTCATGCAGCAGCTGCATCACCTGCTGGGCAAGGTGGGTCGCACCGACGCCACGGTGCTCATAAGCGGCGAAAGCGGCACCGGCAAGGAGCTGGTTGCTGCGCGCCTGCACGCGCTCAGCCCGCGCGCCGACAAGCCATTCGTGGCCATCAACTGCGGCACGATACCCGGAGGATTGCTCGAGTCGGAGATGTTCGGACACCAGAAGGGCTCGTTTACCGGCGCCGTAGGGCAAAGGCCCGGCATGTTTCAGCTGGCGCATGGGGGCACGATTTTCCTGGACGAAATCGGCGAAATGGATCCACTGCTGCAGGTCAAGCTGCTGCGAGTACTGCAGGATCGCGAGATACGGCCGGTCGGCGCTGATATGCCCTTCAAGGTAGACGTCAGGGTCGTGGCGGCAACCAACAAGAACCTGGCCTGCGAGGTCGAGGAAGGCCGCTTCCGCGAGGACCTTTACTACCGCCTGCAGGTCATACCGGTGACCATCGCTCCCCTGCGCGAGCGTCGCTCGGATATACCAATGCTCATTGAGCATTTTCTGCGTATCCACAACGAGGCGCGCCCTTACCCGCTGACGATTTCCGAAGAAGCCATGGTGCTGCTGTGGGAATACGACTGGCCGGGAAACGTGCGCGAGCTCGAAAACACCATCGAGCGCCTTTCGGTACTGGCAGATTCGCCCATGGTGAAGCCCGCCGACCTGCCCGGCAACATCTCGGCCTTCCTGCCACAGAAAAAAATTCCGCGAACGCAGCTCAACGACGACGGGCTCGATCTTAACGCGGCCGTCAACGAGTTCGAGAACAGGCTCATCGACGAAGCACTGCGCCGCACCAACGGCAACAAGCAGGCCGCCGCACGCTTGCTCGGGCTCAAGCGCACCACCCTGGTGGCCAAGCTGCGACGCAACCGCCAGGACAACTACGAAGCTCCGACCAGCTACGCGTACTGAGGAAGACAATGAAAGAGGAAACTTACCCCGCTGACGTGAAGCAACCTGCCCCGAACCCCGAAGGCTACCCTGTTGTGCTGGTCGTCGACGACGACGCATCGGCCATGGAAGCGGTCGTAAAACTCCTGTCGCGGCGTGGATTCTGCATGATTACTGCTGCCGACGGCGTGGAGGCCCTGGAGGTTCTCGACTCACGCGACGACGTCGAGGTGGTGGTAATGGACGTGATGATGCCACGAATGACCGGGCTCGAAGCCTGTCGCCACCTGCGCTGCAAGCAGCGCACAGCGAGCATCCCCATCATCCTGCTGACCGGCTGCGACGACGTGGCCACGCGCTCGGCCGGTATGAAACTGGGCGTGAGCGAGTTTCTCTGCAAGCCGTTTACCCACCACGAGCTCATGGACCGTATAAACGCGCAGCTGCACGCGCGCGAAATCTCTCGTCAACTGGCCAGCGCCGAAGACAGACTGCAAGCGGGCTGAGTTCAGCGCAGCGCGGGATTCAAGCGCTCGTCGTTGTAAGCCTTGTACTGGCGGTAGAGCTGAAACCTGCGGCGCCCCTTCCGACAATCACTGAGCAACTGCTGCAGGCAGTCGGCGAGATCGCCGCGCTGTCTTATGAGCACTTCCAACTTGCCGGCACACTCGCGGGCAAGCTCCGGGTCGTCATCGCGGGCCGCGTTGAGGCCCATGTGGTGGATCTTCAACGACAGTATCGACAGGCGGTCTATCATCATGCCGGCAGTCTCGGAGTGCAGGGGTGCCGATGCCTCCAGGGAGTCGGCCAGCTCGGCAAGGAGAAATTCGTCGATCAGCTCTACGCCATCGTTTCGGCGCTGGTTCCAGCCATCGATCTGCCGTTTTACTTCGGCGATCACCGAATCGTCAACGTCGCGACGGCGGGCCTCGTCCTCCAGGTTCCACAACCCGAAATTGCAGCTGTGCTGGGCCAGCACCAGCGAAAGCAGTTCCTCGCCCGGGGCAAGCTCACCCGGGGCGCCGGCGGGCCCGTACCACTGGCCCAGGGCACTGTCTTGCACGGCGACTACGTCAATATCCAACGACATACCGGCCATCTAGCACATCCCCACGGGAAGGGGGAGGCGTCCCCCTTCTGGATAGCGCTAAGAAAACAGGCGCACCTTAATGGACAGCTGTGTACCCCGGTTGGCGGCCGCCAGGGCCAGGCATAAGCTTTACCCGCAAAAACATTGCCCTGGCGGAAACGCTAAGGATGGCACAGCGTTTGCTGGGTGGGGCTATGGTTCAGCTCCCCAAACGGCGATCGGCCACCCTGCTGCTGGCGGCCTGCCTGCTGCTGGCCGAGTCGCCCTGGGCTGACGGCCTCCCCGACGCCCGCGGAGAGCTCGAGATTAAAGGCCAGCGGCGCCTTCCCTCGGTGGCCCGGGTTATGGCCAGACGGCAAGCCGACCTCTCCCCCGCCCCACGGGCAGGCCTGGCACCCGGCCGGCATCAAGTCGCAAGGCTCGACCGCTACGAGCACCTGCTGCGCTACTACTCTTCGCTGGCCTGGGGCGATTCTGACCGCCGCATTTCCAGCAATTATCTCAGGGCACTGGTTCTTACCGAGTCCGGTGGCCGCGCCGACGCCGTGTCGCCGGTGGGAGCCCGCGGGCTTACCCAGCTCATGCCGGCCACGGCGAGGGCCGCCGCGCGCCGACTTGCGGCCGATGGACGCGATTACCTGTACGTGGACAAAGCCCGACTGCGCGGATTCAACGAATCGGATCTGTTTGACCCCGCCATAAACCTGCTGTTGGCCAGCTACATCAACGCCATGCACATAAACCGCTTCGAACAGCGTTACGATCTCCTGGCAGCGGCCTGGAACGCCGGCCCGGGCGCCGTGCGCCGCTACGGCAACACCACGCCGCCCTATCGCGAAACCCGGCAGCACGTCAGCCGGGTGCTTGGTTACATGCGCTGGTATGAGAGCAACGCCTGGGGCTGAGACGACTCAGGCCCTGGCCGATGAAGCTGCCAGCAAAGAACGGGTGGCTGTGACTACCTGCTCGACTGTCACTTCGGTTGTAACGCCAGGGGATTGGCGACCTGGCTCCAGGCCCTCCACGTAGTGCTCCTCGCTCCTGAGTATCCTGTGGTCGACCAACGGCAACGGTGAGGCCGTGACCAAAGGTTTGGGTCCCGTAAATACCGCCGCTGGCACACCCTGCAGCCAGGCCATGTGCAAGGCCGCCGTATCGCTACCCACGTAGGCCCTGAACTGGCCCGTCAGGGCTACCAGCTCGGGAAGCGTGGTTGAGGGGGCCACGCAGC